>Ga0115562_1000718_pt1 | contig 25015 bp, 27 predicted proteins | sample COGITO_mtgs_1105_6_FD_87200 | JGI IMG/M metagenome (GOLD analysis project Ga0115562, IMG submission 87200) | Pelagic marine microbial communities from North Sea - COGITO_mtgs_110516 | ecosystem: Environmental > Aquatic > Marine > Epipelagic | place: Germany:Helgoland, sampling site Kabeltonne...
GACCGTGGCAGGCAGGCCAGCGCCGCCCGCAAGACCAACGGCGGCAACGCTTGCACCATATTCCATCTGACCAAGCACGCGGGCCAGCATCGCGCCGCCCACTGCATCTACACAGCCGCCCCATGTTTCGCCCTCAAGCGGGCGCTTCACAGTCTCGTTTATCTCTTCGCGGGCAACGATTTGCGTGGCACCGAGTGACGTCAGATAGTCCGCCGTTTCAGGGCGCCCCGTGACACCAGCAACCTTATAACCCAAATTGGCAAGGATGGCGGTGGCAACAGACCCAACGCCGCCCGCAGCCCCTGTGACCAGAACAGGGCCGGATTTGATGCCATGATCCTCAAGCGCCATAACAGCCAGCATCGCAGTAAAACCTGCAGTGCCCACAGCCATGGCGGCGCGGGTATCCAAGCCAGCCGGCAGTGGAACGAGCCAATCCGCTTTCACGCGCGCTTTTTGGGAATAGCCGCCCCAATGGGCTTCGCCCACGCGCCATCCTGTCAGAACGACCTTGTCGCCGGGCTTATAACGATCGTCGTCCGACGCCTCGACAGTACCAGCGAAATCAATGCCGGGCACGTGAGGGTACTTGCGCACCAAACCGCCACCGGGACCTATACACAGACCATCCTTGTAGTTCACGGTCGAATATTCAATCGCAACAGTGACCTCACCGGCAGGCAGATCGTCCAGACCCAGTTGCGTCACCGCCGCAGATGTCTTGCCGCTCTCTTCGTCCTTGGTCACTACCAGTGCATCAAACATATCGTACTCCATTTGCCGGGGGATATCCCCTGCTTCTTTTGACTAAAAATACCATAGGGTCTGGGGTAAAACCCCAGTCCCGTCTTTACAACCAGAAGGACTCTTGAACCGTTGCGCTGCGCATCCCGTCAGGCGTTTCAACTTCCAATTTGGTGCCGGCATCCCAATGGGTCATGCGCACCATGCCGATAGACACGTTGGTTTTGAAATCAGGCGACCAAGCCGCACTTGTGATCTGCCCAACCCGCTTGCCGCTGGCATAGATCGGCCAGAGACGGTCACAGGGACCAACCTTGTCACCATGGATGGAAATGGGGCGAATTTCCTGAACTGGCCCCTCTTTGGTGACGCGCAACAGCGCGTCGCGTCCGATACAACCAATGGCGGTCTGCGTGTCGCAAAACCGGCCCAACCCACATTCGTGCGGGGTGTTGTCGTCGGTCATGTCATTGCCGTATGACAGCAACCCACCCTCAATCCGTTCAATCGCGTTCGGGCATCCGGCGCGCACGTTCAAATCTTCGCCCGCTTCAAACAGCGCGTTCCACAAGGGCATCCCATTCTCTGATCCCTCTACATAGATTTCGAACCCGCCCTGTTTGGAATACCCCGACCGGGCAATCGCCAGGTCACAGCCCTCGAACTGGAACATGTCGAATTTGAAAAACCGGATATCACGGACCCGATCCCCAAACACGCGCGCCATCAGATCGTCCGCCTTGGGGCCTTGAACGGCGAGGGGCGAAATATCGGGTTCATCGACCAAGACGTCGAGGCGATAGCCGTTGGCAATGCCCTTGACCCACAACAACAGATCGGAATCCGCGATAGAGATCCACCAACGATCCTCACTCAGTTTCACGGCAACGGGATCGTTCAGCATGCCACCGGTTTCATCCACGATAGGCACGTAGTAACACTGGCCGGGCAACATGCGGCGCAGATCGCGCGGCGTCAGCATCTGCATCAAACGCCCCGCATCGGGGCCACGCAATTCGACCTGGCGCTCGACGGCCACATCCCACACTTGCACATGGTCTTTGAGGTGGCGGTAATCTGCTTCCATGCTTTCGAACATTGTCGGAAGCAACATGCGATTATAGACGGTGTAGGCCTTTACGCCTGCCGCTTCGACACCGTCTGAAAACGGTGTGCGGCGCAGACGCCGCGAAGGAGAGATAACAGCCATCAAACATCCTCTGGCATAAAGATCAGATCACTAACGGGTGCCCTCAGCCCCGCGGCGGTCATCATCGCATGCACTTGGCCGCGGTGATGAATTTGGTGGTTGAACATGTGCACGATGCATTGCTCAAGCGGTTGTTTCATGTCGCGCTCTAACGTTCCGGAATACCATGCAATTCGTCGCTTCATATCAAGCGTGCGCAGCGTGTCCGACCACATCCTGATTGCACCGTCCATCCGGAACCTGTCCGCGCTCCAGGCCGAGAACGTGGGGGTAAAATTCAGGTGGTCCGGGCCGCCCTCAGGTGGCGTGGGAATCCGATCGTGAAACCGGCTCATCCACAAAGTGTCCGCGAACAGGATGTGGTTCAGAGTGCTCATGATCGAGCCGAAAAAGGCCCCTCGATCTGCGCGAAGAATATCTTCGGAAACACCCGTAAGGGCCTCCGTCAATTGACGGTTCTGCCACGCATTCAAACGCGCCAAGGTCCGGACATACTCTGCTTCGATCAAGGTTTGGGGCCTTTCCAATCAATCGGGCAGATTTCTGCCGATTTGCCGCCAAAGTCCCAGATGCGCCCATAATCACGCACCCGGCTTTTGGTGCCTCGTGCCGCGATGATGTCTGGGCCCATCCAGTATTTGGAATTGGTGATCATGACGGGATGATCAGGTGTCGCGCCATCGATCATTTCGATCTCGCCTTGGATCTTGCGCCCGATATAAAGCCCGCGCTTTTTGCCATCGCGCACGATCTCGACCTTTTCACGCTCTGCACCAACGATGTCGCTGACCAGCATGGTAAACAGACCTGTGGTGCCGCCCGCGGCCCCTGAAAAAATCTGCAAAATCCCGTTATAGGCTTTGCCCGAGGCCCGCTCGTCCACATAGGCTGCCACGCGCCAACCGCCCTCGCCCATCCGGCCCGGAATATCGACCATCAGGCCGACGTTCAGGCCCGACAGGTCCTCGCCCTCGAAATGCCCCTCGTCGATCGCGATGGCCATCCAAGCATGACAATGCCCTTCTGTGGGGGGGTGCGCACCCAGCGAAACAACGCAGGGGCAGAACAATTCGCACGAACAGTTCAAGAACAACTCGCCCTTGATCGCCCATTCGGTTGGGGTCATCTGGCGGCGACCGGGATTTGGCATCCGGCTGTCAATCCGCTGGCTGATCGGCAGTTTGTCTGCGTCAGGCCGTTTCTTAATCGCCATATTATAGTCCTCCGATATATGGCCAAGCCAGCACGGCCAGACCGGCAGCGATCAACACCGCTCCCATAGGTTTTGTAATGACATGCCCGATCTGCGGCAACTTTTCGAGCACCATAAACAGCGTCGCAAGGCCCATCCAGGCAAGGCTCATTACCCCACCGACGAAACCAAGCGCCATGAAACCCCAGCAGCAGCCGACACAAAATGCCCCGAGCCCAAGGCCCATGCGCAGCCCACCAGCCGCGCCTGTGCGCCAATGGCCAAGGAAATACATCATCGGGCTGTGACACACGCCATGGCACAGTTCCTTGGCACGGCTAAATTGAAATGCTCCGACAGCAACAAGCAACAGACTGGCAAAGGTCGTCGTTTTTGCGATGCCCAACATGTCGATCACACCGCCATACAGCAGACCCAACTGCACTGTTGAAATCAGCGCGGCAAAGGCAACCCACCCGATGCTATAGCCCGCAATCACACCCAGCCAGCCCGCGCGCGTGCCGTCTGCGGAAACCATCAGGTCCTCGTAACTGCGCAACGTGGGCACCATTGTCGGCAACATCATCGCCGCCATCATGATTGCCCACATCGCAAACAGCGGTCCAAAATTGGCCATCGGCATATACATCGGCATGTGAGGATCCATTGCGGCCATCCGCGCGCCCATCTCGCCCGGGCGGCCCAGCAAGTCGACATCCATATCCATCGACATGGTGTACATGATCCCCCACGACACCAGGATGAGGCCGAAAAAGCCAAGCCAAAGGGCCGAACGTACAAGATGCGGCATCTGTCCTCCCCGACATGCATGCGACTCAACGCTTGCCAGATTAAATGTCAGACATTAATATGTATGACAAATGAAAATTGATCCCAACAGCACCAAAGATCTGTCAGCTCAAATCGCCCAAGCGATCCGTGATGCCATCGTGGCAGGGGATTTGCTCGTCGATCAGCGCCTGCCCTCCGAAGCAGAATTGGCGGATCAGTTTGACGTGTCACGCCCCACGGTACGTGAGGCGCTCAAGCGGTTGGCCGCCCAATCCCTGATCCGCACCCAGCGTGGCGCGACCGGCGGCGCCTTTGTGAATCGCCTTCGGTACGAAGAGGCTTATGCGCAGCAAGTCACCACATCGACCCTGCTGTTGTCGATGAACGCGGTCAGTTTCGATGTCGCCTGCGAGGCGCGATATGCACTGGAACGGGCCTGTGCGCCATTGTCTGCGCAACGGCGCACCCCGGATCAACTGGCCACCATGCGCGCCGAAATCCATCGCCAAAGTCAGCCGGGCCTGACAGACGAGGCATTCTGCGCCTCTGACGTGACCCTGCACCGCGCGCTGGTGGATGGGGCGGGCAACAAAGTGCTCAGCTACCAGCTCGCAGGTGCCGTAGAGGCGATGCAGCCGTTGATGAACATGATCACATTCACCGCCCGCTCGCGCGAGGCGATTGTTACGCTGCACACTGAACTTGCGGACGCACTTGCCGCGCAGGATGCAGAAAAAACCGATGCAACCCTCGTAAAACTAGAAGCCTACACACGGGAATTGGCGCATAGTGTCGTTGCAGCACAAGCTGCACGCACTCAAGAAACCGCCACCCCCCGCGCCAAAAAGGCCCCCAAGAAGGAGCATAAGCCCGCCTGATCCCGCACCACATCACGCCACATCAAGAGCGTCGCGGGGCCCGGCACTGAATTGCAAATACACGTCAGGGAGGACGTTATGAATTTGAGACCAGACCCCACATTCCACCCCTCGCCCAAAATGGCCATGGAAGCCCCGGTCGAGACGCTTGCCTTTACCCTCATGCTCAGCCCCGATGGCACCAAACCCGATGGTTTGGCTGTCGTGGACGTGGACCCGGGCAGCAAGACCTATGGGCAGATAGTGCATGAACTGTACGTCCCCAATCTGGGCGACGAGTTCCACCACTTTGGCTGGAACGCCTGTTCGTCCTCGCTGTCGCCGCTGACCGGCCATGCGTTTCTGGAACGCCGCTATCTGATCATTCCGGGCATTCGTTCGTCGCGGATTTACATCATCGACGTCAAAGACCCGATGGACGCCAAAATCCACAAGATCATCGAAGCCGATGAACTCATGGCCAAGACCGGATATTCACGCCCCCACACGATCCACTGCGGGCCCGAAGGCATCTATGTCTCGACCCTTGGTGGTGGCGGCAAGGATGGCACAGACGGTCCTCCGGGCATCTTCATCATGGACTGCCAGACGTTTGAAATTCAGGGCCGCTATGAAATGGATCGCGGCATTCAGGACAAACACTATGACTTCTGGTGGAACCTGCCGCGCGACTACATGGTCAGTTCAGAATGGGGCCTGCCGCCACAGTTCGAAAACGGCATCGTCGCCGAAGATCTGCTGAGCAACAAATACGGCCACACGATCCACTTCTGGGATTTGCGCGCGCGCAAGGTGAACAAATCCATTGATCTGGGCGAAAATCACCAGATGGCGCTGGAAATCCGCCCAGCCCATGATCCGATCAAGGAATATGGCTTCTGCGGCGTGGTTGTGGATACGACCAACCTGCAAGGCGCGATCTTTACCTGGTGGCGCGATGATGACGGCGAATGGCAGGCCAAAAAGACGATCACCATCGATCCCGTGCCTGCGGACCCGGATGACCTGCCCGATCTGCTTAAGGGCTTTGGTGCTGTGCCGCCTTTGGTCACAGACATCGACCTGAGCATGGACGACAAATACCTCTATGTCGCGTGTTGGGGGTTGGGCGAGTTGCATCAATACGATGTCTCTGACCCGATGAACCCGGTCCTTGCGGGCAAGGTGGAACTTGGCGGCATCGTCAAGAAGACCAAACATCCTAACGGCAAGCCATTCGTCTACGGCCCGCAAATGGTCGAGATCAGCCGCGATGGCAAACGCGTTTACTGGACAAACTCGCTTTATTCGACGTGGGACAACCAGTTCTATCCCAACGATGAGGGCGGGCAGATGGTCATGGCTCATGTTGGCGAAAACGGCGGGCTGACGCTGGCAGAGGATTTCTATGTCGACTTCCCCGAAGGCTATCGCAGTCACCAAATCCGGCTAGAGGGCGGCGACTGTTCCACCGACAGCTTCTGCTATCCGTCGGTCTAGAACCGGATGGACATGACAACTGCGGCGGGCCTTTGGCTCGCCGTTATCCTCTCTGGGCTCTATCACGGGTTGAACCCGGGTATGGGGTGGCCTCTGGCCGTGTCCTCGGCACTGTTTGAACGGCGGCGCAGTGCGCTGTGGCCCGCGCTTGGCGCGCTGAGCCTTGGGCATTTTGCGGCGATGTTGGGTATCTTGTTGCCGTTTTCGATGATGGCGATCCTGATCGACAATGCGCGCGAAATTCGCATCGGCGCAGGCGTCATCGTGATTGGCATGGGTCTGTACCTGACCATTACCCGACGCCACCCGCGCTTTTTGGCGCGCATTCCACCACATCGGCTCGCACTTTGGTCCTTCCTGGTTGCTTTGGCACACGGGGCGGCGCTGATGTTGGTGCCGATCTATCTGGGTTTGTGTGCGCTCGAAGACCTGGATACCGGACACCGCGCCGCGTCTGCCTTGATGGCGACAACAGCCCTCGCGCTTGGTGTTGCGGTTGTACACACGCTGGCGATGATCGGATCAGGCGGGGCCATGGCCTATGCGGTGCACCGCTGGCTTGGTCTGCAATTTCTATCGCGCAGCTGGTTTGATCTGGAATTGGTCTGGGCGCTGAGCCTGATCATCGTCGGCGTCATAGGAGTCTGGAGCGCGATCTAGTGCTCCCGCCCTCCTCAGGGCGCGATGAGAATGCTGCCGATCACCTCAAAGCTATCCTCGCGCGGCACCAGCACCAGAACCTCGCCTGACCGTGTGCTGCGCCCTGCAAGGGCTGAGATGTTGACCTGATGGGTCACCAGCATCAAGCGTCCCTCGTTTGCCCCAATCAGTGCAGCGGTATCGCGCGTCTGGCTGTCGCGGGTCGAGCGATCGTCGAAAAACGAATTCAATGACGGGGCGTCGATCACTGCGCCCACATCAAGTAATTCCGCCGTTTCGCGGGTCCGGCACCACTGGCTTGTGAACACGGTATCAAACTGAACGCCGCGTGCGCGAAACGCAGCACCAATGCGTTCCGCCTGCGTGCGGCCCCGTGCATCAAGGTTGCGCTGCGTGCTGCAGTCCCCCAACACGAACCCCGACGGGTCAGAATTGCCCGGAGCAAGTGCATGACGCATGACAGCCACGGCATCGGGTGCGTTCAGGGCATCCCAGTCATTGGCAGTTGCAGCGACCGGAGCGAACGCAAGTCCAATCAACAGGATAAGGTGTTTCATAAAATACCCCACAAAAGCACGCGCCGCCAAAGCAAAAAGCGGCGCGCGTTGTGTTTTAGCTCAAATGCTTTGCGAAATGCGCCAGCGTCCGCTCCCAAGCCAAGGCAGCCGCCTCAGGGTCGTAGCGCGGGGTTGTGTCATTGTGGAAACCATGCGGCGCACCGGGATAGATATGTGCCTCATAGGATTTGCCATGTTCCTTCAATGCCGCCTCGTACGCAGGCCAACCTGCATTAATGCGCTCGTCCAACTCACCGTAATGTAACAACAAAGGGGCCTGAATGCTGGGCACGTCCTCTGCTGCGGCCTGCCGGCCATAAAACGGCACGGATGCCGCCATCTCGGGATATGTTACTGCCAGCGCATTGCAGACGCCCCCGCCATAGCAGAACCCGACAGTGCCAACGCGCCCGGTCGATCCCTCATGCGCCACCAAATATTCGAACGCCGCAAAAAAGTCCTGCAACAGCTTGGTGCCATCTAACTCTTTTTGCATTGTTCGGCCATCGTCGTCATTGCCGGGATACCCCCCCAAGGGCGACAAACCATCAGGTCCAAAGGCAAGATACCCCGCCTTGGCGGTGCGGCGGACGACGTCTTCGATATACGGGTTCAGGCCACGGTTTTCATGGATAACCAGCACCGCAGGCAGCTTGCCCGTCGTTCCGGCAGGCTTGGCCATCAAGCCGCTGATCGCGCCGTGCCCGTCCGGGCTGTCATAGGTGACGCGCATCGTCTCGATGCTTGGGTCATCGGGGGCAACCTGTTCGGCCAACGCGTAATTGGGCTGCAAGCTTTCCAGCACAGCCGTCGCAGTGACACCCGCGGCCACATATTTTCCGGCACCGCGCAGGAAATCTCGTTTGGTCATGTCGCCATGCACATATCCGTCGAAAAGCTTGAGAATATTGGGATCAAAATCCTTGGCCGTCTTGCGTGTCATCGAGGTTCTCCTGCGTTGCTGTGCATATGAACATAGGGGCCCGCGCCATCATGACCATATGGGCTTGCCGGTTGTTGGATAGCGCGCTAGCTTACGCAGTATGATTGACATTTTGAACATCGTCGCCGCCCTGCTGACCATCGGTTTTGGGCTCTTTGGTTTTTTGGCACCGCGATATACTGCATCCGCGCTCGATCTGGCCCCAACCTCCAGCACGATGGGGCTCAGCGAAATGCGCGCCAGTGTCGGCGGCTTGTTCGTGGCAGCAGGTGGGGCTGCGATCTGGCTGGATCAGCCGTTGGGTTATGCGATGATCGGCTTTGCGTTTGTCGGGGCAGCCACGGGGCGGATCGTCTCGCTGATCTTTGATAAACCGCCGGTAACCAAGGTGCTGGTGTTCGGCGGGATCGAAGCCGCGCTGGCGTTTTGGTTTCTCGCCGCCAACCTGTAATCGGCAACGTCGCAACGCCCATCTGCTACATGTCACTCTGCCCTTCGCAGTTTTAAAAAAATCGCCGCCGAAGGCTCCCTCAGATTGCAATCCGCGCCACGTGCGCCTATGTTACTCATGTCCTTCGGGACTATGGACATAAACGCGCTCGTAATACACGGATCGGACCCGGGGGCGGTACCCGGCGACTCCACCAAACATCCTTTCATTTGGGATCATGGGGTCGAAATAGGATCGACGGACGTCTAAAGGGGTTTGCTTTGTTTCGGCTGTCTGCCACCGTTACCGGCGAAAACTGTACAATTGCAAATGACAATCGTGCTCCGATGGCAGTAGCAGCGTAAGCTGTTCCTAATATCGAAAATTAAGCCCTTACGCTTTGCAGCTTAAGGCGGGGTTCGCAGGCACCTGGCAACAGAAGCCTGCACTTTATTTCCCCAGTCTTGAACCTTTGTTAAGCACAGAACGCTAGTGTGCGCTGCATTCACAATGAATTCTGGCGGGGCGTACAATGCCAATCAAATTCAAGACGTTAGAGGCCTATTTTGAACAAATCTGGGTTCAGGGCAACCTAGATGCATTGCCGGACCTTCTGGCCCCCGATGCGCGCACACGCGGCATTATGGGGGACGTGCCCTTTGATGCAGCCGAACTGACGGAACTGGTGAAAATGGTGCGTGCGTTCCTGGGGCCGATCACGGTCACGTTCCCAACGGTAATCGAACAGGACGATTGGCTATCGGCTCTGGTCGAAATCAAAAGCCATGCAGCCAATAACGGCGACCCCGTGCATGTGTTCAGTCAGGTCATCGTACGTTTTTGCGACGCGCGCATGGTCGAAATCTACAGCGGTGTGGATTCGCTGACATTGTTTGAACAATTGGGGTTATTGCCTGATAATGCGATGGCGGTCATGCTGGGTGGCACGCGGCTGGGTTAAGCGCCAAGTGAAAATGAAAAATGTTATAAATCAATTATCAACGCCTCATAGTTCATGTGATATTTCATAGATTTCCCCACCTGCAATGCGTACCTTGCGGCATTGCGCATACTGATTTGCCCGGCCTACAGGCGCGGCGTGGTCAACGGGCCTGCGTTATCACCTACCAACAGGGTCTCAAACTGTCCAAAGGGTTGACGGCACGGCTTCGCGCAGATGGCTACCGGGCCGAATACCTCAAGGGCGGCATGTACGCGTGGCGCGATTTAGCTGGTATGGTGCGCATCTCTCAAGGCACCGTGCCCGACCCGGTTGATGGGGCGACGTTGTGGGTCACGCGTCACCGCCCAAACATCGACCGCATCGCGTGCCCATGGCTGATCCGGCGGTTTGTGGATGCAAACGCACGGTTTTTGTTCGTCTCGCGCGCCGAGGTCGCGGGTGTCGCTGACCGCTATGGCGCGACACCCTTTGACATAAAGGATGTGTTCGGGAACCACCGGCACCCGCGCTGCACTTTCGATACGATGCTGGATGAATTCGCCCTGCATACGCCCGCGCTTGACCGTCTGGCACAGGTCATCCGCGCGGCGGACACCACCGCCCACGATCTTGCACCCGAGGCGGCGGGCTTGCTTGCAGTATCCGTTGGGCTGTCACGACAGTTCAAGGGCGATCAGGACCAGCTTGTGACTGGTCTGCCCCTTTATGATGCACTTTGTCGTTGGGCGCGGGACGGTACGGGCGAAGGGCATGATTGGCCCACGGGACGCATGCAATGACGGTGCCGACACGCCGCGAAATGTTCCGTGTCTTTGGGCGTGTTGGACTGATGTCCTTTGGCGGACCAGCGGCGCAGATCGCATTGATGCACGACGCGCTGGTCGTGCGCGAAAAATGGCTGTCCGAGGATCAGTATTTGCGCGCCCTTTCGCTGTGCATGTTGCTGCCCGGGCCCGAGGCGATGCAGCTGGCGACCTATGCCGGCTGGCGTCTACGGGGCACGCTTGGCGGCTTGCTGGCAGGGCTGTTGTTTGTTGTGCCGGGGGCGTGTGTCATTCTTGCGCTTGCCCTGCTGTATGTTCATTTTGGCGACCTGCCGCTGGTACAATCCGCATTTTTGGGGATCAAGGCGGCGGTCGTCGTCGTGGTTCTGCAGGCGTTGTTGCGTCTTGGCCAAAAGGCACTGACAGGGCGATCGGCATGGGCGTTGGCGGGGGCTGCGTTTCTTGCGCTGTTCGTTTTTGGCCTGCCCTTTCCACTGATCGTGATTGCGGCCGGGGCGTATGGGTATGCGACGGCTGACTTGGGCAACACTGCACCTGCGCCGCCGACGGCAAGGGCGCAAACGGCGCGCACCGTCGCGTTTTGGGGCAGCCTATGGGCGGCCCCATTGCTGGCCCTGTGGTGGGGTGCCCAGGATTTTCTACTGGAAATCGGATTGTTCTTTTCCAAACTCGCGATCGTAACCTTCGGAGGGGCCTATGCGGTGCTGGCCTATATGACCCAAGAGGTGGTGCAAGATTTCGGTTGGATCGCGACAGGCCAGATGATCGATGCGCTGGGGCTGGCTGAAACCACGCCGGGGCCGCTGATTCTGGTCACACAATTCGTGGCTCTTTTGGCCGGTTTTGCCCAAGGTGGGCTATGGATGGCGCTGGCGGCGGGCGCTGTCGCGCTGTGGGTGACATTTGTACCGTGTTTTCTGTGGATTTTCGCGGCAGGTCCCTACCTTGATCATATCGCGACGCGTCCGCGTCTGTCTGCCGCCCTTGGTCGGATCACGGCGGCTGTGGTCGGAGTGATTCTGAACCTGTCCGTCTGGTTCGCTCTGCATGTGTTTTTCGCCACTGTGAACACGGTGCCGGGACTGGCCCTGCCGCTGCCCGATCCTGCATCGATCAATAAATGGGCGGTGATGTTAACGCTGCTCGCAATGGTGTTGATGCTGGGTGCCAAGGTAAAACTGCTGCCCACGCTGGGTGTGATGGCACTGGCTGGCTGTGGCCTTTCGCTGATCGGAGCCACTTAATCCCGGCTTTGTCCGCGCGCCCTCTTTTCACTCAGGATATTTGGGATATGATGTTGTCATTAACCGTGAGGAACACCATGAGCGGCAGTATTGACTATGGCAATCTGATGCACGAGGCCATGCGTGGCCTTATTCGAAAAGTGTTGCTTGACGTGGCCGACAACGGGCTGCCCGGATCGCATCATTTCTTCATCACCTTTGACACGAGCCATCCCGATGCAGAACTGGCCGACTGGCTCAGTGATCGCTATCCGGGCGAAATGACCGTCGTCATGCAGCATTGGTATGACAAACTGGATGTCGGAACAGACGGATTTGCCGTCACTTTGAACTTTGGCGACGCGCCTGAACCGCTGTATGTACCATACGGCGCAATCAAGACTTTTGTGGATCCGTCCGTTGAATTTGGCCTGCGGTTTGAAACCCAAGGCGAAGAGGACGAGGCCGATGGCACACTTCCGAAACCGCAGGAATTGCTGCCGCGCCCACCCGTAAGCAAGATCGCGGCAAAGTCAGAACAAGACGAAGATGACGCGAAAAAGGTAGCGAAAGACGCCGATATCGTGTCGCTAGACAGCTTCAGAAAATAATCAGATCGCGTTTAGATGCAGGTGTGGTTGCGCGTTACTGGCGGGCTAAAAACGTTTCCACGGCGCGCTGAACTTCGCCATTCTGAATGGCCTGAAACCGCAGATCCAATCCACCTTCGGTCAATGTACGATCATATTGCTGCAGGCTGTATCCACCCATTTCACCCACAAACAGGGAATAGACGGTCAGTGTATCGTCCACGACGCGCGCCCAGACGTAAGGTTCACCTTTCATCGGGTCGAGTTGTACTTGATGGCCGAACACGTTCTTGCGTTGTGCGGCGGCAAACACGGCCTCTCGGTCGCTGGCCACAAAATCAATCTGATAGGATTTTTCGCGCACTTTGCCGTCAGCGCGATAGGTGATCGAGGTCCATTGCACACGAAAACCGTCTTTTGTCTTCGAGATTTCTACACTCATATCGCGGGGAATTTTCGTACCGTCGAGTGCGACAACTTCGGCTGATCCAGTATAGGTGCCAAAGAAACGCGCAGGATCGGCGCGGGCCTGTGTGGTCCACAAAATCGCAGCGAGGCTGAATGCAATTAGGGCCGCAAGGCCCGGCATTATATTGGGGCGTTTGGCTGTACGGGTTGCATTCATTGTCAACTCTCCCTTGGTGCGCGCGCATGTCTGCTCCTAATATAGGTCAGCCGTGATGAACTTACACCACCTATTGTCTGTGTTTGATCTCACCATCACGTGCCCCGCGCTTGTCTGCGCGGTTCCTGCCCGGTAAACGCTTTGTGATACTGACCTTTCCAGCAAGGAGCCGCCCAATGGCCGACACACGTACCGAATCCGACAGCTTTGGACCGCTCGAGGTTCCGGCCGATAAATATTGGGGCGCGCAAACCCAACGTTCGATCATCAACTTTCCAATCGGCTGGGAAAAACAGCCCATCGCTATTGTGCGTGCCCTTGGTGTGATCAAACAGGCCTGCGCGATGCAGAACAAGGCCCAAGGCGATCTTGATCCCGGTCTGGCCGATGCCATCATCGCAGCGGCCGCAGAAGTGGTCGCAGGCAAGTTCGACGACAACTTTCCACTGGTCGTCTGGCAGACCGGATCGGGCACCCAGTCCAACATGAACGCCAACGAGGTGATCGCCAACCGCGCCATCGAAATTCTGGGCGGTGTGATCGGGTCCAAATATCCGGTTCACCCAAATGATCACTGCAATATGGGTCAGTCGTCGAACGACACGTTCCCGACGGCCATGCACATTTCTACCGCCATGACAGCACGCGACGTACTGCTGCCCGGTTTGGAAAAACTGCACGCCGCATTGCAGGCCAAGGTCGAAGCGTTTGATGGCATCATCAAGATTGGGCGCACGCACACGCAGGACGCCACGCCATTGACCCTCAGCCAGGAGTTTTCTGGCTATACACATCAGGTCGCCATGGGCATTCAGCGCGTCAAAGACGCGTTGGGCCGTATCTATGAGCTGGCACAAGGCGGCACGGCTGTTGGCACAGGTTTGAATACGAAAATCGGCTGGGCCGAGGCCGTTGCCGCCCATATGGCCGATATTACCGACCTGCCGTTTGTCACCGCCCCCAACAAGTTCGAAGCGCTCGCGGCGCATGACGCGATGGTCGAGATGTCAGGCGCGTTGAGGACCGTCTCGGCCTCTCTGTTCAAGATCACCAATGACATCCGACTGCTCGGCTCTGGCCCACGGTGCGGCTTGGGCGAATTGGTCCTGCCCGAAAACGAACCCGGATCGTCGATCATGCCCGGCAAGGTGAACCCCACGCAATGCGAGGCGCTGACCCAAGTCTGCGCCCATGTCATGGGCAATGATGCGGCTGTCGGTTTTGCCGGTTCTCAGGGCCATTTTGAACTCAATGTCTACAAGCCGATGATGGCCTATAACGTGCTGCAATCCATGCAGTTGCTGGGCGATGCGGCCTCTGCCTTTACCGACAATCTGGTTTTGGGCCTTGATGCGGACCGCGTGCGGATCGACAAGCTGATGCGTGAATCTCTGATGCTGGTCACCGCCCTTGCGCCCGAAATCGGCTATGACAACGCCACAAAGGTCGCCAAGACTGCGCACAAGAACGGCACAACCTTGTTGCAAGAGGCCATCGCCCTTGGTTTTGTTGATGAGGACACGTTCAACCGCGTCGTGCGCCCAGAAAACATGATCGGCCCAAAGTGAGTGAGACACCCATCAATCTGAACAAGGTCCGCAAGATTCGCGCCCGCGCCGTTGAAAAGGCGCGGGCCGACTCAAATTCGGTGGCATTTGGCCGAACAAAATCAGAGCGAACAGAACTAGAACGGGAAAGTTCTCGCATGGCGCGTGATCTTGATGGAAAAGCCATGCAAACGCCTCCGAGTGGGGCAAATCAAGGCACCAAAAAGACATAAACATTTGGCATTTCTTGAGGTGTTAAATGGTACAGGTTAGTTAAATGTCTTCAAACTCAGTGCAGATAAGGGTCCGCAGGCGTCGACTGCGGACCCTACGGCGTGCGCGGCTATATATTCGTGCAAACGAAGGTGCCTTAGCGCGGGTCTTGAATACCTATTCTGAAGCCGTAAAATCAGATCCGTCGCGACAATTATGGTTGGATGAATGAGCGCACGACCACAAAAACACTCCCTCACGCTTAAAGGACACCGCACAAGCGTGTCGTTGGAGCCTGAATTTTGGGGTGCTTTTCGTGAGATTGCGACGTCAGAAGGCAAGCCCGTGAACGCGTTGGCCAGCGAAATAGACGCGGTGCGTGATCCGAATGTCGGGCTGGCATCGGCAATCCGTGTGTTTGTTCTTGAGCGCTCTAGGGGCCGTTAACCCTGTGTGACCTATGGTGAGCGTCACCGCCTTGCCCGATCCCCGAACAGAATTGATCCGTTCGGGCGCAGATGAGTTCTTTGCGCTGGCGCAGAGACCCAATTTCCGGACCCGACCCCCCTACCCGCTCGAGAAAGCGAACGAAGCTCTCGATGATTTAAGGGCTGGCGACCTCAGGGGCGCGGCAGCGCTTTTACCGTGTGGCCGTGCGCGTGAAGTTATCGCCAGAACCGATTGACCAGAGTCAATCTGGTCTTCCTGAGACTCGGTAAAACCCCGAGAATGGATACTCTTACACAACAATTTGCAGATCGTGCGGATGCAGGGCAACGTCTGGCCAGACTTTTGACAGACATGGAACTGGATCATCCGCTGATCTATGCGTTGCCACGCGGTGGTGTTCCCGTGGCTGTCGAAGTCGCAAAACGGCTCGCCGCGCCGCTTGATCTGCTGCTCGTCCGCAAGGTCGGTGCCCCCCGGAACCCGGAAGTCGCCCTTGGCGCTCTGGTCGAAGGTGCAGACGAGCAAATCGTGATCAATGAAGACGTCCGGCAATTGTCGGGCGCGGATGACACCTATATTGCGCGTGCCGTGGCCGAGCAAAGGGCAGAACTGGAGCGCCGCAAGGCACTGTATCTGCGCAACCGGACACGCCCGGACCCGCGCGGAAAGACCGTTGTTGTCATCGATGACGGATTGGCGACAGGTGCCACCATGAAGGCCGCGTTGATCGGATTGAAGCGCATGGGGCCCGCGCGCATCGTGGTTGCCTTGCCGGTCGCGCCCAAACAGGCGCTCGACGACATCGCGGCGCAGGCCGACGATATCATATGCATTTACCCCGTCAGTTCATTCCGCGGTGTCGGGGCATTTTACCGGGATTTTCATCAGTTGTCAGATGACGAAACCGTAACACTGTTGAATTCACATTCGCCTCAGACGTCTCAAAAAGTAAATGGAACCCACAAACGGCAGGTGTCTATTCCGCCGCTGGGCCTGAAGGGCGACCTTGCCGTTCCTCATAACCCCAAAGGCGTCATCCTGTTTGCGCACGGAAGCGGATCAAGCCGGCGCAGTCCCCGAAACACCTATGTCGCCGAAAAGTTGAATGACGAAGGATTTGCAACGCTGCTGTTCGACCTTCTGACCCCCGAAGAAGGCACAGACCGGCGCAACGTATTCGACATCCCGCTGTTGGCCGATCGCATGGTCGAGGCGTCGATCTGGATCACGTCCGAACCCGATCTAGAGGATTTGCCGCTGGGCGTCTTCGGGGCAAGCACTGGTGCCGCTGCAGCACTTGTGGCTGCAGCAGAACTGAAAGGAAGGGTCGCGGCGGTCGTGTCGCGGGGCGGTCGGCCAGATCTGGCAATGGACTTTTTACCGCAGGTTCACGGACCTACGCTGCTGATCGTCGGCGGTCGGGACACCGAAGTCATCGCGCTGAACAAAAAGGCGCTTGCCGCACTGAGTTGCAAAAAACAGCTGACGATTGTTCCGGGTGCGGGGCATCTGTTCGAGGAACCGGGCACGCTGGGCGTCGCCATTGAACATGCCGCCAACTGGTTCCAGACGTATCTGCGCGCGAAACCATTCGCCCCCCCAAAACCTGCTGCAAAGCCCAAGACCGAGCCCGCATTGTCCCCCCTCAGGGCCGCCGCAGAACCCTTGCCCGCCATCAATGATCCCGCGTTCGCGCGCGCCTTTGACCGCTTTGCCACAAAGCGCGTTGTCCTTTTGGGTGAGGCATCGCACGGGACCTCGGAATTCTACAACGCCCGGGCTGCCATCACACGGCATCTTATAGAAAAACACGATTTCTCCATCGTGGCCGTCGAAGCCGACTGGCCGGACGCTGCAACCATTGATCGACACATCCGTCAAAAACCATATGAGGCGATGAGAGACACCGCCTTTGCACGGTTCCCGGCGTGGATGTGGCGCAACGAGGAATTCGCGTCATTCATGCGTTTTTTGAAGCAGCACAATCACGCCAAGCACATGGATGATCGTGTCGGTTTCTATGGCCTTGATTTATACAATATGAATGCCTCCATCTCGGTGCTTCTCGCCTATCTGGATCACGTGGATGAAAAGGCTGCCGCAGTGGCCCGCTCTCGCTTTGCCTGCCTGACACCGTGGTCGCGTGACCCCGTCGCGTATGGACGGGCGGCTTTGACACCTGGATTTACGACATGCGAAAAACCCGTGACGCAAATCCTGATCGACCTGCTGAAAAAGAAGCTGGACTACATCGCAAAAGGCGGTGACCAGTTTTTTGACGCGACGCAAAACGCGCGACTTGCGGCAAATGCCGAACGCTATTACCGCGTGATGTATTATGGCTCGCACCTGTCATGGAACTTGCGCGACCAGCACATGTTCCAAACTCTGAAACAGATTCTTGACCATGCCGGACCGGACAAAAAAGCCGTGGTCTGGGCCCACAATTCCCACATCGGCGATGCGCGGCAGACGGATATGGGGCGCAGCCGCGGCGAGTTGAATATCGGCCAGCTTTGTCGCGAAGAATATGGCGACGCAGCCGCTCTGATCGGTTTCGGTACAGCGTCCGGCACTGTTGCGGCCGCGTCAGAGTGGGACAGCCCGATGGAAATCAAGACAATCCGCCCCCCGCTTCCCGGCAGTTACGAAGACATCTGCCATACATTGGATATTGAACGGTTTCTCTGGGATTTCACAAAGGATCACCCAGCTGCCTTCCGCGACCTGATCGCCGAGCCCCGTTTGGAACGCTACATCGGCGTGATCTACCGCCCGGAAACCGAGAGGGCGAGCCACTACAGCTATGCCGAACTCTCCAAGCAATATGACGCCTTCGTCTGGTTCGACCGGACGCAGGCGCTGACACCACTGCCAACACTCACGAACACACAAGAAGACGAGACGTACCCCTTTGGGCTGTGACCGCGTCCATGGGGGTTTCGCAAACACCTAATCATCAAATGAGGAGACCGGAATGCTGCAGACCAATTATTCGCCATGGGGTTTCAACGATCCGTTCGCTGACATGCGTCGGCTGCAGGGAACCATGAACCAGCTGTTTGACAGCGGTCGATCCGCCGAACGATCCGGGACCTATCCGTTCGTAAACTTCTGGGCCGGTCAGGACAGCATCGTCATGTCCGCCGAGCTTCCGGGACTTGCCGAACAGGACATTGAACTGACCGTGAAAGACAAGATGATTTCCATTCGCGGCACCTATCCCGAGCCCGAGACAGGCGACGACGTGACCTGGCACCGCCGCGAACGCCCAGCCGGATCGTTCCTGCGTTCGATCGAGCTTCCCTTTCGGATCGAAACCGACCACATCGACGCCCGCTTTGAAAACGGTGTGCTGATCGTCGAAATGCAGCGGCCCGAAGCCGACAAACCCAAGAAAATCCAGATCAAATCATCCTGAAGCCGGGCGCATAAGGAGAAAGAAACATGGCACAGGAACTCGAAACAAAAGACGCCGGCAACGTTGTCCGCTCGAACGGTGAAACACGGCCCGCTGCGCTCACGTTCACGCCCGCAGTTGATATCTTCGAAAAGGGTGAAACAACCGTCATCATCGCCGACATGCCGGGTGTGGCATTCGACGGTGTGGACGTCACATTGGAGAGACAGGTTTTGACATTGCGCGGCACCCTCAAGCCCCGCGCATCGGAAGGGTACCGCCGTATTTCTTCGGAGTATCGCGAAGGTGACTATCTTCGGGTCTTCACACTTTCCGACGAAATCGATCAGGCCAAGATCAACGCCGAATTCAAGAATGGCGTTCTGCGGCTTGAATTGCCGCGCACAGCCAAGACCCAGCCAAAGAAGATATCGGTGAATGCCGCCTGACGCGCCCACGTTGTTTTTCGATGCAATAAAGGAGAAACCACCATGCAAATCAAAGATCTAATCCCTTGGGGACGTCACAAAGAGACCAGCCGCACAAGCGATACCGATCAATCGAGCAATCCGTTGGTATCCTTGCAACGCGACATAAACCACGTGTTCGAGGACTTCTGGCGCAAGGTTGAAAACGGCTGGAACGGTGGCGACACCGTGGTTGGCATGCACGGCCCGAATACGGATATCACGGACACAGACACCAGCGTAGACGTCTCGGTCGAACTGCCCGGCATGACGGAAAATGACATCGAAATATCCTTGTCCGGCAATGCGATGACCATCCGCGGCGAAAAAAAGATCGAACACGAGGACGAACGCAAGGGCATTTACATGTCCGAACGCCACTACGGCGCGTTCTATCGAACGGTCCCCCTGCCCGCCGGTGTCGATCCAGACAAAGCCGAGGCGCAGTTCAAGAACGGCGTGTTGACCGTCAGCCTTCCAAAAACAAAAGAGGCGCTGGCAAACATCAAAAGCATTCCGGTGAAAGCCGCCTAAAATCCCCGAGTGGCCGGGTGTTGCCCGGCCCTTTCCGCTCGTTAGAAGGAATTTTGAAATGGCCGAAGGCATTTCTTATCTGGGTCGGACATTGGTCGCCATTCTGGTCTTTTCCATGACTTTTGCCGTACCTGGCATGTCGCAGACCACTGATCGCCCTTTGTATCTAAACGACAGCGGGCTGCCGACACTGGCACCTTTGTTGGCCGAGGTGACGCCGGCCGTCGTCAATATCTCGGTCGAAAGCAATCGCTCCGTCGAGATGAACCCATTGTTCAACGACCCGTTCTTTCGGCGCTTCTTTGATATGCCTCTGCCGCAACAGCCGCAGCTTCGCCGGCAGATGAGCGCGGGATCAGGGGTGATCATCGATGCAGAAAAAGGGTATGTTTTGACCAACCATCATGTCGTGGAGAACGGTGAGCGCATTATCGTGACGCTCAAGGACCGTCGGCAATTCGACGCTGAGTTGGTTGGCAGCGACCCCGGAACAGATATAGCGCTAGTCAAGATTGACGCCGACGACCTTACAGCCCTCGATCTGGGTGACAGCGACCGGTTGCAGGTGGGCGACTACGTCCTTGCGATCGGCAATCCCTTTGGCCTTGGTCAGACGGTGACCTCGGGCATCGTCAGCGCATTGGGACGCAGCGGCCTGAACATCGAAGGATACGAGGATTTCATCCAGACTGACGCGTCGATCAATCCCGGTAATTCCGGCGGTGCTCTGGTCACGTTGGACGGGCGCCTTGTCGGGATAAACACCGCTATTATTGCGCCAACGGGCGGCAACGTCGGTATCGGATTTGCGGTCCCTGCGAATATGGCGGCTTCGGTCGTTGAACAGCTTGTCGAATTCGGCGAGGTCCAGCGCGGCCTGCTTGGCGTGACGATACAGGATTTTACTCCTGACCTTGCAGAGGCGCTGGGGGTCGAAACAGGCGTCGGTGCGGTTATCACGCAGGTCGAACCAGACAGCGCCGCCGAAGCGGCCGGATTGCAGGCCGGTGATCTGATCGTTTCCGTCGATGGACGCCCCGTCGCCGGATCCGCCGATCTGCGCAGCCAGATCGGATTAAAGCGGACCGGACGAACCATCAAGATCGAGATCATACGCAACGGCGAGCGGCAAACAGTGGAGGCGATCCTGCGACGCGGACCTCAAGCCGGCACACGCGCAAGTGGTCAGGGCATGGGATGGCTGTCCGGGGCAGAGCTGCGCGATCTTGAGCCGGGCGACCCGCTTTACGGCGAAATATCGGGGGTCGCAGTGGTGCAGTTGGGACCCGACAGCCGCGCCGCACGGTCAGGCTTGGAAGTCGGCGACATTATCCTCGCCGTGAACCGCACGCCCGTCACATCCCTTGCCGATTTGCGCAAAGAGCTCGCGAACGTCGACCGAGCACTTGCCTTGACGGTTCAACGCGGATCGGCCCGCATTTTTCTGATCATGCGCTGATAGGGCGAATTTCAACTTGGAGGGTGGAATGAAAGAGACTGACAAGGAGACCGACACCGTGGCCAATACCGATATGCCCGAACAACCGGGCCCCGCCGCCGAAGCCTCTGAAAAGGACGCAAAGATCGCGGACCTGACAGACAAGTGGAAGCGCGCGCTGGCAGAGGCCGAGAACGCGCGCAAACGTGCCGATATGTCTCGCCTCGACGGGCGCGAACATGGCATCTCACTGGCCGTAGAAGCCCTGGCCCCCGCGTTCGATGCGATCTTTCTGGCCCTTGAAACGGCGCGCACGGTTTCCGAAGCGGACGCCCCATGGATCAAGGCACATCTGGAGGGGCTGACAACGGCAAAAACAGCATTTGAGACCGGACTGAAGGCGCTGGGGGTCAGAATGATTGCCCCCAAGGACACGTCGTTCGACCCGGAACTGCACGAAGCCATGCAAATACAGGAAACGGAATATACCAAACCCGGGAATGTGCTCGTTCTGCACCGCCCGGTCTTTGCAATCGGACGGCGGTTGATCCGGCCCGCGCATGTGACAGTCAGCGCCGCACCAAGCAGTGCCGACAGGGCGTAAAGAAAACTGGCACAGGCTTATCCTGCGCTGATTGACAAGTTGGCAGGAACCGTGTCGCGAAATGGCGGTTTGACGCTGAAATCCTATCTGACGACCAGAAACTTCTGACGGTGGGCACAGACCATGACGCCATGCCTGCGACAATGATCAGCCTACGGTCCAGTCGCCACACTTATTTCGCTCATCAACAAGAGGGCGGCGCAAATGGTGGTCACAGTGCCCGATAGCGCCGGATATACGGGTCAGCCATGCGCTGTAGCCCGCCAAGACGCGGATCGAGATACGGGATTTTCCTGCTCAAGCGCCTGCATGCAACTGGTTCGCGGCACAGCTTCGACGCTGTGCTCTTTGCAGGAAATGGCGGGCGCGACAGAGTTTACCGGATAGCGGCCCATGAACCGGCCACAGTCATCCGCCCGTCGCAGCAGACGTCAAAGTCCGTAATTGACAAAGATCAACCGAGCCATCCCGCGCCGGATTATGCTGATGTAGGATCATCTGAAACGTAAGGAGTTAATATGAAACACGCAATGATGCCACGGTTCGCAGTCGGTTTTTGCATGTCCTTCATTGTCATGACGTTAGGCACCAGTTCTTTCGCACAGGAAAAAAGCGGGTTCCAAGCCGATCCGACCGAGTTCCTGAATTCCTGCGCCTCCTGCCACGGCAAGGACGGTAAGGGTGCCGGTTTCCTGACCCGCGTTTTTAGAGGAGTCGATCCCGGCGATCTGACCAAACTGGCCGCCAATAATGATAACGTCTTTCCTTCTGAGCGCGTTTTCGATGTCATTGATGGCCGGGGGGATATCGCGGCGCACGGCGATCGCAAGATGCCCATCTGGGGGGATCGGTACATGAATGCGCAAATGAGCCGCTATGGGCCAGACGAGTTAAACGAATTCAGGGTCCGTAGCCGAATTCTGGAGCTGAGCAACTATCTGCAATCGATACAGGAACCGTAAGCCGCATCACCGGGGCAGCAGGCAGTCTTGCTGGCGCAGTCGCTGCGATGTTGGGCATTTACGCGTCTAATATGGTGTGCAAAACGCTATTCACGGCCATGTCGCACGCATGATGCACACGGATTACCGCCGTCTGGCGCGCAAAGAGCGGTTACCCTGCCGTTCGGAAAAACGGTCATGGACACTCATACTCCATCGACACGACGCTGACGCCCAACGCAGGTTTTTGCATGCCTTAAGCAGCTGTCGAAGATCGGATGACCGCAGCGCGCATGTTGAAAGACGCAGGCAAGTTCAAGGAAGCTGCTGCTGACACCGCCGAAATGTATCAAATGGCGCAGGATGTGGACGCCGCCGTTACGGCCCGGCGGGACGAACGCGCCGGGTTGCTCAACGCGTTGAACCCGCTGGTCGCCAACCCTGACGGTGCATTGGCTGCTGACATCACCGACCTCGATGTCAAACGACGCCATCGCGACAGCAAAGGCAGGTATCCTCGCATTGCGCGCCGCGGTCGCTGATGTGATCAAAGCCGTGCAGGACCGGGCCGCCGACAAAACGCGTTTGGCTGATGGGCATGAAAAACAGGCGGCGCGACTGGTCACGCTGCGCGCCCAGCTGGCGCGCGTCACCACCGATTCCGAACATGGCAAGATGGATACGCTTGCCACGGGCATCAACACGGATCTGACGGCGATGAATGGTGCCGTAACCGCAAATGATCCGGTGCAAATCACGGCAAAGCTTGTCGATATGGCGGCGATGCCTGATCGTCTTGATGCGCTGGCGGCAGAAATCGATGCAGCCTTGACGCGCGTTCTGACTGCAACGCTGTCCTCTACCGGGACCTCGGATGAACAAAAGGCTACCCTCGTCAAACTTGGCAAAGCCAACCCCGAAGCGCTGACCAAAGCCACGGCCGTGCTTGGCCAGTTTCAGGGATCGCTTGGGGACGTGACTGTCGATCGCGCCTATCTGGATGCCAAGGCGCTGGAAATCACGCAAACCGCCGCACTGCAGGAAACGCGCAAGTCCGAGACGGACGCGGCCGTTATCCGACAGTTCCGATGATGCAGAAGACGCAATGCCTCAACCCATGGATCCCCTGCCCCTGCACGTTAAGGGTAAATTCTGGTTCAGATCCCGCGCTGTTGCGCCCGATGTGGCCGCGTCAGGACGTGGCCGATTGGTGCAGTAGGTCAACACGCGCCTTTGGTTCTGTCGGGCGTTCTGGGAAAGCCATGCGGCTCGGTCAAAACAACGGCGTTTCACGTGTCGGCGCACACGACCTACTCGTTCCCGAAGTTGTCTCTCGCCGCTTGGATCAACGATCTCAACTCTGCCTCGACCGCGATGAACCGGCTGCTTGGTGCCGGAACAGAGATCGCAAAGATGTCGCCATTTTCCGCCTTCACTGCAAAACCAAGCGCGCTGACGCCATCGGTGTGTTCGTTTTGGTCGCGCGCCAAGGCACCGGCCCGGATTTGCCCCAACTCGGCCAAGAGTGGGCCCAGTTTGATATTGAATTCAGGGTGGGCACTCAGTTCTGCCAAAATCAGCTTTTCCGCGACAGGTTCATCAAGGCAGGCAAGCGCTGCCTTGCCGTTTGCAGTTGTGGTCAGCGGGAACGTTTCGCCAATGCTGGACACCGTGCGCAGGCGCTGGCTGCCAACAATCTGATCGACGAACCGCATCTGCGTCCCGTCCAAAATTGCCAAATCAACGGTTTCGAATGTGGCGGCTGAAATCTCTTTCATCACCGGGCGCAAGCGGGCGCGCATGTCGAACACGGGTGCCTGTGCCAGACTTTGAATTTCCGGGCCAAGCCTGATTCTTCCTTGTCCACCATCTGTGGCCACAAATCGTTCATGCGACAGGGCGCTGACAATGCGCTGTACCGTAGAGCGGGGCAATGCCACCTGTGCAGCGATCTGACCCAAGCTTAGTCCGTTGGTGTTGTTGCCAAGCACGCGCAGGATATCTGCAGCGCGCGAAATGACCTGAATGCCTTGTATCCGTTGACTTTCTTCCACGTTCACCGACCTGTCTTGGACCCATAAATGTAAGGGTATCACGGCAATATCTTAAAAATTGTCGGAATAGAAATCAATAGTTGACCGCAATGCGATACATATCGCACCATATCGTGGAACCATGAACGCCGCTATTTGGGAGGATGCGATGACCGTCACTATTCGCGGAATAGATTTTCAAGACAACTTGGACAACGACATGGGGCTTGAGTTCGTGAACCTCAGCCATCGCTTTGGCTATCAGTGCCCGAACTGGCCCTATTTCAAAGACGTCGCGATCGAGCGCAAACACTAC
>Ga0115562_1000736_pt1 | contig 24802 bp, 27 predicted proteins | sample COGITO_mtgs_1105_6_FD_87200 | JGI IMG/M metagenome (GOLD analysis project Ga0115562, IMG submission 87200) | Pelagic marine microbial communities from North Sea - COGITO_mtgs_110516 | ecosystem: Environmental > Aquatic > Marine > Epipelagic | place: Germany:Helgoland, sampling site Kabeltonne...
ATTGGGCGGAAAGAGCACAATCAGCACAACCGCGGCGAACATAACCGATTTTGGATTGGTCAGGTTGATCAAAACGCCGTGCACAAAATGCGACCGTAACACCGTCAGCGACCAAATGCGCTTGGAACCCCCTATGTCCCCCCCAGTGGGCGATATTTGCTGGACAGTAAAGTGGTGGGCGGTAACATGGTGGGGGTCTGAAAAGGGCAAAACGGGGCCGACGGCCTGTTTCCAGAGACGCCACGCCGAATACATCAATACAGTGCACCGACGATCTTTACCGCACTATAGGCTCATGGAAATAGCTGGAAAACACCCTCTAACCCCGCCAGTGCCGCCAGCATCCAGAAAGCGGCGGCAACGCCTTGACCCGCCCCTAGGGCCAGACCAGCTGATTTTCCGCATTCACCCCCGTGCGCAGTACGAGCAAAAAAGCAGGTCTGGGGCTGATAAGCGCAATTAAAAGTGCGGCGTTGAAAGCCAAAATATGGTCAATTTGCATGACTACACCCTTAAATAGGAGTGGTTTGCGCCTGGCAACGGCAGCGGATCAAGTAAAATGACAGATTTGACCGGACAGAGACATGGGGTATTTGAAACCTGCCCAAAAAGTAGGCGGGGTTTGGTCACCCCGCCCTCTCAACAGCTTTAAAATGCGGTATAGCGCCCCGCTTACCGCTAAAGCGCTGCGTAGATCGCCGCAACCTTGGCCACCGCCGCCTCTGGCGTCATTTCTTCGCTCTCGCCACTGCGCCGCGAGGTCAACTCTACCACACCGTTTTTCAACCCCCGCGGGCCAACAGTGATGCGCCACGGCAGCCCGATCAGATCCATAGTCGCAAACTTGCCGCCAGCACGTTCCTTGCGGTCGTCATACAGCGGCTCAAGCCCGGCATTAGTCAAAGCGGAATACAGCCCATCACAGGCCGCATCCGCCGCCTCGTCGCCCTGTTTAAGATTAACAATGCCACAGTGATAGGGCGTGACACCTTCGGGCCAGATAATCCCCTTGTCGTCATGGCTCGCCTCGATGATCGCCCCCAGCAGGCGCGAGACGCCAATGCCGTGGCTGCCCATATGGACTGGCACCTGAGCGCCTTGATCATTGACCACTGTAGCACCCAGTTTTTCAGAGTAGATTGTGCCAAAATAGAAAATTTGCCCCACTTCGATCCCCCGCGCCGAGCGGCGGCGTTCTTCGGGCAACGCGTCAAATGCAGCCATATCATGGGTCTCGTCGGTCCGGGCGTAAAGCGAGGTAAACTCTTCCATCACCGACTGGCATTGCGTCACATCATCGTAATCGATATCACGCGCGCCAAGGCGGATATCAGTCACTTGACTGTCATAGAACACTTCACTTTCACCGGTCTCGGCCAGCACCAGAAACTCATGCGTATAATCCCCACCGATGGGGCCGGAATCAGCGCGCATCGGAATCGCCTGCAGGCCCATCCGCTCATACGTGCGCAGATAGCTGACCAGATGACGGTTATAGGCATGCAGCGCATCCTCTTTGGTGAGGTCGAAATTATAGCCGTCTTTCATCAGAAACTCGCGGCCCCGCATCACCCCAAAGCGTGGGCGCACTTCGTCGCGGAACTTCCACTGCACCTGATACAGCGTCAGAGGCAGGTCTTTATAACTGCCGACATGGGCGCGGAACACATCGGTGAACATTTCCTCGGCGGTGGGCGAAAACAACATATCCCGGCCCTGCCGGTCCTGCATCCGCAGCATTTCATCGCCGTAGCCGTCATAGCGTCCGCTTTCGCGCCACAGATCGGCCGATTGCAGCGTGGGCATCAACATCGGAATATGGCCGGCTCGAACCTGTTCTTCGTGAACGATATTCTCAAGCTTGCGCAACACTTTAAAGCCCATCGGCAACCACGAATAGATCCCGGCGCTGGATTGCTTGATCATCCCTGCGCGCAGCATCAACCGATGGCTGACAATCTGGGCATCGACGGGGTTTTCTTTCAATACGGGCATAAAGTAGCGGGACAGGCGCATGCGGCCTCCTTGCAGGCTGGAAACAATTGTTTGCTTTATGGCTGAGACAACACAGCGATGGCAAGCGCTGTCTTGTCTGAGCCTGCTGGTTGCGGGTAAAAGTGGTGGCATGGGTCGTTTGGTAAGGGGGTCTTAGACGAATTTCTGCCCAAAGCCGACATGTACCAAGGCTGCAATTGCGGCGATTAAACTCTCACACTACTGACTTTCTAGCATCATGCGGCGTTTTGCAGCTGGAACGTCGGCCTGCAGGATAAAGCAAAAAACCACTGCACTTTTTTACTTCAGAATTTGTTTTTGGGAGACGTATCAATGGTCTTTGGGTCAGCCTTTTATTTTCATGCACTCTCGTCATGGGCTTCACGCACAACATTGATCTTAGTTGACTTTTCCGGCGCCAAACAGCTTAGGGCATTTACTGGCTTTCGAAAAGACTGACCCATTTCGGTAAGGTTGCATTCAACCTTTGGCGGGATTGTTGGATGGTAGGTTCTGTTCACAAGGCCGTCCCTTTCCATCTCTTTCAGCGTTAGGCTCAACACTCACTGCGAGATCCCGCAGTTGCGTTTAAGTTCATTGAACCGCAGGTGCCATACTGGCCAGTGAGATGACAACAAAAACGCTCCTACGGTCGCCCACACGCGACAGGACGTCGTTGATACGGTTACAATCGGGGCGTTGTTGGTTGCCCGCCATAGTGCTTCCCTTGTTGTGACTGAGGTTCAGAAATATGCCTTCTTGTGGCCCCTATCAGTTCTTATTACTTCGTTGGTTACAAAAACATACCAAAGCCTTAGGACAGAAATAATGAGAATAAACACATAATAATGGAGACACCGAGTGAACATCTGAACAGGCGCTATGCAACCAAGAAAATGGACGCTACCAAAGCAGTACCACAGAAAAAAGTCGGTGCCATTATCGAGGCCATTCATATGGCAGCAACATCCAGCGGCACGCACTCTTTTGAACTTATCGTCGTGACAGATATTGAGGTGCGAACCCAAATCTTCTAAGCGGCAGGCGGCCAGATGCAAATTAACGATGGATCGCATCTCCTAGTGTTCGCCGCTTGGGACAACCACACGGCCAAGCGTATCGATGAAGTCGTTGGGCTGAACATCAAACCCCGTAGCGATCTGCCAATGCTGCAGGCCTATTGTGACACCCTAAAGGTTAACTATGTGCCTGGTAACGCCGCGGTGAACTATGCACATGCCCCGCGCCAAGCTTATATCACGTTGGGATTCGTGCTGGTTTCTGCCACCAAACAAGAGGTCGACAGCACGCCAATGGAAGGCATTGATCCAGATGCGGTGGACGCAATCCTAGGTTTGAAACAGCGCGGGCAGCGGTCTGTGGTTCTGATGCTTCTGAACTGCCGCGATGAAAGCGGCGATTGGTTGCTCGCCTTGAGCAAAATGCGCAAGTCCCGCGAGACTATTGTCACTCAAATTGACTGAGCCCACACAGAAAAACGAATATGAACTTTCTGAAAAAACTGTTCGGTGCAGCCCCAAGGCAAACCAATGATGGAGCTTTTTCTCCATCACCGTTGGCATTAAAATTAGCAACGGCTTCCAAGACCGATTATGATGGCGGGCCTATTCCAAGCCCTACTCGGAAGGCAAGAAGCGCCTGGGGATGGCCTGCACCGAAGAGCGCAATGTGACTTTGATCAACGGCCAAAAGTTCTCGCCGGGGAATCATCCGGTTGAGATGGGGCTGCCGATGCTGCGCCTGCTGGCGGCTGGTTTCAAAATTGATATTGTCACCCCAACGGGTGCGCCCGCAAGCATCGATGATTGAGCATTGCCGCAGAAAGACAAAGATGTCATGAGACTTTTCCAGACTGTGCGGATGTGTGTGCAAATCCCGACAGCCTTACCGAGTTTGTCGCGGGTTCCATAACCGACGACGCCCCCCACATCGCAGTGTAATTACTAGGTGGGCATGGGGCAATGCTTGGCTTGCCAGAGAACTTGGCTTGCCAGAGTACCAACACTTGGGCAAACTCTTGCGGTGGGCGCATGAGCGCGATTTGTTCACGCTTGCGATATGCCATGGCCCTGCTGCGTTGCTCGCAGCGGATGATGAAAACCCTTTTATTTATGATGGCTACAAGATTACGGCCTTCTCTGATGCTGTCGACAAACAGACCCCGGCTATTAGCTATATACCCGACCACATGCCCTGGAGATTTGGTGAACAGTTAAATGCTTAGGATGTGACCATCATAAACACAACAGCAGATGTCTCATGCCGGACCGATCGACGCCTCATCTTTAGTACGAGCCCAAAGGCCGCGAATGATTTTGGAAGGTTGGCAGCGGACACATTGCTGAAAGCCATTCGCTAAATTTTGAAAACATAGCCAGGCACATCCTGCATTGTGGGCGCCAAAATGACATTGGGTATCATCGGTGCCCTAGGTGCCGCTGAGCACTTCGTCAAAGCGATAGCATAAGGGGCCGATACGGTTGATGTTGCGAATGGCGCCATGCAAGCGGCTGACTGTATCGCTGCCGGCATGTGTGTTTCCAACCACAGCTCTGTCGACGTGACCATTCAAAAACTACTGCTGTACGCGGATTTTGGATCTGCGGGTTGGCGCCCAAAAACTCGCTCGTTACTTTAGAACATCATTTGTGCCGGTGCAGGTTTTGGCGCGGGCTTGTGGGCACAGGTCAATCAGCGACGTTAATCAGCGCGACATCACAATGCCGAAGAATGAAATGGCCGAGTAATGCGGCGTTTGTTTTACTGACTTTTCGCCAAGCAGCTCGGCAGTTGTTGAGCCGCTTTTGTGGCATAGTGTATCCAATGCAAGGTGAATAAGCCCATGCTTGGGGGCATTTGCTAGCCCTTCAGCAAAGACGGCAATCGACGGCAACTCCCAATCTGGCAACATCATTGCCATGTTTCTTGTTGTGATATCTGCGGCGCCAAGAAACTCTGGAACGATCGCTAGTCCAGTACCGGCATGATCGAGGCGATACAAAGCTTGAGCATCATTGGCAAACATATGTGCAGTAGGTTTGATTTAAACAATTTTAACAATTTATATATAAATTCCAATGGGATAATCTGAACTTGGGCAACGCGAGCCATTTCCAATCGGTCAGCCCTTTGGGGCCTTGCACAACAGGCCGCCACGATATGTAGGTTTTGATGCGACCAGCACATGGTTGACTGTGCAAAGCCTCCGCGAGGTTGCTGAGTTTCTCGCCTTCGGTCCCGTACGTATCGCCAAATCAAAGCCGTCATTGATCGACGCGCATCGCGGATCGCAAAAAATCTCCGGTCAGTTTAATGCGCGAATAAGCGATCGAAAAAGCCACAATCTGATCCGTAATTTGAGAGGACGACAAAACAGATGGCAAAGTCACAAGTAGCTCCCCACTCGGCTCACTTGCCGAAGCTGAAAGTGCCTGCAACTCGCCCTCAACTGCATTTAACATATTGCGTGTTGCCCTCAGCAACCTTTGACTTTCACCGGCAGTCGTCAGTTTTTTTGTTGAGCGGGAAATCAGGGCAACACCCAAGTGTTCCTCTAATTGTGAGATATGATAGCTCACAACAGACGGAGAGATGTTCAAATCGCACACAGCACCTCAAAAAGAACCGTGATCGATCGCTTTCGCAAAAATGGCCATTTGCCGAAGGCGACCAATCATTATGCAAAATTCCCAAACAATGACATTTAATGCCCAAAGCTTATGATTTAGAGAATTCAAGTCCATCCTATTCGCACGAGACCACGCAATTGAATGGCCGACGCAACAATGAAGAAGAATCACTTCGTTTCAAAAAACCTCACCCCATACATGCCGCGCTCACTTTGGCCGTCACATCAATCGCTACATCATTACTTGCAGACCATGCCGATTCAGTTCAGGCCTATTATGACCTCCTCACCAATCCGAGGTCGGAAACCCATACCGCAGCGTTTGTCGCGGCAACCACCAACAACTGGAAAAGCGTTGGCGGTTATTCTGGCGAAAGCAAATCCCATGATGCATTTTGGGGTTAATTGAGCGGCTCTACTCAGCTGCTGCCTGATCTAAATTGAGCCATCCAAGCAACGCATGAAAGTGGTGCTTTTGTCACCGTTCATAGCCGCGCTACTGGCACGCCAGTTGCGCCATTCTTTGGCGTCGACGGCGAAGGTCGCAGCTTTGATATCAGGACCACCGACATCCACGAGATCGCCAATGGTAAGATTGTGCGTTCCTACCATGGTGAAGACTGGGCTTCCGCACTCCGGCAACTTTCTGACAGTTAGAAACAAATACAAAAGGAGAAGAGACAATTAACAGACGGCAAGCTTTAAAACATCGTTTGCGGCAGCGACCGGCGCAACGTTCGCATCGTTTGCACCGGCGCAGTCAAACGACGACGAAAACCAAGCAAATCTTGATGTTGTTTCGCTTGTCAAAATTCCAAGGCAATAGTTGCTTAATGTCTTTATGCCTATAAGCACTCGCAATGCGGTAGAGACCCCTGTCAAATACGCGTGTATTTGATTATTTTCCAGCTCAACTCACAATCATGCATGCAAGCATTGCCAAGTTTTGAACACCTGCATCATGACCCGCGAATTGGGCGTTTTTGCGGTTTAAGGCAATGGTGCGCACACGGCTTTGGACAGTCTTGTTATCGATCTCGATGCGGCCAACAGCGAGCAAAAGGTTTAAGAAGTCCCAGTATTTTGCACTGTATTTGAGCACCAAGCCTGCTGATGATCGGACAAAGACTTACACACGGTAAAATGCGTAGGAATAATTCGATCAGCATTACCGGAAATTGCAAACAATTCCTGAAGCGGTCAGTCAGGCACTTTCAGGCGAAAATCTACTTTCCACCCCGAACTTCCCAAAAACAGCGCCTGCCTCTCCCGCAGCCACCACAAACCTAACCACCCACCAATAATGCTGCCTCGCAAAGCGCGCCATCTTGAGCAGCGCCTGTCCCAAAGATTAGTTCAAAAGCCGCGTGTCGGGACCAATCAAAAATCATTGTGCACCGAAAGAGCTATTTTTTTGTTGCGCTGTGTGACCATCCCAGCCCATAGAGAGGCTGCAATCATGACCTACGGATTGAACATGGGACTGCCCGTCAGTGCACAGTTGAAATACTGGGGGATCGCCACGGCGGTCCTGTTTGGCGCCCTTTGGTTTCTGGGCGATATTCTTATGCCGTTCCTGTTGGGAGGGGCGGTTGCGTATTTTCTGGATCCAGTGGCTGACCGGCTTGAGCGGCTGGGCCTGTCGCGCCTATTGGCTACGGTATGTATCACGGTGAGCGTCATTCTGGTGTTTATCGTCTTTGCTTTTCTGGTGATCCCCATGTTGGTACAACAGGCGGTGGCGCTGTTTGACACGGCGCCGCGTCTGGTTCGGGATTTGCAGGAGTTTTTAACCACGCAATTTCCGTCATTGATCGATTCCGAATCTACCTTGCGCAAATCGCTTCTGGCGCTGGGCGATCAGGTGCAAAATAAGGGCGGTCAGTTATTAAAATCACTGCTGACCTCTGCCGCCTCGCTGATAAATATCGCGCTATTGCTGGTCATTGTCCCAGTGGTGACCTTCTATCTGCTGTATGATTGGGATAGGTTGGTGACAACCATTGACGATATGCTGCCACGCGACCACGCTGATGTGGTGCGGGGCCTCGCCCTTGAGATAGATCAGACACTGGCCAGTTTCGTACGCGGCATGGGCACAGTCTGTCTGATTTTAGGCACTTATTATGCGCTGGCGCTGATGTTGGTCGGATTGCAATTCGGTCTGGTGGTTGGGTTTATTGCCGGCTTGGTGACTTTCATTCCCTATGTTGGCGCATTGGTCGGCGGCAGTTTGGCTATTGGGCTGGGTCTGTTCCAATTTTGGGGGGATTGGGTCTCCTTGGGACTAGTGGGGGCCATTTTTGTGACCGGTCAAATGATTGAGGGCAATTACCTAACACCCAAACTGGTCGGCCTGTCTGTGGGGCTGCATCCAGTCTGGCTGCTGTTCGCACTATCGGTGTTTGGCAGCCTCTTCGGATTTGCTGGCATGCTTGTTGCGGTGCCAGTGGCTGCCGCAATCGGTGTTTTAGCGCGCTTTGCCATTGGGCGCTATAAAAACAGCCGCCTGTATCAAGGCACCAGTGGACTAAACGGCGAATGAACACCCAACTCAGCTTCGATCTGCCCGCGCGTGCCGCTTTGGGACGGGACGATTTCTTTATCTCGCCCAGCAACCAAATCGCAGTCTCAATGATCGACAAATGGACCCAGTGGAGCAGCCGGAAACTGCTGCTCAGTGGCCCAGAAGGCGCGGGCAAGACCCATCTTACCCATGTCTGGGCAACGCAGTCAGGCGCGACGATTATCGACGCCACAGACCTGTGCGAAGACGCGGTGCCTAACCTCAGCACCGGCCCTGTAGCCGTAGAAAATATCCACATAATTGCAGGTTGTGAGGCGCAGCAGACTGCTCTGTTCTATCTGCACAACCTGTGCCTTGAAACCGACCAATCGATCCTGTTTACAGGACGTGGCGAACCCCAGCACTGGCTGTTAACCCTGCCCGACCTCGAGAGCCGGCTGCGCGGCGCCACTTTGGTCCAGCTCCACCCGCCCGATGATGCGCTTCTCAGAGCCGTGTTGATCAAACTGTTCAGCGACCGGCAATTGTCGCCCTCGCCAGAGTTGATCACCTATGTTGTTCGCCGCATTGACCGGTCGTTCGACTCAGCACAAAAATTGGTCGTTGCCTTAGATGCGCTCTCGCTGGGCGAACAAAGACCGCTCTCGCGACGCCTAGCAGCCCGTCTGCTTGAGCCACCTCAGGAAAATCTGCTATGAATGCGGATCAATCCCTGAAAAAATATGAGCAAAAACCAGACGGTCAAAGCCTAATAAAAAAATTGGTGAAACGGGATTTAACGCGGGTCGGAGTGGTTGATATCGGCTCAAACTCGGTTCGGTTAGTGGTGTTTGACGGCGCCGGTCGCAGCCCGGCATATTTTTATAATGAAAAGATAATGTGCGGCCTCGGCAGCGGTATGCGTGAAACCAATTGCCTGAACCCACAAGGCCGCACACGGGCGGTTGCAGCGCTGCGGCGGTTTCAGGCGCTGGCCGAAGGAATGGGAATCACCCCACTGTCGGCTGTCGCCACCGCTGCAGTCAGAGAGGCCGAAGACGGTCTCGATTTTTGCCAACAGGTCGCGCGCGAGACTGGATTACAAATCTGGGTCATTGATGGCAAACAAGAAGCTCGGCTTTCGGCGCAGGGGGTTCTTTTAGGCTGGCCCGGCTCTTATGGGCTGGTCTGTGACATTGGCGGATCTTCGATGGAACTGGCAGAAATTTTCGACGGCAAAGTCGGCAAACGCCAAAGTTCAGATCTCGGTCCTTTAAAGCTGCAAGGGATTCCTGGCGGTAAAAAAGCCCGTAATGACCATATCAAAGCCACTATAACAGCGCTCAAAGACAAAATGGGACCGCAGCAAAATAGGCTGTTTCTAGTCGGTGGATCTTGGCGCGCGCTGGCCCGGATCGACATGGAGCGACGCAACTATCCGCTACATGTGCCCCATGAATACCGCATGAGCACCCAAGGCATCAATGAAACCATCAAACTGCTCGAAGATTCCGATCCCGAAAAACTGTGCCGCCTGTGCCACATATCCGCCAATCGGATGGCGCTTTTGCCAATTGCGTGCGAAGTGCTGCGCCGTCTGCTGATCGCATTCGCCCCAAAAGATATCGCCATCTCTAGTTACGGACTGCGCGAAGGTCTGCTGTTTGCACAGATGCCGAAAAAACTGCGCGACCGCGATCCATTGATCGAGGCTTGCTATTTCGCCGAGACGAAAGACGCCCGCTTTCCTGGGTTTGGCAAACGCCTCTATCGGTTTATCCAGCCTTTGTTTCGTGATTTCAACAAGGCCAAACGGCGCTTGGTGAAAGCCGCCTGCCTGCTGCATGACGTCAGTTGGCGGGCAAACCCAGATTTCCGAGCCGAAATATGCTTCGATAACGCCACGCGGTCAAATTTGGGCGGCCTCAAGCATTCGGAAAGGGTTTTTCTAGGCTTTGCGCTGATGCAGCGCTATCGAAAACACAACGACGGGTCGCAATTCAATCAGATGAAAACATTGCTCACGGCCGAAGAATTGGAGCAGGCCAAAATTCTGGGCAAAGCCATCCGTTTCGGCGCGATGCTGTGGACCTCAGATAAAGAAATGCCCGGCTCGTTGCACTGGAAGCGGAAAAGCCGCTTGCTTGAATTACATCTAAGCGGCCCAACCGTGCCGTTGTTCGGCGAAGTGGCACAGGCGCGGTTTGCTGCGCTCGGCACGGCGTTAAACGCCAAAACTCACATCAAGATAACTGATTAAAACCAGCACGGCGTAAGATCAGTTGTCGGCTCACGTCGCGTTGCGGATGGCCGCAAGAAATGTCTCGTACAACGGCTCATTTGAGCAAATAATCTCGCCATCTCCAAGAATATCGCAACTTTTGTCAATTGGGCTGGCCAAACCGCCCGCTTCGCGCAGAATAATCAAACCCGCCGCTAAATCCCAAACATTCAAGCGACGTTCCCAAAAGCCATCAAAGCGACCAGCGGCAACATAGGATAAATCTAGCGCCGCAGACCCCGACTGGCGCACGCCGGCACAGACCGGCAAAAGCCGCCCTAAATCCCGCAGCGATGCTGGAAGATCCGCACGGCCGGCAAATGGCAGCCCGGTCGCAAACACCGCTTCGATCATCCGGCTGCGCCCCGACACCCGTAGTCTTGTTTCATTCATCCAGGCCCCGCTGCCCTTCTCGGCGAAAAACAATTCGTTTTTAATCGGGTCATGAACCACGCCAGCAACGACCTGCCCCTTGTGTTCGAGCGCAATAGACACCGACCAATGCGGCAATCCATGCAAAAAATTAGTGGTGCCGTCTAACGGGTCAACAATCCAGCGTCTGGTCGGATCCGTCCCTTCAATCTCGCCACTTTCCTCCCCAATCCACCCATAGGTCGGACGGGCTTGCAGCAACTCGTCTTTAATGATTTTTTCGGCTGCAATATCAGCCTTGGTGACAAAATCCCCCGCGCCTTTAACCGAGACCTGCAGGTTTTCAACTTCCTGAAAATCTTTCATCAAGGACCGGCCGGCCTTGCGGGCCGCCTTTACCATAACGTTCAAATTAGCGCTGGTTTGCATTATCACTGTCCTTGCTGCTGAAGCGCGCGTATACGCGCCGGGGGCCCGCTTGCCAAGAGCTGATTGCCCCGTCCCGCCACCAACCCCTGACCGGTGGACGCTGCACATTGCAGGCACTGAGCGGCCCGACCAGAAAAACGCGCCACAGCGACAGCAAGGCCTTGAAAAGGTCGGCGCGTGATCAAGATTGGCGCAAGTAACAAGATATCTGGCCACACCGCTTAAAATAATTTTTGGCCGACACATAATTAATGACTGTGATTCCATCCCAGAAAAAGGATCAACCGTTGCGCACCAATCATCTTTAGCATGTCAATTACAATAGATTTTGGTTACGCACCCCCTAGAATAAAGCTCAAATGAGGAGTGACAGCGCATGTCTGACCCGAGCGACTACCGGCTTGAGGACCAAATAGGCTTTAAACTCAGGCTCGCAAACCAAAAACATCTGGAGGTGTTTTCACGCTTGATGCCCGACGTTACGCCCACGCAATTTGCGGTCTTGGCAAAGCTGAAAGAAACAGGCTCGATTTCGCAAAATCACCTCGGGCGGCTGGTTGGAATGGATGCGGCCACAACAAAAGGCGTGGTAGACCGGCTGAAGAGAAAAGGCTTTGTGTTAAGCACACAATCACAAAAAGATTTGCGGCGTCTGGACATTTCGTTAACCCCAGAGGGGCGGGCGTTTACCACCAAAACTATTGAAAACGCACTCCATATTTCGGCCCACACTGCGGCCAATCTGTCGTCTCGAGAACTGGACCGCCTGCTTGATCTTCTGGACAAGCTGTAAAAGGTTATCGCAACCCGTCAATGCCCTCGGCTGCGCCATGTGTCAGCCCACCAACCCGCGGCAAAGGGCGGCCACTATCTGTCACAGCCACTGCCACCATCAATTCATTGGCCCGCGGAGAATCGTTCAACCGTACTTCGATACCGTCAAAATGGCTGCGCACATATGCGGCCTCTTTATGGCCCAGCGGCACGTCAAGAACCTGCCCTGGCCCACCCATTTTTTTAGAGGACGGCACCAAGGCTGCCCCTTTTTCCACCGCTTTACGCAAAGGTGCGCCAAGCTTTGGGTGCAAAATCGCCGCGGCATGCTCCAATTCACCGTTCTCACCGACCATAACCGCCTTGCCATAGCTTTCCGCCTGATCTGACGAAATACCCAGCGCGGCCACGCATTTATCGCCCAAAAGACCGCCAAGCTCCGCACCGATATCCATCAAAGGTGTGAGGTCTTCAACATAGCGGCCGGCAAAGGGGTTGGCAATTACCGCCACCGCCACCGCCTTGCGGGTGGCCGGTGAAATCACTTTGCCAATCTCTTGATGGGTTTCCTCGACCCAGACCGCAATCTTTCGAATATCTGCACTCATCTCAATCCATCCTTTCCTTCAATTTTACCCGCCTGCAAGCCGCCCGCCCGATTGTGGACCCGCGCGCCTGTGGTCATCACCAGCGTCAGAACCATCTCATTAGCCCGTGGTGCATCATTGAGGCCGATTTCCATCGAGTCAAAATGACTGCGGACATAAGATGCCTCGATATGGGTCACGGGCACATCAAGACGCGCACCCACGCCTCCCACCTTTTTTGATGAGGGCACGATGGCTTTGGCCCCACCCAGTACATCGCGCATCGCATAGCCGCCAGGCGCATGCCAGAGCGCGCCATGTTCCAATTCGCCCGCAGCGCCAATAATTGCGCCTTTTCCGTAGCCCTCGACCAGGGCAGGATCACCGCCCAGCAGCCCAATTAACCGCGTCGCCATCTCAAGACCAAGAGGCTTGAGGTCTTCCATAAAGGGCTGAATATCTTCGGCAAAGGTGCCAGAAAACGGATTTTCAATCACGGCAACAACCGCGGCGCGGCGCAACGGGGTGTCAGCCTTAGGCCCCCCCTCGTGATAGATCTCTTCGGTGCAACTGACGATTTTTCTAATCTTAACCTCAGGCATATTCCACATTCTTTCCAAGTTGATTAAATTGCGTCTTCGCCGGATCGATAATGTACGACTTCCCTCGCAAGAACAACGCCGCACCACAGATCAACCCCTTGCCCCGCATCTGTTCAGCCAAAAGTCCACCCCGGCCCAATGCCGCAACCACATCGCTGCCTGCCAGCCCACCAACGCCTGTAACAACATGACGCTGGCCCAGATCGTTTTCGGGATCAAGATCACAGGCTGGCGCACGACAGATCGCCGCATGACCGGGTAAATCTACCGCATTGGCAATCAGCGTTGCGGCGACATCTGCCTCAGCCGCAGTCTGCGCCAACACTGTCACCGCATCGGCAATACCCCGCGAAAGGCTGCGCCCATGTCGTCCGCTGGTGGCAATGCCTCGGGCAGGATCAGCAATCGTCAAAGTGATACGAGCCAATTCAGAATTTTCACGATCCGCAACCAATGTGCGAAACCGCTCGGTCCCGGAAAGCCAAAGCGCAATATCGCCACCATTATTGACATAGGCACGGCGCATTTTGGCCTTTGTCAGCATCGCTGTCAGCACTGTATCGGCAACTGCCCCGGCAACAGCCGCCATCGGCGTGACAAATCCCCAATTCACATGGGGCTGAACCGCGCGCTGCATCTGCAGCGCAATTGCCCCTGTAACATCGCCATTTTTCTGGCACCGCAATATTGGCAACTCGGCAACCAGTTCTTCCAAAACGGTGTGAAACCGCTGTGTTGCCGCCGCAAACGCCGCCTCACGATCGCCATCAACGCCAATAATCAAATCAATCGGGCCATGATGTAAATGCAGACGCCTGCCATCCGCCAGCCGTTTTGCCACAGCAGTCTGCATTAAGAGCAACTCTGTTTTGATACTGCCCAACGATAATTTTTCTGGTCAGTTGGATAGGCATGATTGGTTGTCGGAGTAACTGTGCGAATTTCGGAACTCAGCACCGCCTCTATCGGCACAATACGGTCCACATGCCCCCCCAGAGCGACATAATCAGCTTTGCGCAGCGTAAACTCAACCGGCGCGACCAAGGCAGGTGTTGGCACATATCCAAACGCATTGCTCGGCATCTCCATCACGTCAGCCATAAAGGTGATCCCACCGCCGGGCCAGATATAGGCCGGTGCCCCACCACAGGTAACATGGGTCAGCGCCTCTTTTACCGAACGGGTCAGCCGCACCGGATTTTCGGTCACTCCGGCCCGCAAAGAGCCGCCCGCGCCTCCCATAAACAAAACCGAACACAGCGATGGTTCACAGTTTTCGGCCACGCGTTCCGCCGAGGCCAAAAGTGGGGCCGATATTGTTGCGGGTTGCGGCACCAAACCTGCATCCAGTTCAAAATAAGCCCATTGTTCGCCCGTGGTCGAGATCATCAACAACCGCAATCCCGGCCAGGCTTTCTTGGGATCAGCAGGTTTTAAAATTGATAGCGGATCTTCCACATCTGTACCGCCCCAGCCAGTACCGGGTTCGGCCACCTGAAAATACCGCCCCGGCGTGGATTTACGGCCCAGCACCTTAATGCCTGAAGGCGCCATATCCAAGCCTTTGCCCGCCTCATGTTCGGAAAGAACACCCGTGATGTGATCGTCCACCACAACCACCTCATCGACATGGGGCGCCCATTGCTGAGCAAACATACCAATCGTCGCAGATCCACACCCCACCCGCATCAGCTTTTCAGCAACTCCGTTGATAATCGGAGGCTGACCGGCCTGCACAGTAAGCGTTGCGCCGGCGTCGATTTCCAAATCGACCGCTTCACGATTGCACAGTTGCAACAGCGCGTCACAGGTCGCCCGCCCCTCTTTTTTTGACCCGCCAGTCAGATGATCAACCCCACCCAGAGACAGCATTTTTGAGCCGTATTCACCAGTCATGACATGACCTATCGCCTCGCCATTCGCACGCACGATCGCCCGTTCATGACCGATATGACGATCAGAATCAATTTTAACCTTCACGCCGCAATAGCTGAAAATACCCTCAGTCACGACAGTGACCATATCAATATCATCAACCTGCTGGCTGACGATAAAAGGCGCTGGCTTATAATCGGGATAGGTGGTTCCAGCACCGACTGCAGTGACAAATTGCCGGCGCGCCTGTATCATATCACCGTCCCACCCCGACGGCGCGTCACCAGTACCGAGAAACGCAACTGCAGGCACGCCACTTTCAATCACTGTCAGCGGATCAAGCCGGATCAGATCGCCACCATGATTGGCATAGCGGTCACAGGCCCCGGATTTTCCCTCAGCAATAAAACACATCACCGGGCAAGCATCACAACGAATTTTCTCCGCTTTAGCAGACAGTTGATCAGTCATATCCAGCCTCTTTCAATGCCGTACGCACCCGTGATGGGGTGGCTGGCACACTGTAAAGCCGCACCCCGGTCGCATTTTTGATCGCGTTCAACAGTGCCGGTGCCGTGGGAATAAGCACATGCTCGCCCAGTCCTTTGGCACCGTAGGGGCCCTCAGCATCTGCCTGTTCAATAATCAGCGTCTCAATCGGCGGCACATCTCCAATGGTGGGCATCAGGTAATCATGCAGGTTTTCGGTCCGTCCCGGCAGATATTCTTCCATCAACGCCATGCCCAACCCTTGGGCAATGCCCCCCTGCACCTGACCCTCAACCAACAGTGGATTGATCGCTTGTCCCACGTCATGGGCCGCCGTAAACCGCTGCGGACTAACGCTCCCCAACCGGATATCCACCTCGACCACGGCAAGATGGGCCGCATAACCAAACTGCGCATAAGGCACCCCTTGCCCGTTTTCATCCAGCGGCAGGGTTGGTGGATCATAGGTTTCTATGGCCTCAAGAACATAGCCGTCAGCCCCGACAGGCAGCCGCTGCAAAGCCACCACATGCGGTCCTGCGCCATCACAGATAGTCACCGTTCCAGAATCAAAGCTGAAAGATGCATCGGGACCTGCATTTGCCAGCGCCAGCACTTTGCGCCGTAAACTTTCACCCGACAGGCGCGCGGCGTTGCCGGACACAAACGTCTGTCGCGAGGCTGAGGTCTTGCCCGCATCCGGGGTAATGTCCGTGTCGGGCCCCAACAGATGAATGTCGTGCACCAACACCCCCAGCGCCTGTGCGAAAATCTGCGCAATCACAGTATTGGACCCCTGCCCAATATCGGTCGCGCCTTGGTGCAGAAAAATACGCCCCTCGGCGGTAATACCAGATTTAATCGTCGACGGGTTGGGCAGCGAAGTATTGCCACATCCATACCAACCGGCAGCCACACCAACCCCGCGCTTAACGGATGCATTCTCAGCATTAAATGCCGCGCAAAGCGCCTTTTCCCGCTGCCAAGCCGGGCGCAAGGCACGCAGGCAATCCTTGATCCCAACGCCCTGTGTAAACACTTGCCCACAGACCGTTTCAGCGCCGTCTTCCAGCGCGTTTATCTCGCGAAACTCAAGCGCATCGATCCCCAGCTTATCGGCCAATTCATCAAACAGGCTTTCTTGCGCAATCGCTGCCTGCGGCACACCAAACCCGCGAAACGCCCCAGCGGGCGGGCAATGGGTATAGATCCCACGGGACTCAGCGCGGTAATCAGCTATCTGATAGGGACCTGAAGCATGCACCGGCACGCGATTGGCAACCGTTGGCCCCCAAGAGGCGTAGGCCCCGGTGTTGAAGTCTCCAGTGAATACAAAACCGCAAATCCGCCCGGCTTTGGTCGCGCCGATCTTAAGATCGATTTCGGAGGGATGGCGCTTGGTTGTCGCCTGCATCGTTTCTGTACGGCTGTACGTCATGCGAACTGGCTGACCCGTTTTCAGCGCCGCCAACGCCAGAAACGGCTGAACCGACAAATCCAGTTTAGAACCAAAACCGCCGCCAACCGCAGTGGGTCGTATCCGGAGTTTACCTTGATCACAGCCAAGAATTGCCGCCAGGCTTTCTAGATCCATGACCGGCGCTTGGGTGCAGGCATGCACCTCTATGCGTCCCTCCACGCATTCGGCAAAGCCGGCTTCCGGCTCGATATAACCATGCTCGACAAAACCCGTTTCAAACAGCCCCTCCACCACGGCATCGGCGTCCAACAACCCATTTTTTGCATCACCACGAGCCACAAAGCCACCGCACATCACGTTTTGGGGATGGTCTGCATGCAACTGCGGTGCCGAGGCCATCAGCGCCTGTGCGACCCGCGACACTGCGGGACGCTCTTCCCAAATCACCGGAAACCCGGCTTCATCAAAACATGCCATCGCTGCTGCGGTACCAATCACGGCGGCAACGGCTTCCCCGCGAAACCTGGCCTCTGTCTCAGCAAAAACCGGCTGATCCTGAAAAGCGGGAATCACGCCGAACGCATTTTTTCCGGGCACATCCGCTGCGGTCAAAACCGCATGGACCCCGGCAGTGGACGTCACATAGTGTTCAAGATCCCCAAAACGGAACTCTGCCCGCGCAAAAGGCGACCGAACAGCTTTTATCACCAGCGCCTGTGGTGGGGCAACATCATCGCCAAACACCTCGCGCCCCTGAAGTTTTTGCAGCCCATCGAGGCGGGCCACAGAAGTCCCAACAGCACCAGAGCCACTGACAGCCACAGGAAAGACCTCAGCTTGCCCCGCTTCACAGACCGCATCGATAATCTTGCGATACCCGGTACAACGGCACAACACCCCCCCGAGCGCATCCTGAACCTGTTTAATTGTCGGTTTTGGGACATCGCGCAACAACGCAACCGCCGAAACCATCACACCCGGGGTGCAAATGCCGCATTGCGCAGCCTGATGGTTTTGAAAGCTTTGCACCAAGGCTTTGGCGCGGGGGTCCTGCCCCACAAGCCCCACCAAGGTTTCCAGCGTTTTACCTGCGGCCTGCTGGGTTGGCATCAGGCAGGCACAGACCGGATCACCATCAACCAAAACTGTACAGGCGCCACAATCACCCGCGTTACAGCCGATTTTGACATCCTTTGCGCCCAGTTGTTCGCGCAAGCTGTGCGACAGCCGTACACCGGCAGCAGCCGACACTTTCACCATCCGGCCGTTCAACTTGAATTCTGTAAAGTGAGCCGAAAGCGTCGCCGCATTATCCATGACCAAGCCCACCGTTTTGCGCGGCACCGGTCAGCGCACTGGCCACCGCGCGCCGGCACAACTCGAACGCCGCGTCAGCGCGATACGAAGCAGAGCCACGCATGTCCGAAATCGGCGAGAGCGCCTCGAGATGGGCCGGACAGATTGCCGCCTCAGCCTGCGCGGCCGTACACCCTCGTAACGCCGCTTCTAGCATCGGCACCCTTTGAGCAACCTTCGAACACGCCCCCACAGCAACGCGTGCCTCTGCAATCTTACCGTCTGCAACAGCCACCAAAGCCGCAACCATTGTGATCGAAATCACCAAATATTTACGGGCACCAATTTTGATAAAACAGCCCACGCCCTCACTCACATGCACAGGCAGGACAGGGACCGTAACCGCCGTGACCATCTCGCCGGGTTGTAATGCAGTTTGGCGCACACCGAGCACAAACTCGGTCAGAGGCACCGACCGGACGCCCGACAGCGATGCAATTTCACCGCAGCATCAAGCGTCAATAAAGGCGGCACCCCGTCTGCAGCCGGCGAGGCATTGCACAGATTGCCCGCCAATGTCGCGACGTTCTGTATCTGCACCGAGCCCACTTCTCGGGCCGCAGCTTTCAAACCCGCAAAACAATTTGGCAAATCTGCCGTTAGAATATCAGACCAGGTGACCGCGGCGCCAAAACGCCACCCCTGCAAAGTGCGTTCAATTCCCTGCAGTTCAGCAATTTTAGTGATGTCCAAAATTGGCTGGCACAAAGGCCGTTCGCCGCGTGCCGGAAACCAGTCTGTGGCACCCGCCACAATCTCAACCCCATTCTTGCCGCCTTGTTGCAGAAAATCCACTGCATCTTGCAAAGTTGTCGGCACGAAATATTCCAAGTCAGAGTCACCCTATCGGTTCATTTGTATACTAATAATTATTCTTGCAGCCTCTGGTGTCAAACAAAATAGACGGTGGACTGCGGTTTGTCTGACTATTTTCCGTTGCAAGCCACTCAGAACCCAAGATTACCCGACAAACGCCCGCTCGACCACAAAGGTGGCAGGTTTACTGTTGGACCCTTCTTGCAGACCAAACCCCTCAAGGGCGACTTTCGTGTCGCGCAGCATGTCCATAGATCCGCAAATCATCGCGCGATCTTCAGCCAAGGACAGCGGTGGCAGGCCCAGATCATCAAACAGCTTACCCGACGCCATCAAATCGGTTTGCCGCCCCTGAAACGGAAAGTCTTCTCGGGTTACAGTGGGATAGTGGATCAACCGCTGCGCGGCCAAGTCTCCGACCAAAGGATCATCTTTCAGCGCCGCAACCAGATCATGCCCGTACCGCAGCTCTGCCACCTGACGACAGGTATGGCACAAAATAAGCCTATCAAATTTTTCATATGTGTCAGGATCCCGGATCAGGCTGGCGAAGGGTGCAATCCCGGTGCCTGTGGCAAACATATACAGCCTTTTTCCGGGCAATAACGCATCATTCACCAAAGTCCCTGTCGGCTTTTTCCGCATCAAAACACTGTCACCCACCCGGACCTTTTGCAAATGTTGGGTCAGCGGTCCGTCAGGCACTTTGATCGAATAAAATTCGATCTCTTCATCCCACGACGGGCTGGCAATCGAATAGGCGCGAAACACCGGCTTTTGGGCATTGGGCAAGCCGATCATCACAAACTCACCAGACCTAAACCGAAAACTGGCCGGGCGCGTGATGCGGAACTGAAACAGGCTCTCGGTATAATGCTGTACCGAACTCACCGTCTCAACAAAGACACCCTTAGGGATTTCAAATTGCTCTGGCGCTATTTCGACTTTGACTGGCATGCAAACTCAGACCCCTTAATCAAATTAATTTCGTTAGTATACATATGATATATTTTGTCAATAGCCTGACCTGAAATGACACTATACTGACTTGATCGGCATCAAATATATGTTAGCGTTCAAACGACTCAAAAGGGGACTTCTTATGTCGACAGACAACACAAAACTTGTGATCCGCAACATTGGCCTGTTGTTATCTGGCAAAATAGAGCAGCCCATTCTGGACGGTGACTGCCTAATTGCCCTGAACGGTAAAATCACCGCATGGGGGGCAGACAAAGATCTCGACACCGAGGCTGCTACCACCGAGATTGACGCCCATGGCGTGACGCTGGCGCCAGGACTGATCGACAGCCATATCCACCCGGTGGTTGGCGACTATACGCCGCGACAACAGCAGTTACACTGGATTGATAGCACGTTGCACGGCGGGGTCACCACGTTAATCTCGGCTGGTGAAGTGCATATGCCGGGTCGTCCGAAAGATATTATTGGGCTAAAAGCCATGGCAATTGCATCACAGCGCTGGTACGAAAATTTTCGGCCCTCAGGCATGAAGGTGCACGCCGGCGCGCCGGTCATCGAACACGGTATGGTCGAGCAGGATTTTAAAGATCTCGCCGACGCCGGTGTGAAACTGCTGGGCGAAGTCGGCCTTGGCACCGTCAAAGACGGCAAAACCGCAAAACAAATGGTCGACTGGGCACGCAAATACGGCATCCAAAGTACGATCCACACCGGTGGCCCGTCTATTCCCGGTTCGGGATTGATTGATGCCGATATGGTGCTTGAGACCGGCACCGACGTGATCGGCCATGTCAACGGCGGGCATTCTGCACTGCCCGATGATCAGATTATTTGTCTGTGTGAAAGCTGTTCTGCCAGCCTTGAGATCGTCCATAACGGCAATGAGCGTGCGGCACTTCTTACGCTCAACACCGCGCGCGAATTAAAGCAGCTAGACCGGCTTATTTTGGGCACCGACGGGCCTGCGGGTTCTGGGGTTCAACCTTTGGGAATCCTGCGTATGGTGGCAATGCTGTCAAGCCTTGGCCATGTCGCTGCCGAGACCGCATTTTGCTTTGCCAACGGCAATACGTCACGCCAACGAGAGCTGGACACTGGCTTGATCGAGGTGGGCAAATGCGCAGATTTCGTGTTGATGGATCAAGCCCAGCATGCACCGGGGAAAAATATTCTCGAATCAATCCAGCTTGGCAATCTACCAGGTGTGGGCATGACCATCATCGACGGCCTTGTCTGCAGTCAGCGCAGTCGTAATACTCCACCGGCGCAGCGCCTGCCTGAAATTGTCACCACCCGATCCTAATCGTGATGTAAAACAGGCTTATTGATGCGCAGCAGTCACGGCCCGTTTGGTCATCACTGCAACCAGATGCGCGCGGTACGTCTGCGCGGCGTGGGCGTCAGCAATCAGCTCTGCCGGATCAATCGCAAGATTGTCGATTGCAACGGGCGCAAATTCATTTGACAGCGCCGCCTCAGCCTCGGCCCAGCGAAAAACGCCCATTTGCGACGCGCCGGTGACCGCCACGCGAACCACACCGTCAAATCGCGCCACAAAGACGCCTACAAGCGCGAATCGCGATGCAGGCTGGACGAATTTTTCATAATGCGCGATCTCGGGGATTGGAAAGCGTACCGCAGTGATCAGTTCGCCATCATCCAACGCGGTGCCAAACATGCCGTCAAAGTAATCCTCGGCCGCAATCCGGCGCAGGTTGGTTTCAATAACGGCACCACAGGCCAGCACAGCTGCCGGATAACAGGCCGCGGGATCATTATTGGCAAGACTGCCACCAATTGTGCCGCGGTTACGTACCGCCGGATCACCGATATGCCCCGCAAGATCGGCCAGCGCTGGAAAAGACGTTGCCGCCTGAACCGCCACATCTGCATGCCGCGTCGCGGCGCCTATGACGACCTCTTTCGCTGTCACCGTCACGCCTTGCAGCGCCTTTATTCTGGTCAGACTGACCAAGCGCTCTGGGCTTGCCAATCTTTGCTTCATCGTCGGGATTAAGGTTTGCCCACCCGCCAGCGCCTGTGTCTCTTCATTTTGCAAGGCGATCACCGCCTCGTTCAGACTGGTCGCGGTCAATAATTCGAAATCATACATTCAACATATCACCTTGGGTTTTGCGCGAAAGCATCTTGTTCGGATGCCGCCAAGACCGCTTTAATAATATTGTGATAGCCAGTGCAGCGACATATATTCCCCTCAAGATAAGTTCGAATAGTGCTCTCATCGGGCTTGGGTGTGTGTCTGAGCAAGGCTGTTGCCGACATCACCATCCCGGGCGTGCAAAACCCGCATTGCAAACCGTGATTATCTTGAAAGGCCTGCTGGATTCTGTTGAGAGACCCATCGGCATTGGCTTGCCCCTCGATCGTGTTGACTTTTGCGCCGGCGGCTTCGGCCGCAAACATGGTGCAGGCCTTCACCGCATCGCCGTTTATATGAACGATGCAAGCCCCGCATTGGCTCGTATCACAGCCTATATGTGTGCCTGTCAGCCCAAGTTCGTCACGCAGAAACTGCACCAAAAGCGTACGGCCCTCGGCCTGGCCCGACACCGGCTGACCGTTGACTGTCATGTTCAGCTGCAGCATGGTTCATTCCCTCAGTTCTAAAAGTGCGCTTTCTGGCACAGGGCAGATCATTCCACGGTCCGGTCAAGCGTTCTCCCACGGGCTTGGTAAGATATTTAGGTCGTATCAGGCCGCGATCAAGTCAGCCAGATCGCCTGCACATCTTCACCCCAACCCATCGTCAAACGCGTACCATCCTGCAACACAGGCCGCTTCATCAATGTCGGCTGTGCCAGCAATTGCGCGTCCGCCTCGGCCTCACGCAACCACATCGATAACCCGCGATAGGTGGTGGATTTCTGGTTCACTAAAGTCGAACCAAACTCGGCAAGCAGTATTGCCCATTCATCTTCGGACAAAGGCTCTGCTCTGACATCGCGAAACGTCACCGAATGGCCCTCTGCCTCCAGCGCTTTGCGGGCTTTTTTACAAGTATCACACGTCGGTATTCCATAGAGGATCATATGTTGCTCCCTAATTATTTAGCTATCATCTGGCACAAGTTCTGCACAGGATGCAGACACCGCCGCGACCCACCGGGCCTGCTTACAGCTATAGCAATTGCTCAAACTCACGCCATTCACCTTTGCTCATCCCCGAGGTTTCCTGCGTTACCGCCTCGCCTTTGAGCATCCTGCGTACACATTCTAGCGCCGTGCCACTGAGCGTTGCCCCACCAAGGCGATAATCCTCGAAGGCAGCGTAGGCATAGGGCACCCAATCGGCCACCACGGAACAGATAGCGTCAGCATAGACGCGGATTTCGTATTGCGCATGAGCATCAGCACGCAGCCGCAGAAAATGCAGTAAATTGTGCAAATCAACCTTCCAATACCATTGGGTATAGATATTAGCCGGAAGATTCATCCGCGCAAGCTCGCGCGCAAGCCCCTGTTGGCCATCATCACTGATCATTGCCTGATAATTGTTGTAGGACCGCTCAGAATCAGATTTTAGAATATCCAAAACCCGGGCGGCCTCTTCTCCGGTCAAAGTCTCGCCGCGTCCTTGGTTATTCACCACCGATTGTGCGGCGACATGTTCCGGCGCCGGAATATAAAACTCTCGGTCTAAGATCGAATAGCGCGCAGAGTATTCATTCACGTTTGCAGTGCGGTGCCTGATCCATTGACGGGCCACAAAAACCGGCAGTTTTACATGCAGTTTGACCTCACACATTTCAAACGGCGTCGAATGCCAGTGACGCATCAGATAGCGGATCAAACCCTCGTCATTTTGAACAGATTTGGTACCCTTGCCATAGCTTACACGTGCCGCCTGACAGATTGCCGCATCATCACCCATATAATCGACCACACGTACAAACCCGTGATCCAAAACCGGGATCGCATTATACAGATGGGCTTCCATACCCTCGCTCACCGCACGCAGCGTCTGCCGTGGCGCCGCGCGCAGGGCGTCAATTTCGGCTTGTTGGTCAGGGGTCAGGGTCATCGGGAGAATCCTTTGGACAGCGTGTTGAGTCGCGACGACTATATCTGGTCACATCCAGACACAAAATAGCTATATAAGCCATTCCTTATAACAAACCAAAGTTGGTTCATAGCTGCCTTCTTTCGTAAATTTCCAGCAAAAGCATCTCTGTCTGCGCAGATTACAGGTATCGACATCACCGAAACATACGTTAGGGTTGGCCCCAAACTGATTTTGGAGAGCGATAAATGGGTCTGAAATATTTACACACAATGGTCAGGGTCAAAGACCTAGAGGCGTCTTTGGCATTCTATACTCTGCTAGGTCTAAAAGAGACCCGTCGCAAAGAAAGTGAAAACGGGCGCTTCACTTTGATCTTTATAGCGCCAGAAGGCCAAGAGGATCGCCCGATTGAATTGACCTACAATTGGGACGGCGATGATGGCCTGCCCAACGACAGTCGCCACTTTGGCCATTTGGCTTTTGGTGTGGATAACATTTACGAAACCTGCGCAAATCTTCAAGCCAATGGGGTGACTATCAATCGTCCCCCGCGTGACGGTCATATGGCATTTATCCGCTCACCTGACAATATATCGATAGAATTACTGCAAAACGGGCCATCGCTAGAGGGCGCCGAGCCGTGG
>Ga0115562_1000751_pt1 | contig 24575 bp, 25 predicted proteins | sample COGITO_mtgs_1105_6_FD_87200 | JGI IMG/M metagenome (GOLD analysis project Ga0115562, IMG submission 87200) | Pelagic marine microbial communities from North Sea - COGITO_mtgs_110516 | ecosystem: Environmental > Aquatic > Marine > Epipelagic | place: Germany:Helgoland, sampling site Kabeltonne...
TTCGCCTGAATACTGTCCCAAAAGGGGTTATACCCAAGAGGCAAGATAGACAAACTGTCAATGTGCCACGGCACCATGCATTGGCTCTATGCGAAAGGCGCAATTGCCGCTAATGACTAGGGATCATGCCTGAATTACCCGAAGTCGAAACCGTCAAAGCCGGCATTGCCCCCGTGATGGAAGGCCATGTCATCGCGCAGGCTGACGTCAATCGTCCGGACTTGCGCTGGCCGTTTCCTGACCGAATGTCAGAACGGCTGACAGGCAAGCGTGTGTTGGGTTTGCGCCGACGTTCAAAGTACATTCTTGTTGATCTCGATAGCGCAGAGACGCTTTTGATTCACCTGGGCATGTCAGGCCGCATGTTGATTTCGGGACATACTGTAGGCGAATTCCATCATCCCCATCCTGTGCCTGCCAAACATGATCACGTGGTCTTTCACATGGACGACGGCGCGCGCATTACGTTTAACGATGCGCGGCGCTTTGGGGCAATGGACCTTATGGAAACAGCTACACAGGATGATCATTGGCTGATTCGCGATCTTGGGCCAGAACCGTTGGGCAATGCTTTCAATGAAAGCTATCTGATTGAACGGCTCAAGGGGCGCAATACGCCGATCAAATCCGCGCTGCTGGACCAGCGCATCGTGTCTGGGCTTGGCAATATATATGTCTGCGAAGTTCTGTTTCGCGCAGGTATTCATCCGGCACGCAAATCAAGCAAAATCAGTGCTGCGCGAGTGGCCACACTGGTCCCTCTTATTCGTGATGTTCTGTCCGAGGCCATCGCTGCTGGTGGTTCATCACTGCGCGATTATCGGCAGTCAGATGGTGAATTGGGTTACTTCCAGCATGTTTTTCAAGTTTACGGCAGAGAGGGTGAACCCTGTGTAACCCTCGGGTGCGACAGAAAAATTACCCGAATCGTACAGTCAGGACGCTCATCTTTCTTTTGTCCGCAATGCCAAAGATAGCTTGATCCGCGCGTCTGCTTTGCTAAGCCTTGGGGTCTGACCAGCGGCAAAAGGGACGGCAGCATGGCCTTTGAAACGATCATCGTAGACATCAGCGACTATGTCGCAACCATTACGCTAAACCGACCAGACGCAATGAATGCGCTGAACAGCACCTTGCTGGGCGAGCTTTGCACCGCATTGGAAGAGGCGGATGCCAGCGAAAAGGTCCGCTGCATTATCATAACCGGATCAGAGAAAGCCTTTGCCGCAGGCGCTGACATTTCCGAAATGGCGAATAAATCCTTTGTAGAAATGTACACGCAGCAGGTCTTTGAGAACGAGACAGCGCGCTTTGGCCGCACCCGCAAGCCGATCATCGCTGCTGTAGCAGGTTATGCGCTGGGCGGTGGCTGTGAGCTCGCGATGATGTGCGACTTCATTATTGCGGCAGAGAACGCGAAATTTGGCCAGCCCGAAATCAACCTTGGAGTTATCGCCGGGCTTGGCGGCACTCAGCGCCTGACACGATTTGTTGGCAAAGCGAAGTCTATGGACATGCACTTGACCGGGCGCTTTATGGATGCCGAAGAGGCAGAGCGCAGCGGACTTGTTAGTCGGGTCGTGCCGGTCAAGAAGCTGTTGAGTGAAGCAAAGGCCGCTGCAGAAAAAATCAGCGAGAAGTCTCAGATTGCGACTATGGCCGCCAAAGATGCCGTTGACCGTTCTTATGAGACGACGCTCGCTGAAGGCCTTAACTATGAGCGACGTCTGTTCCATTCGTTGTTCGCCACTGAGGACCAAAGCGAAGGTATGGCGGCATTTACTGAAAAGCGCGAACCACAGTTTCGAGACCGCTAGACTGTATTAGGGCTTCACTTTCTGATGAAACTGCCCTATCAGCGCCGCCATACATGCGCGTGAGGCCCGCTTTGGCCAGAATCACCGGTTCTAAAACCCGGGGCTTGGGCTAACGCGCTAATGATATTTTAATTTGGCCGCTTGCAGGCCCAGCTCAGGAAACGAACACATGGCAAACTCCCCACAGGCGAAAAAACGCGCCCGTCAGAACGAAGCCCGATTTGCAGTCAACAAAATGCGCCGTTCGCGCATCCGCACACATCTGCGTGCTGTTGAAGAGGCGATTGCATCCGGCGATCCCAAAGCAGCAGCAGCAGCCCTGAAGGCCGCACAGCCAGAGCTGATGCGCGGTGTGACCAAAGGCGTCATGCATAAGAACACAGCATCACGCAAAATGTCGCGCCTTGCGTCACGCGTTAAAGCTGTCGGCTGATTCTGACGTCAAAGTCGGAAAATTAAAAATTCAAGCGCGCCTGAACAGGGTGCGCTTTTTTTATGCCGGTGTGGTCCGCCTGCGCAGAAATTGAGACATTTCAAAGGGCCGACAGATTCTTTTTCGCCAATCGTTGAGTCAAGTACGATGTTATGTTGAAGCGGCCCCAAACCCCTTGCTACGTTGCCCATGCGATTCACATCGTTCCGGGGGGACATGGAGGGTTCCGCATTTGATCAAGGTCATATCTTGCCATCGTTTGAATGGCGAATGACACTGCTCAATTGTTGAACTTCATGCAATGAAACGTAGGAAAAAGTAGCAAAAGCTACAACGAGCCTACCTTATTGTGTCTGCGCTGAATTCAAGGTCTGCTCCTTGAGTTTGGATGCTGTTTATGGCCCTTTAGCTGCCGATTGGCGCCGACCTGCATTTTTTAGGATGTCGGTTATGCGCTGCGGTTTATGGTTTTGGGAAAAGGCATTCCGGTCAGGTCGGGCAACCTGATCGATACGTCCTTTTTGTCTCGGTCTATGTGTCGCGAACGCCTTCGGGTGGTTGATGTAATAGACGGCATGTTTTGGGCAAGGGGACAAAATGACGAACGATATCTGGGCAAATGTTTTGAGCGCACTGAAGGGTGCTTTGGGGAAAAGCAGCTATTCAAGCTGGATTGAACCGCTCGAATTTACGCAATTGTCCGGGGGGGTGGCGACATTTGATGTACCGACGAATTTCATCGGTAACTATGTATCTCAGAACTTTGGTGACCAAATCATCTATCATATGAACAAAGCTGGCGAAGACGTCCAACGCCTGCAATTCCGTGTCCCCAACCAAGCCCGCCCTGCAGCAAAGTCAAAAACAGTATCCAAGCCGGGAGGCACAGATATCGCGTCCGGCGCCCCGCTTGATGCCCGATTTACGTTTGATACTTTCGTTGTCGGAAAACCGAACGAACTGGCACATGCTGCAGCCCGCCGTGTGGCCGAGGGCGGCCCTGTCACGTTTAATCCGCTGTTTCTTTATGGTGGCGTCGGTCTGGGTAAGACCCACCTGATGCATGCGATCGCAGCTGAATTGAAGGTTCGCTCACCAGAGCTGAATGTGCTTTATCTTTCGGCCGAGCAATTCATGTACCGCTTCATCACGGCATTGCGGGAACGCAAGATGATGGACTTCAAGCAGCTTTTTCGGTCCGTTGATGTGCTGATGGTCGATGACGTTCAATTCATCGGTGGCAAAGACAGCACGCAGGAAGAATTCTTTCATACCTTCAACGCGTTGGTTGATGGCCAAAAGCAGATCATCATCTCGGCTGATCGGGCGCCCGGCGAAATCAAGGACTTGGAAGAGCGTATCAAGTCACGTCTGCAGTGCGGTTTGGTTGTGGATCTACATCCCACCGACTATGAACTGCGCCTTGGCATCCTGCAGTCCAAGGTCGATGTCTATGCGGCCCAATATCCCGAACTTGAGATTGCTGATGGTGTCCTTGAGTTCCTCGCGCACCGGATCTCAACCAACGTCCGCGTCCTAGAAGGCGCGCTGACCCGGCTTTTCGCCTTTGCCTCGCTGGTTGGTCGCGAAATCACGCTGGAATTGACGCAGGACTGCCTGTCCGATGTGCTCAAAGCCTCTGATCGTAAAGTCACGGTCGAGGAAATCCAGCGCAAGGTGTCCGAGCATTACAACATCCGCCTGTCTGATATGATTGGCCCCAAGCGCGTGCGCAACTATGCTCGCCCTCGCCAGATCGCGATGTATCTTGCCAAGCAAATGACAAGCCGTTCATTGCCCGAAATTGGCCGCCGCTTTGGTGGTCGTGATCACACGACGGTCATGCATGGCGTAAAGCGGATTGAAGAGCTCAAAGCGCTGGATAGTCAGATCGCGGATGATCTGGAACTCTTGCGCCGCGCATTGCAGGAATAACACTGTAAAACAGGCGCGACGCTTGACGCGGACAAACCCATCGTCAACAGTCCAACAAAACGCTTGAGAGTGGCGCGAAATAGGATACATTTCGCGTCCCGGCAGCGTCCGGAACTAAGATATGCGGAGATTGGGATATGAAATTCAGCATTGAACGTGCGGTGCTTCTAAAGGCTATGGCGCAGGCGCAGTCTGTCGTCGAACGGCGCAATACTATTCCGATTTTGGCCAACGTTTTGATCGAGGCCGAAGGTGATAGCGTACAGTTTCGCGCAACCGATTTGGACATCGAGGTGGTCGACCGCGCGCCTGCAAAGGTAGAACGGGCAGGGGCAACAACCGTATCGGCTGTGACCCTGAACGAGATTGTACGCAAGCTGCCTGATGGTGCCTTGGTCACACTGACCGAAGACGGCGCGTCTGGCCGCTTGAGTATCGAGGCAGGACGCTCAAACTTCTCGCTTGCGACCCTGCCCAAGGAAGACTTCCCCGTGATGGCATCGTCAGAGTATGCTGCAAACTTCTCGGCGCCTGCGCCGGTTTTGCGTCGCCTGTTTGATAAGTCAAAATTCGCGATCTCCACCGAAGAAACACGTTACTATCTCAACGGCGTCTATATGCATGTGGCCGAAAGCGATGGCGGCAAAGTGCTGCGTTGCGTGGCGACTGATGGTCACCGTCTTGCACGCATTGACGCTGACCTGCCTGAAGGTGCAGCAGATATGGCTGGCGTGATTGTCCCGCGCAAAACAGTGGGAGAATTGCGCAAGCTTTTGGACGATGACGATATGCAAATTGCTGTATCGGTGTCAGAGACAAAAATCCGCTTTGCAACGCCTGAAATCACCCTGACTTCCAAAGTTATCGACGGGACTTTCCCAGACTACACCCGCGTCATTCCGCAAGGAAACACGCGCAAGCTGGAAGTTGATGCTAGCGAATTTGCAAGAGCTGTTGATCGTGTGGCAACCGTGTCGTCCGAACGGTCGCGTGCGGTAAAGCTGTCCTTGGACGAGGACCGTTTGATCTTGTCTGTGAACGCCCCTGATAGCGGTGCCGCAGAAGAAGAACTGGCCGTGGCCTATAGTGACGAGCGTTTGGAGATCGGCTTTAACGCGAAGTACTTGCTTGAAATCGCAAGCCAGGTGGATCGCGAGAATGCCGTATTCATGTTCAACTCGTCAGGTGACCCAACCCTGATGCGCGAAGGCAATGACACCTCTGCCGTTTATGTCGTCATGCCGATGCGCGTGTGACGGGGCCAAAAATTACTGAAATTTTTGGAGGCAGGTTTTTTGAAAATCCTGTCCTGCGCCCATGACGAAACTCGCATTAAATGAGCTGACGCTTTCGCATTTCCGCTCGCATAAACGGGCGCAGCTGGCGCTTGATCAACGACCACTGGCGATTTTCGGGCCCAATGGCGCGGGCAAGACAAACATCATTGAAGCGGTGTCGCTGTTGTCCCCTGGTCGGGGATTGCGCCGTGCCGGCGCCGATGACCTTGCCCGCAGGCCAGAGGCGCTGGGCTGGAAGGTTAATGGCATCCTGCAATCCCTGCATCAAACCCATGAGATCGAAACATGGGCCGAGGCGGGAAATCCGCGCCAACTTCGCATTGATGGCAAGGCCGCCCCGCAAACGGCACTGGGGCGCATCGCCCGCATTCTTTGGCTTGTGCCGTCGATGGACCGGCTCTGGATCGAGGGGGCCGAAGGGCGCAGGCGGTTCCTGGATCGTGCGACACTCAGCTTTGAACCGACCCATGCCGAAGCTGTGCTGACCTATGAAAAAGCCATGCGCGAGCGTAATCGCCTGCTTAAAGACATGGTCCGTGATCCGCATTGGTACACTGCGATTGAAGCGCAAATGGCAGATGCTGGCGCGGATATCCAAAGGAACAGGCACCGCGCCATTGATGAACTGACAGCCGCGCAAGAGGCCGCGGCGACCGCTTTCCCGACTACAACACTTGCGCTGACATCAGCAGAGCCGATCCCTGATGACTTGCAAGCGGCCCTTGCCGACAATCGGAGCCGTGACATGGCCGCTGGGCGCACCCTGATCGGCCCGCATCGCGCCGATCTAGATGCAGTGTTTGCCGAAAAGGGCGTTCCTGCCAAAGACTGCTCAACCGGTGAGCAAAAGGCGTTACTGATCAGTTTGATTCTTGCCAATGGACGCGCACTGGCGCGCGATTTTGGTGCGCCACCTATCCTGTTGTTGGATGAGGTAGCAGCCCACCTTGACGCCGCCCGCCGCGCGGCGCTTTATGATGAAATCTGCGGGCTTGGCGCGCAGGCCTTCATGACCGGGACTGGCGCTGAATTGTTTGAGGAACTAGGTCCGCGCGCCCAGTATATCGAAGTCACCGAAACAGATGGACAATCCATCGTCGCACAGAGAGATACGCCATGACCCCGCAACGCGTAACCCTGATCACCCTAGGCGTAGAAGATCTGGAGAGGTCCAAAGCATTTTACGGCGCGATGGGTTGGACGCCGACGGGCGACGAAGGCGAGGTCGTGTTTTATCAAATCAACGGGATGGTATTGGGATTCTTTGGGCTGGGGTCGTTGGCCAAAGACCAAGGCCGTCCTGACGCTAAGCTGGGCACAGGGGCTATGACGTTGGCGCAAAACTTCTCTACCAATGAAGAAGTGGACGCTGCCTATGCCCTTGCTCTCAAATCAGGTGCCACTGCGCTGAAAGCGCCGGAAAAGGTGTTTTGGGGTGGGTATTCGGGCTATTACGCTGATCCAGACGGGCATGTTTGGGAAGTCGCGCAAAACCCGTTCTGGGAACTGAATGAAGACGGCAGCTTAACCCTTCCGACCGATGCAGATTGAAACGCTCCATGAAACGGCGCTAAACGCTGATGATGACATCGCGATTGGCGGGTTGCTGGATGCCGCCTTTGCGCAGGTTGGAGAGTTCGGGTTCAACGGCCGATCTTACTATAAGCAACGCCATCACTTACGGGTGATTGCCCGCATCGATGATCAGATCGTTGGGCATATCGCGTTAAACTTTCGCGTGGTCACACTTGGTGAAACTGCCGTGCCAATCATTGGACTGGCCGAAGTTGCGACCCATCCAGATCATGGCGGGAAGGGCATAGCGAGCGCGCTTCTTGAGGAAACGATTAAGACTGCTACGGCGACGCAGGCCGAATTCATTGTGCTCTTTGGCGATCACCCCATTTATGCGCGGCGGGGGTTTCTACCTGCGCAGAATGAACTGCGCTATGTTGGCATTGATGAAGGCCACATCAATACTGTGATAACGCGGGTCGATCCGGGCCTTAAAGTAATGTCTTTGCGCGGTCGTGCTTGGGACGGGATGGCCAAACTCGATCTTCTGGGGCATCTGTTCTGACATGACAATTTCTCTGTACGACATGATGCTCTACGCGGGCGCGCTTATCATTCTTTTCATGACGCCAGGTCCTGTTTGGGTCGCATTGCTTGCGCGGTCTTTGTCCGGCGGTTTTCAGGCGGCTTGGCCCTTGGCTATCGGGGTTGCGATTGGGGATGTTCTATGGCCGCTTGTCGCGGTTCTGGGCGTTGCGTGGCTTGTCTCTGAATTCGCGGGCTTTATGGACCTGTTGAAATACGTGGCGGTCCTTGTGTTTATGTTGATGGGTGCGGCTCTGATCCGAAATGCAGACCACGCGCTAGACGCGAACAGCCGCCTGACGCGCCCGGGCATGTGGGCGGGGTTCATGGCTGGCGTTGCGGTGATTATCGGCAATCCCAAAGCGGTCCTGTTCTACATGGGCGTCCTGCCGGGGTTCTTTGATCTGAGCGCTGTGACGGCCTTGGATATGGTTGTGATATGCACGCTGAGTTTCGTGGTCCCTCTTGTCGGCAATCTGGTGCTCGCTGCGTCAGTCGACCGTGTTCGGGGCGTGCTGAAGTCCCCATCAGCAGTCCGCCGGATGAACGTTATTGCAGGGTGTCTTTTGATCGGTGTTGGCATCGTGATTGGCCTCACTTAGATCGTATCTGGCAACCAGCCAAAAACCACAAAATCTTGTGTCATTCGCGTGACAAACAGCCCTAAAACGCATATATTTTGGGTATAAGAATACAGGATTTCCTTCATGGCCGACGAACCACAAAAACAAGAAGACTACGGCGCAGATTCCATCAAAGTTCTCAAGGGCTTAGAGGCAGTCCGCAAGCGTCCGGGTATGTATATCGGTGATACCGATGATGGCTCTGGTCTGCACCACATGGTGTATGAGGTCGTAGACAATGGCATTGACGAGGCTTTGGCCGGTCACGCTGACCATGTTTATGTAAAAATCAACGGCGATGGGTCGGTCACCGTGGGCGACAATGGGCGCGGTATTCCCGTGGGCATCCACGAAGAAGAGGGCGTTTCCGCGGCCGAGGTCATCATGACCCAGCTGCACGCCGGCGGCAAATTCGACAGCAATTCCTACAAGGTGTCAGGTGGTCTACACGGCGTGGGTGTCTCTGTTGTGAACGCACTGTCCGATTATCTAGAACTGCGCATCTGGCGCGACGGGAAAGAACACTACGCGCGGTTCGAAGGTGGCTTTACCAAAGAGCACCTACGCATTGAGGGTGACGCCAATGGGCGCAAGGGCACCGAGGTCACATTTCTTGCGTCTTTGGACACATTCACCAACCGTGATTTTGAATTCAGTCAGCTTGAGAAGCGTCTGCGCGAACTGGCATTCCTGAATTCGGGCGTGCGGATCATTCTAGAGGATTTGCGCCCAGCAGAGCCGCTGAAAGCTGATCTGTTCTACGAAGGTGGCGTGAAGGAATTCGTCAAATACCTCGATCGATCCAAAACACCGCTGATGGAAGAGCCGATTTACGTTGTTGGTGAGCGCGACGATATCGTCGTGGAGGTCGCGATGTGGTGGAATGATAGCTACAACGAAATGGTACTGCCGTTTACGAACAATATCCCACAAAGGGATGGAGGCGCACACCTTGCGGGTTTCCGCGGCGCACTGACCCGTGCGATTACAAAATACGCGGCTGAAACCGGCATTAGCAAAAAAGAAAAAGTATCACTGACAGGCGACGACGCACGTGAAGGCCTGACTTGTGTGCTGTCTGTCAAAGTGCCTGATCCAAAGTTTTCCAGCCAGACCAAGGATAAATTGGTCAGCTCTGAAGTGCGCCCCGCTGTTGAAAACCTCGTTGGCGAAAAACTAAGCGAATGGTTTGAAGAAAACCCGGCCATCGCAAAATCTATCATTAGCAAGATCGTCGAAGCCGCTGCTGCGCGCGAAGCCGCGCGCAAAGCCCGCGAAATCCGGCGCAAGTCAGCGATGGACGTAAACTTTAACGCGTCCAAGCTGAAAGATTGTTCCGAAAAAGATCCCTCCAAAACCGAAGTATTCTTGGTAGAGGGTGACTCGGCTGGTGGGTCTGCCCAAACAGGCCGTGATCGTGGCACGCAGGCAATTCTGCCGCTTAAAGGTAAGATCCTGAACGTCGAACGCGCGCGGTTTGACCGAATGCTGGGCAGTCAGGAAATCGGTAACCTTGTCATGGCGCTGGGCACAGGCATTGGCCGCGACGAATTCAACATCGACAAGCTGCGCTATCACAAGGTCATTATCATGACCGACGCGGACGTCGACGGGGCGCACATTCGTACCTTGCTGTTGACGTTCTTCTTCCGTCAGATGCCAGAGCTGGTTGAGGGTGGTTACCTCTACATCGCGCAGCCGCCGCTTTACAAAGTTTCGCGCGGCAAGTCTGAGGTCTATCTAAAAGACCAACCTGCGATGGATGAATACCTTGTCGAACAAGGCATCGATGGCGCGATGCTGCGCCAAGGCAATGGTGAAGAAATCGCCGGGGCTGACCTGCGCCGCGTGGTTGACGAAGCACGCCAGTTGAAACGTGTGCTCGAAGCCTTCCCGACACATTATCCGCGCCACATCCTAGAACAGGCCGCGATTGCCGGTGCCTTCGTGCCCGGTGTTGTCGACAATGACCTGCAGGGAACCGCAGATCGGGTGGCAAAACGGCTCGACCTGATAGCGCTGGAATGGGAACGTGGCTGGCAAGGCCGCATCACTCAGGACAAGGGCATGCGGCTGGCACGTATCCTACGCGGCGTCGAAGAAGTACGCACGCTGGATGGCCCGATGTTGCGCGGTGGTGAAGCACGGCGGACCGGGACATTCACGCAAAGCCTGCAAGACGTCTACGACTTGCCAGCCACTTTGGTGCGTAAAGACCGCAGTCAGATCATTCATGGCCCTCTCGACCTGCTCAAAGCGATTTTGGAAGAGGGCGAAAAGGGTTTGTCGCTGCAACGTTACAAGGGCTTGGGTGAAATGAACCCAGATCAGTTGTGGGAAACCACGCTGGACCCAGACGCGCGGACATTGCTGCAGGTGAAGGTAGAAGACTTGGCCGAAGCCGATAACCTGTTCACCAAGCTGATGGGCGACGTTGTGGAACCACGGCGCGAGTTTATTCAGAACAACGCGCTGAACGTGGAAAACCTCGACTTCTAGTGTTTGCGCCGCGTCGCTTTGAATACAAACGGCGCGAGCGCGATCACCAGTGTGATGCGGATGATATGCATCACCGACACATAGGTCACGTCCTGCCCCATCGCGAGGGTTAATAGTGACATCTCTGTCAAACCTCCTGGTGAGAAAGCAAGGAAAGCCTGTGCCAAGGGAATGCCACTGATCACCACGATCAGTTCGGCAAAGCCCACTGCCGCTATCAGCATCAGCAGAGAGGCTATCGCTGAAAGGCCGATATCAGTCCGGATTTCTGCCAATGTTGCGCCAATAAAGCGGGTGCCGATGACGGTCCCGATGGTGATTTGTGCCGCAATCACAAAGACCGTTGGCGGCGGAACGGTCACCCAGCCCACAACATGCGCAACACCGCTTAGGATCATAGGACCAAAGACAGGGGCCGCAGGCAGGCCCAGCTGCTTGCCAAGAAGCGCCCCCGCTACGGCACAAAAGCCCAAAATCACATAGTCCAATGCCGTGATCTGGTAGAGGCCCACCCACGTCATTGTGCCGCGCCCGCCACTGGACACCCCCAGCACCAAACCAAAGAAAAGCGCGACAAAGACGATGATGATCAACACGCGCGCAGCATGAGCCAAAGCGATCCGGCGTTCATCACCGCCCGCCTCTGCGCCCAGAATGAGCATCTCGTTCAGGCCGCCGGGCATGGCGCAATAGAAGGCCGTCACTGGGTCATACTTGCCGATCCGGCGGTAGACTACATAGGAAATCCCCGCCGCACAGGCCAGAAACAACGGCAGCAAGAACAGCGTTAACAGCCAGGTGCCAAGCAGACCAAAAATCTCGGCAGTAACCCCAGACCCCAGCATCACGCCGATGACTGGAATCACAAAGGGACGCAACTTGTCAGGTCCCGCAATCGGGGCGCGTAACATGGCCGCGACGGTGTTCGCGATCATGGGGCCCAGCATCCACGGCAACGGAAGACCTGCAAAGAAAGCAGCCAAACCACCAGCCAGTCCAATCGCCAACGCCACAAACTGTGGGATGAGGGGGTTAGGTGCGCTCATCCCATGCGGCCTAGAGCCCACCGATGTGATGTGTGCCGCGTTCCTTGGCGAGTTGCATTTGCTTTTGGCGCTCACGGAACCGGCCTTTGTCTTCTTCCGTGGTTTCATCAACGCATTGATGACAAGAGACACCCTGTTCAAATGCGGGGTTCGCGCGGTCATCTGGAACAATTGGTCGGCGGCAGGCATGACATAGAATATGGGGGCCTTCTTCTAGCCCATGTCCAACGCTGACCCGGGCATCAAAGACGAAACATTCGCCGTCCCATTTGCTTTGTTCTTGAGGCACCTCTTCCAGATATTTCAGGATGCCGCCCTTGAGGTGATAAACATCCTCAACCCCCTGACCCATCAGGTAATTCGTTGATTTTTCGCAGCGAATCCCGCCTGTGCAGAACATCGCGACCTTCTTGTTATGGAAGCGATGCTTGTTCTTTTCCCACCATTCGGGGAACTCGCCAAAGCTTTTGGTCTGGGGATCAACGGCCCCTTCAAAGGTGCCAATCGCGACCTCATAATCGTTGCGGGTATCTATGACTGCCACATCCGGCGCGCTGATCAGATCATTCCAATTGGCCGGATCAACATAGCTTCCCACTCGTGCAACAGGATCGACATCAGGCTGACCCATGGTCACAATTTCCTTTTTCAAACGGACTTTCATCCGATGAAATGGAGCCACGGTTGCCGTGCTTTCCTTCCGCTCCAGATCGGAACAACCGGGGAGGGCGCGCAAATGGGCCAAGATCGCGTCGATCCCTGCGCGATCACCCGCGATGGTGCCGTTCACACCCTCTTTGGCTAAAAGCAGCGTTCCCATAACGCCCTTGGACTTGCACAAATCCAACAATGGGCCTTGCAGCGCCGCAGGATCGTCAAAGCGGGTAAAGTGATAGAGTGCAGCGACAGTATACATAGGTTTCAGATACGCTTGTCCGTTCAAAGGGGCAAGTCACGCGATGCGGCAATCGCCAGACCGTCGGCGACGGCGGTAAATGCTTCGGCCCGTTCAAGGGCCGCGTGTGGGAACATCGTGATCATCACATCTTCGACGACTTTCAGCAGGCTAGAGCCGCCAACAAACACGATCTTGCTGATCTTGTCGGATGTCACTTCTGCCATGTTCAGTGTTTCCTCCGTGCAGGCTTTGATCTGGCCCGCATGTCCCGCCAACACCTCTTCCATGGTGGTTTGGGTCAATCGCGCCCAAAGCGCCTTTTCAATCACCCGCAGATCAATCGCTGCCTCAGATAGGTCCGGTTGGTTCAGTTTGATCTTGCCTGCCTCGACCGCAAAGGCGACATCATGCCCCAACTCCATCTCAAGCACGGTCTTTAGCCTGGTGAATAGCGCGGGATCTATTCCAAGTTTAGCAAAATCCGCAACCATGCGGCGGTTCTCTGCGGTATAGACAAACGGAATTTTCTGCCACGTCGCAAGGTCGTTGAAGATCGCATTGGGCGCAACATGGCGGCCATTTCCGATCGCATTACGCACCTCGCCCCCTCGTCCTAACAGTGGCATGACTTCTGCAATACTAATCGCTCGGTCAAAATCCGTACCACCGACCCGCACACCATGGCTTGCAATGATCCGCGTAGCATCGCCGTCGCGTTCAAAAATGGAAAAGTCCGAGGTGCCGCCACCAATATCAACGATCAATCCCAGCGCACCCTTGTCGAGCGGACCACTGGCAAGCGCCGCCGCCTCGGGCTCGTACATAAACGCCACGTCCTTGTAGCCCGCGATCATATAGGCCTCGCGAAGGTCAACTTCAGCCTGCGCATTACGGATGGGATCACTCGAATGAAAGCGCACAGGACGACCCGATAGCGCGGCATGATAGTTCTGCCCGGTCTCTGCCTCGGCCCGTTCGCGGATCATTTGCAAAAACCGCGCGACGACCTCAATCAGGGTCAGTCGCTCATATGCAATCTGGCGCTTTTCACGCATCAAAGACGTGCCCAAAACGGATTTTAGCGCACGCATAAAGCGCCCCTCGCGGCCATCAATCAATGCCGCGTTGGCAACCGAACCATAGGTCGTGATCTTGCGATCATAATCAAAGAACACAGAAGTTGGCAGCGTCTTGCGTCCCGGCTCGACCGTGATCAAATGCGGGCGACCCCCGGCCATTACACCAGCCGCAGTATTCGAGGTCCCAAAGTCGATACCCAAAGTCGCCATCTTGGCCCTCAATTCAAAAGTGAAAGACGCCGATATGAAATCCTTTAGCGGCTGACAAGGGCTCTTTTGCTGATCTAAGCATAAAGCGGTCGCAGGCCCGCACAGAACACGCTATTTTATACGCAACAAAAGCGGAGCAACACATGACCCACGCCTTACTTGTCATCGACGTCCAAAATGATTTCTGCCCCGGCGGCGCGCTAGCAGTAGCTGGTGGAGATGAGATTGTCGCGGGCATCAACGCCAAGATGGCTGAATTTGACGCTGTGATCCTGACGCAAGACTGGCACCCGGCTGGGCACTCGTCTTTTGCCTCAACGCATGATGCGGACCCGATGAGCATGATGGACATGCCCTATGGTCCGCAGGTGCTCTGGCCCGATCACTGTATCCAAGGGACGACTGGTGCGGCATTCCACGCTGACCTGCAAACCGACCGCGCCGATTTGATCATCCGTAAAGGGTATAATCCCGCCATCGACAGCTATTCCGCCTTCTTTGAGAATGACAAAACCACGCCCACCGGACTAGAGGGGTACCTGCGTACGCGGGGGATCGACAGGCTGACATTGGTTGGTTTGGCGACCGATTTTTGCGTGAACTATTCTGCCGTGGATGCGGCGAAACTGGGGTTCAAAGTGACGGTTGATATGGCACTTTGCCGGGCGATTGATTTCGATGGATCGCTGGACGCGGCCAAGACTGGGATGACGGGCGCAGGTGTCGTGCTGGGTTAGCGGCCTCGCCCCGCAAACCAAACTGAAGACACACCAGCCACCATGATGATCACAAGACCAATCAGGCTTAGGCCATCCGGCCATTGTCCGAACACCGCCCAGCCGACGATCATCGCCGCCAAAAGCTGGCTGTAGATCAACGGGGCAACCACCCCTGCCGGTGTTGTTCGGTTGACTAAGACCAACAGCATATTTCCCCCAGCAGATCCCAAAGCAGAGATTGTTATCAAGCCAAAGATCGGCAATGTGATTTCTGGAAGTGATGTCATCGCGAAAGGCGACAGTAGAATTGCGCCGATCAGCAATTGCGAGAACAACAAGAAGCGCGGGCGAAATTCTCCTGCCAGCCAACGTGTTGCGACCAGATAAGAGCCATGAAAACAACCTGCCAAGATGGCAAAACCCATGCCGGCGGTCATGCCAAAGCCCGGGCGAACCACCAGCAAAACACCAGCAAAACTGATTAAAAGCAAGAACGTGCGCAGTGGGGTAATCCGCTCGCCCAAGAGTGCTGCTGACAAAAAGTAGGATACGACGGGCCCGACAAAGAAGCCTGCAAAAACATTGGCCATCGGTTCGGTCTTAAGCGCGGTCAGGATACTGACGATGCCACAAACAATCAGGACTGCGCGTAGATACAACCGCCAGTCCTTGAACTGCGCCAGATCAGCGCTGATCAAGCCACTAAGCGGTGCCAGTAACGCGGCCGCCAAAGCAAACCGTGTCCATGCAACAAAGGTTTGGGGGAAACCCGCGCCCGTCAATAATGTCGCCGCCGCGTCGCCGCAGACAATCAGCGCCATCGCAAGAACAACCGCGCCGACCAAACGGGCGGAATAAGGGGAGTGGGTCATACGAGCGTGGGCTTTCTGCGCAACGAAAAGGCGTGAGTATTAAGAGAGCATTTGGCTGCCGGCATAAAGCAGCAGGATCAGACCGAGCATCAGGCCACCAAAAGCCATCATGCGACGGCCTTTCTTCTTTTGCGATGCAAGGCGTGCAGCGGCAAGCTCTGTATCAATCCTTGGACGATTTGGGGTGGGTGCCAACAGCTCATCCGCGATAGGCTCTGCCGATGAAAGTGCATCCATGAAATCGCCAAAATCAAACTGACCCCAGTCGGCATCACTCAGGTCATGAGTGTGCAAATTGTTGGATAATCTTTCAATCAAGGCGATCCGCGCCTCTTCATCCTGCATAGGAAACCGACCGGGAGGTGCGCCGCTATCGAATTGTTGCAGCGCAAAGCCACTTTCGGTGAGGAAGGCTCGCACAGCCTGATCCGCTTGGGCAATGGCTGCGACGGTTTCGGGGTTACGGAACATGGCGACCTTTTCAGCGGCCACGCCGGTAACTGCCAAATCACCGAATTTGTCGGGCAACCCCTTTGGTGTGATTGCCACCATGTCGAAATCGTATTGCAATGCCATGGTTTAACTGCCCCCCTTGCCACTCACGCGCCCTCTTGATCTAACACGGAAGCGCCAAGAGGGGGAACCGAATATGGTCGACATCGCCACGCGGGTTTGGAACCACAAATGGAAGATTGATCCGATCGTGCGATCGTTGATCGATACGGATTTCTATAAACTGCTGATGTGCCAGTCTGTATTTCGCAATCACCCTGACACCCAAGTTACATTTTCGCTGATCAATCGGACCAAAACGATCCGGCTTGCCGAACTGGTCGACGAGGGCGAACTGCGCGAGCAGCTTGACCATATCCGGTCTTTGCGCCTGACCCGCGGCGAAAGCACATGGCTGCGGGGCAATACGTTCTACGGCAAACGCCAGATGTTCACGCCCGCATTCATGGAGTGGTTCGAAAACCTGCAACTGCCCCCATATCACCTTGAAAAGAAAGATGGGCAATACGAGCTCACCTTTGAAGGCACATGGCCCGAAGTGATGCTGTGGGAAATCCCAGCGTTGGCCGTCATTATGGAACTGCGCAGTCGCGCTGTCCTCAAAGACATGGGCAAGTTCGAACTCCAGGTTCTCTACGCGCGTGCGATGACAAAGCTGTGGGAGAAAGTGGATAAACTTCAACCAATCTCTGATCTGAAAGTTGCAGATTTCGGGACGCGCCGCCGCCATTCATATCTGTGGCAGGACTGGTGTGTTCAGGCAATGATGGAAGGATTGGGTAAAAATTTTACAGGGACCTCCAACTGCCGTATCGCGATGATGCGCGAGATCGAGGCAATCGGAACAAATGCCCATGAACTGCCGATGGTTTACGCGGCATTGGCGGAAACGGATGACGCCCTGCGCCAGTCTCCCTATGATGTTCTGGCCGATTGGCAAGAAGAGCATGATGGCAACCTGCGGATCATCCTGCCCGATACCTATGGCACACAAGGCTTTCTAGAAGGGGCGCCCGATTGGCTGGCTGGGTGGACCGGTATTCGTGTTGATAGCGGCGATCCGGCGACAGGGGCGGAAACCGCGATCGATTGGTGGAAGTCGCGTGGCGAAGACCCGCGCGAGAAGCTCGTGATTTTTTCAGACGGGCTTGATGTGGATAAGATTGTCGCACTGCAAAAGCAGTTTGCAGGGCGCTGCAAGGTTTCCTTTGGCTGGGGGACGATGCTGACGAATGACTTCAAGGGACTTGTCGCAGATGATGGGCTCGCTCCTTTCTCGCTTGTTTGCAAGGCGGTTGCAGCAAATGGACAACCGACAGTAAAGCTCAGCGACAATCCTCAAAAAGCGATGGGGCCGAAAAGTGAGATCGCGCGGTATAAACGCGTATTTGCGGTCGGCGAACAGAAAGCCATCGAGGTGATTGTTTAGCCTGACCTAAGGAAGAGACCTGTCGCGGTTTTGAGGTAGCAGTTTAGATACCTGCTGAGATGTATCAGAACATCAGGCCTGAACTTATGCTACCTTCTTGTCCCGGTCCCGTGCATTATATGCAACCTGTGCGCGGTTCTTTCCGGCTTGCTTTGCCAATAGAAGCTGCGCATCAGCCTTTTCGATCATCTGCTGCAGTGGCATTTTGGATTTGCTCCAAAAGGCGCCAATACTGATTGAAACATCAAATGACATCTCTCTACAGACAAAAGTTTGATCTGACACTGACGTTCGGATCCTGTCTGCGACCGCCTTGACATCAGCCGCCTCTAGCTTCGGCATATAAATCGAAAACTCGTCACCACCATGGCGTGAAAAAACAGCTTCTTCGCGAATACAGTCTTTGATGCGGGCCGCGACAATTGCCAAAGCTGCATCGCCCGCAGCATGGCCGTAGGTGTCATTGACCTGTTTAAAATCATCAATGTCGAAGTAAAACAAGGCATGGCCAATGCTGGCGTCAAATGTCTTTGCATCAATTTCCGCATCCATGCCGCGTCGGTTTAACAAGTTCGTCAGTGCATCAGTTTGTGCATCAGCGGCGAGCGTCTTTGCATATTCAAATTGCCTCACCTCGCGCCGAAAGACGAGCCCGATTAGGGCCATACCAAAGATGTTGACCATGACCAAAGTTGGCAGCACTGATGTCATCAAAGTGATTGCCAGACTGAACGGCAATACGAAAAAAGCAGTCGCTGACGCTGTAATGACCAGACCATGCATGCAATCGCTAAGAACGCGGTTTTTGATCCGCCCTTTCATCAAAGAAGACCATGCAAAGGCCAGAGCAAAGGCAAGCAACAAACCAACAATCCCCGCCGTTGTTCCCGCCCCTCCAATCGCGATGCGGCAGATGATCCCTAAAGCCGTGGCAATGATCCCGGCGAGTGGGCCGACAAACGCCACAGCCGCCCCAACAAGCAATGTGCGCGTATCAAAAATCACGCCCTCGCCCAAAGACAAAGGGTTCGTCATGCCCAAGGCGACAACGCCCCCGAACAATATCCCAAAGGCGATCTGTTCATATCGGGTATCACGAAACTTCTGCAGAACTGCATTCAAGAGGAAAGCGAGCCCAAGGAGGGCAAAGACGGGCGTAAGCAGAACCTGAAACTGAAGCATAAAACGACATCCAACGATCGAATGTCATCTGTGTCGCTGATTAATCTTAACAACTGGTGAGTAACGATACAGTTTTAGGTTGAAACTTTCTGGTCGTGCGTTTTGAAAGTCACCATTGCGGTAGCCGCCGGCCCCTAAACTTATTCGTCGACCTTGCCGCGCAGCGCCTTCACTTCAGCGCGCGCCTTTTTGCCGGCCAACCGCCGTTTGACCGAACCATAGGTCGGGCGCGTCGCAATGCGTCGCTTTGGGGTCTCACATGCGCGCCGGATCAAATCAGCCAACCTCTCGCGGGCTATCTCGCGGTTCCGGGCCTGACTGCGGGTTTCCTGAACGAACAAGACCAAGGCTCCGTCTAGTGTCCAGCGACGACCCGCCAAACGTTTCAGCCGGGTCTTCACAGGCGCAGGCAGGTTCGGCGAGCGCGCCGCCTCGAACCGAAGCTCGACGGCGGTGGACACTTTGTTCACATTCTGCCCGCCGGGGCCAGAAGACCGCGCAAAGCTCTCGGTCAGCTCCCAATCGGCAATTTCGATCTGATCGTTCACTCTCATCATCTTGCCCTTAAAAACTCCCGCCGGAGGCTCCGACGGTCGCAGTGGAAGGCCATACAAGCCGGTTGAACCCAAGCTTAGACCCCATCGCCCATAAGAAAAAGGGCCACCCCGGCGACGGGATGGCCCTTTCCTGAATTACGGAGGTGGGTCGGTTAGGATCTCCACCTTGGGGTTTCATCAGCCAAGGGCTGCCCTAGCTGTGATCCTCCCAAGTTGTCCCGACACACTTCTCCAATACCTCATGATGCACTGGATCACCTCCTTTCAAATGTTTCGCCTGAAAAGAGATTCGCACAGATTTGGTATATTTCAAGTAAAAAGATACCTGATGTCGTGTTTATGCGCCGCGCAGCAGGATGCGCGTAACAATGATGCGAAACGGAGCCAAAGCGAGCAGAGCAATTGTCAACTTCACGCCCCAATCGGCAACGGCCAAAGTGACCCAAAGCGGCATCTCTGGGCCGGTCAGCAGGAAGGGCGCTGCATCTTGCGCCCACATCACTTCTTCTGCGGCAGATGCGCTCAGGCCATTGAAGACAGCAGCAAAAGCGATGGAAAAGAAGATCACCGTATCCACAGTTGAACCCACCAGCGTGCTGCCCAAAGGTGCCTTCCACCATGATCCTTCGCGCAGGCGGTGAAACACAGCAATGTCGAGCAGTTGCGCAATCAAGAACGCGGTCGCCGATCCGATCGCAATGCGCAACGCCACGGCCGGATACTCATACCCGTCACCCTGCAGCATGATCTGGCTACCGATCAGCGAACAGATGATGCCGACGACCAGACCGGAAAACACAACCTTCCGCGCAGCAGACGGGCCATAAACCCGGTTCATGACGTCAGTCACTAGAAACGCGAGCGGATAGGTAAAGGCCCCCCACGTCAGCAACCCGTCAAGGATCAGGAATTGCACAAGAATATTGGACGCCACAACGATGGTGGCCATGGCGAGAACGCCGGGAAGGATACGTGTCATTTGATAATTTCCGTTTTGACAAGGGTGCGGCACTTGGCCCCCGGGTGTCGGGGACACCGGCGATCTAACCTTGTGCACCTAGTCCGTCAATCGGTATTCGACGATCTCGGTTTTCTGAAAAGCGCGGAAGTTATCATCGGAAATCATCGTTATGCGTAGGCCCTCGGCATCTTGCCAAACGCTAATGCCTTCGAGATTGTCATGGGTCCGAAGCCCGGTGTCGAGGATCAATTCTTCGCCTGTGCCGTCCAGCGCAAAGCGCCTGACCCTGCTTCGAAACCCCACGCCGATAAAATCGCGTTCAAGGACATAAAGCAAACCATCGGGCCCGATATCTGCTCCAGAGACTAGAAAAGCGCCGCGTCTGGGAATCTGGAAAGGGATGTCCCAGACACTATTCTGCAGGCGATAGACAGGGAAAGGGCGGGTCGCCCGCCCTGACCGCTCCGGCAGCGTATAAAGCGCGCCATCTGTCCCAATTGCTAAGGCCTCAAGCGAAGAGTTGTGTTGTAGGCCCGCAAAGGCCGGCGTGGTTGCCAAGACGGTTCCTGGGCGATCGACGTCATCAAAACGCCTGAGGCCATGTTCGCTTTCGAATGACACAAAGAGCCGGCCATCGGCCCCAATCGCAAGTCCTTCACTGTCACTGAATTTATCAGCTAGTGGCGCGCGGGTCGGGCCTAGCAGGCGGCGAAAGACCTCTAGATCGACGCCAATGATGGAACCGCCATCGCGCAGGAATGTGCCGCGCGCCACGCTTGCACGATCTGTCAACGCTACAAACCCGTTGCCGTCGGCAGTGATTTCAATCGCCGAAAACCCGCCAAACAGCGGGTCATCCAGCTGCCATTGGTAGCTGCTTAGAAAAGTCGCTTCCGCATAGACGGGCAAGGCCCTCAGAAGGGCCGCGAAGCACAGAAAACGCAGCACTTACTGGGCGTTCAGCACGGCTTGGCATTGCCCGGGCAGGTTCGCCATTGTCAGTTCAGCGCGCGGAGTGGGTGGCGGCGCATTCGGATCGGGCGGTGGCGGGTTCAAAATACGATCGACCCAAGCTTGCGCATCATCACAGCCATCGCCTGCCGGTGGTGGTGCCTGGTTTGTGCAGCCAACAGCCCCGTCGGGGCAATTCAGCCGCACATGAAAATGATAGTGGTGGCCCCACCAAGGACGGACCTTGTTCAGCCAGCTGCGATCGCCGGTGGCAGAGTTGCACATCGCGACCTTTGCGCCGGGGAAAATGAAAATACGGGCGGTGCGCGGGTCCGAGGCTGCGGCGCGAATAATTGCCTCATGCTCAGGTGTCCAACGACTATTTGTGAAAGCACCAGACTGGCGGCGCATCGAAATGGAGGAGATGCTTTCGCGTTCTTCGACTGTTAGATTCAACCGATCCGGGGGCAGCATCCAGACGTCAATATCCAACCCGGTCTGGTGGCTGCGGTGCCCTGTTAGCATAGGGCCGCCGCGCGGTTGGCTCATGTCACCGATGTAAAGACCATCCCACCCCGGTTGGGTCGCTGCAAACCGGCTAAGGTCGCGCACGTAATCCAGCGTCTTGGGTTGCGCCCAATTGCGATTGCGCGACAGGCGCATCGCTTGCCAAGTGGGCCCTGTTTCTTCCAACTGCTGCGCACCTGCCTGACAGCCACGAGCGTAACCGCCAAACGGTTGAGAGGCTTGCGCCGATCCGGCTGGCATTGCACCAAACAGGTTTTTGGCAATGCGGGTGTCGTTCACATTCTGCGACGAGAGCGTGACCGTTGGCGGTTCTTCCGCCTGACATGCGGCCAATCCGGCGGCGATTACTGCTGCAATTATGAAGCGGACCATTCTGCGCGATCTCCGTTTTTGTTGACCCAGCGTAGCAAGAAAAGCCCGATCAAGAAAAGGAAGATTACGGGTAAGAACCCTAATTGATTGTTACCTGTCATCAATGTGAACAACGTGATCAATGCAGGTGCTAAAAAAGCAGTCGCTTTGCCTGTCAGAGCGAAAAGACCGAATGCTTCGGCCGGACGATCGGGGTGCGTATGACGCACCATCATTGATCGGGACGAAGCGTAGACCGCACCACCTGCACCGCCGATACACACGCCACAAATGTAGAAAATAAGGTCCGGCGTGCCTGAGCCTTCGGCGAATGGAATGCCGAAGATTGCTTCGCGGGACATGCCAACGATGACGATGGATACTCCGATCAATACCCAGACCGCCACTTTGATCACAGGTTTGGGACCGATACGCGCATCTGCCAATCCTGAAAGCCACGTTGTAATGGCTGCTGCGATGGCTGCGACAATCCCGAAGATTCCGATTTGTGTTGTTTGCCAGTCCAGAACCAACGCGGCATAGACGCCCCCGAACGCATAAAGGGCATTCAAAGCATCGCGGTAGAACATTGACCCTACAAGGAAGTTCAACAGGCTCTTGCGATGAAAAACAGAGCGCAGAGTCTCAAGAAGTTCACCCCAAACGGCCCCCAGTTTCGTTGATTTCTTTACGGCCTTTGGATCGTCACGGACAAACATGAAAAACGGGATGATAAAGATCGCATACCAGATCGCGATGAATGGGCCGACAAAGCGGGTGCCTTCGCGCATTTCAGGATCAAGACCGAACAGGGGAGACAACCCAACGAATGTCACCCCTTTGTCGTTTTCGGCAAAGAAGATCAGCATAATGAAAAGGGATGTCACGCCGCCCCAATATCCGAATGCAGCACCGGAGCCTGAAATACGGCCTACCTCTTGATCATTGCCAAGCGAGGGCAAGATCGCGTTGACGAAGTTCAAAGCACTTTCTGCCGCAAAGAACCCAACATAAAATATGATCAGTGTCAGCATGATGGTCGCGCCATCCGGCGTCAGACCCCACAGCATGAGTGCGGCAACAACATAGATGACCGAGAAGAAAGCAATCCACGGCATTTTGCGGCCAGAGTTATCGGCAAATGCCCCTAGAAAAGGGGCTGTAAAGGCGATCATCAGCCCTGCAACCGTCTGCCCCAATGACCAAACAGCCTGCGACTGCGCTTTCGCCGCGCCATCTTCCATGCCGGTGCTTAGGAAATACTCGGTTGCGACAACTGCGAAATAGGGACCGAAGATGAATGTCAGACCAAGCGTGTAGAAAGGTTGTGACGCCCAATCAAAGGCCATCCACCCCCAGATGCGTTTCTTTGGCACTGCCATATTCTTGTCCCTGCTCTTCCCTGAAGGGATAAGACACAGATAAGCCTATGACTGGCAAGAATTCTTTACTTCGTCGTCCCATCGTCCTCGGGTGGCCAAGGGCGTGTGTTGTCCGCGTCGATCCATGCCTGAACCCAAGCAGGCTTTTCGGGCGACGGTTGGTCCATACCTACGGCGGCGAAGACGCGGGCCGGGTTCACGATGCCATTTTTGTCTGTCACTGCGGATCTGAACAGTGCCTGTACAGCGCACTCATTTCCAATCCAGATGCTATGTTCGATATAGAGGAACCGATCACTCCACCCCAGAGCCTTGCTGACGATACGAAACTTTACAAAGGGCCGTATCCGCTTGCGATAGCGTACGGAAGTACCGGCCATTGTCAGTCCCCAGCGATTTTTCTGCAAAGCGCGTAAAAGGCCGACGCGCTGGGCAAGGCCGGTACGGCCAAGATCCAGGATCGTCAAAATACGTCCATTGTTCATTTCCAAAAAGTTATCAATGTCCTGTGGCCAGCAGCGGTGATACGACACGTGACTGCCCAAAGCAGACAAAGTGGGCATGCGGCTGCTTTTGATGACTTCTTTGACAAGACGAACGAAGGGATACATGCGTAGGGTCCTTTGCTTACACGCAAGACATGAGTGGACTTGACGCAGACGTCAACTTTGACCTCGCGGCAACCTTGGACTTGCCGGAACGGCGTTGAGCGCTTAGGTCATGGCAGACAAATTGAAGGGCTCCATACGCATGCTGACAATCATCCAAGCCATTTTGCTCATCCTCGGCGTAATCCGTTTCTTCGTGATCGCGCATTTCATTATGAGTTGGCTGATCCGTTTTGAGGTGCTCAACATCCGTCAGGAATTTGTGGGACAGGTCTGGTACGGGCTCGAGCGTGTCCTCAACCCGATCTATAGCCGCATCCGGCGCGTCATGCCTGATTTGGGCGGAATCGACCTGACACCAATCGTGGTTCTGGTCGGTATCGAGATTTTGCGCATCTTCCTGATCAACAACATGATGGCTTTCGCATAGTCAGGTTCTTGCCGTTTGCAGGCCTGCGACAAAGCAAATGGTTGCCTCGCAAGTAGAATTGCTGAAAACTATAGATCATTGGGGCAACGCGGCGGGCATTCGTCTCGCCGCCTATTCGGGAAGAGCGACATGGGTATTCTAAATCTCAGCAAAA
>Ga0115562_1000791_pt1 | contig 23939 bp, 20 predicted proteins | sample COGITO_mtgs_1105_6_FD_87200 | JGI IMG/M metagenome (GOLD analysis project Ga0115562, IMG submission 87200) | Pelagic marine microbial communities from North Sea - COGITO_mtgs_110516 | ecosystem: Environmental > Aquatic > Marine > Epipelagic | place: Germany:Helgoland, sampling site Kabeltonne...
ATAGCCTACGACGGCGGCTTCAGCGACTTTCGCATGAGCGACCAACGCGCTCTCTACTTCGGCCGTACCCATGCGGTGGCCGGACACGTTGATCACGTCGTCGACGCGTCCTGTGATCCAGTAGTAGCCGTCTTCATCTCGCTTACATCCGTCGCCAGTGAAGTAGTAGTTCTTGTAGTCGCTGAAATAGGTCTTCTCGAACCGCTCATGATCGCCCCAGACCGTCCGCATCTGCGCAGGCCAGCTGTCTTTGATGCAAAGCACGCCTTCGGCGGCGGTGTCGTTGATCTCTTCGCCGGTTGTTGGTTCTAAAATCACCGGCAGAATGCCAAAGAACGGCAATGTCGCCGAGCCCGGTTTCGTCGCCGTGGCACCAGGCAGCGGTGTCAGCAAGTGACCACCAGTCTCGGTCTGCCACCACGTATCGACGATAGGCGCTTTGCCCTTGCCGACAACATCGTTGTACCAGTTCCATGCTTCGGGGTTGATGGGTTCGCCAACAGTACCCAGCACCTTGATATCAGAGAGGTCGTACCCTTCGACAAAGCTGTTGCCTTGGGCCATCAGCGCACGGATCGCTGTCGGCGCAGTATAGAATTGGTTCACCTTATGCTTTTCGCACACCGCCCAGAAACGGCCTGCATCTGGGTAAGTCGGCACACCTTCGAACATGATCGTTGTGGCACCATTCGCGAGCGGGCCATAGACGATATAGCTGTGGCCAGTCACCCAACCCACGTCTGCCGTACACCAGAAGATATCGCCATCGTGGTAGTCAAACGTGTACTGCTGCGTCATCGCCGCATAAACCAGATAACCGCCGCTGGAATGTACAACACCCTTTGGCTGACCGGTTGAGCCTGACGTATACAGAATGAACAGCGGATCTTCGGCGTTCATTTCTGTCGGCGGGCAATCGGCGCTGACCTTTTCTTCCATTTCATGCAGCCAGTAGTCCAGATTATCGCGCCACGCGATCTGCTGACCTGTGCGCTTCACGACAAGGCATTTCACTTCGTCAAAGTCATTCAGCAGCGCCTGGTTAACGCTATCCTTGAGGTTCGTGACTCGGCCACCGCGCGGCGCACCATCGGACGTGATAACCACTTTGGCGTCACAGGCATTGACCCGCGCGCCCAAAGCTTCAGCCGAAAAACCGGCGAAGACGATAGAGTGGATCGCCCCGATCCGCGCACAGGCCAGCATCGCGTAGGCGGCCTCTGGGATCATGGGCAGATACAGTACAACGCGGTCGCCTTTGCTAACGCCCATTTCTTTCAGGACATTCGCCATGAGCGACGTTTTCTGGTGCAACACCTTGTATGTGATGTGCAGTGCTTCATCATCGGGGCTGTCGGGCTCCCAGATGATCGCGGTTTGATCGCCGCGTGTTGCCAGATGGCGGTCAATGCAGTTGGCGCTGACATTCAGCGTACCATCTTCATACCATTTGATATCCACTTGGCCGGGCGCAAAGCTTGTGTTTTTGACCCGTGTATAGGGCTTGATCCAGTCAATTCGCTTGCCATGCTCGCCCCAAAACGCCTCTGGGTCGTTGATGGATGCTTCATACATCGCATCATAGGTCGCTTTGTCAGCATGCGCGCCTGCGGCCATCTCGGCTGATGGTGCATAGGTTCCGGCTGGTTGATCTGTCATGGCATGTCCCCCCAATATCTTATCTTCAAAGCAAGGGTGCGTGCCCCCAGCTTCCTCGATTTGCATCATGGCGAAAACGGCGCTGAATCCAAGTCACTACCATTGCGGTCCCGCCAATTTGTAAATTGGCACCCGTAATCAACACCAACCTTGTCAATGTATTTACAATTCCGCGCCGCAAGCTAGGCATCGTTCTGCTTGGTCGCCCTGTTAGCTCATCAAAACCAAGAGCACACCTGCACTGATGGCAAGACAGAGCGGTGCATAATAACGTTGGTCGTAGGTGTTGAACGGTTCCTCTGGCGTCATCCGACGCCAAAACTTGGTGTACGCAAGTGCCCCCCGCAGCACAAAAACCACCACCGCACCCCACAAGATGACGCGAGAGAACCACAGGTGCGATGTCCACAAAGCTGCGATGATCACGCAGAGTCCTGCAACAACAAGCATGCACGGAATTGTCCCCGGCATCCGGGTCACGCCCCTTGCACCGACGACTGTGCGCGCAAGCTGTTCTTCATCTCGGATTGGCAGCCAGATGTTCAGACCCCATGCGAAATGGGTGGCGGCAATCAATCCAAGAACAAGGGTCAAGAGAATCGTCATGGCACTATCTTACGCCATCATCGAGACAGATGATGTGCTCTGTGCAAATTCTTTGACGGGCGCTATTACGCCCGCCAGTATGTGCACTTTACGCGTCGTGGCGGAATGTCATGCTGACGATTTCGGCGCGGGTCAGACCCCTAGCGCGCAGTTCTTCATCAGAGATATCTGCGATTTCCCGCAATGCTTGGGTCCGCGAATTGCTGACCATAAGTTTTTCAAGGATGGCGCCTAATGCGCGGAAAGGAGCTGTGAAAAGTTCAACCAGCATCTCGCGGTTGGAAATCAGTGTGTTGTCTGGACGGAGTGACATTTTGAGCCTCGCAAATAGGTTTGTTTGTCCTCCCGCGTTCACAGTTAGGCCTGCACGCACGAACCAGCAATGCCCATAAACGCAAACCCACCATGCGCTTGGCGCATGGTGGGTTCCTCAAGCTACGCGTGTTGTATAGTTCTTACGCTTTCTTCGGGGCGGGGTTTCCGTCCCAAGGCGCATCAGAAACCGAAATGTCTTTGGCTCGCTTTGGTGTCTTGGGCTTGGATGCAGGCGCTTCAACTTTTGATGCGTCTGTCTTTGCCAATTTGGCCGGAACGGGCGTCGCAGCCAGCTTCTCTGGTGTGGGCTTGACTGCTGTTGGTTTGGCCTCGGGTGCCTTTGTGACCGCGGCGCTTGCCTTTGGCGCAACATCAACCTTCTTCTTTGGAGCAGCCTTTGGCGTCGGCTTGGCTTTCTTCGCAAGCACAGCCTTTTTGGCAACCGGTGCCTTTTCCACTTTTGGCGCAGAGGGCGCGGCAACGGCAGCAAGCTTTGAAACAACTGCCTGCTTCGCGGGCGCGGTCTCCACTTCTGCCTTAGCGACAGGTGCCGCCTTTTTGGGTGCAACAACTTCTACCAGCTTTGGCGCTTTAGGCTTTGCTTTGGCAACAACGGCTTTCTTTGCCACTTTCTTCTTCACCGTGGCCGGCATTACAGGCTTGGTAACCGATCCGGCAGAGTAAGGCTGCATAAGAGCGCGCTGCGCCACGGCTGCCTGGTCGATCATAACTTCTGCCAGGCGCATTTGCTGGCCGATTACCGCACTTGCGGCCTGCATGGTTTGCGCGGTGATTGTGAGTGTAATTACGGGCGTCATGCTGTTTTCCCCTAAGATTAAGCTATTTTCGGGAACACTATATCGGATTTCTTTCGCAAATGCAGCATTTTTCTGCGCTGCAGCATAAGCCTTTGGAATCACCGCAAAAGGCATGAATTGGAAGCGGAAAGAGGGCACCGCTCCGGCGCCCTCTAAGGATTTCAGGGCATCAATCAGTCAGGCTGGTCCATTCGCACAGTATATCGGACTTGCCCCTTCACAGACTGACCCCAATTGAGGTGCACATCGCGCAGGCTGCTTCCCTGCTCGCCCTCGGACCACGGCAGATCATGCACTCTGGCAGCACTGGTGTTGGTGATAGCACCCGTTGGCATCACGCTTTCAACCAACAGCGCGCGACCGTCAAATGGAAGTGCCGTACCGGTCCGTAACACCCAGGTCGCCGCCTCGGTTGATTGCAGATGTGTAAGCGAGGCCGGGTTCGACACGGGTTCATTCACGTTGTGGAACGTGTTGCCTGAGAATGTGAAACTGCGTGTACGGCCATAGTCGAGATCAGCAAAGGTCGTGTCCACGCTTTCGACCCGGTCGATACGACCGTTGAGCGAGCGGAACACATTGCCGACCACCGCAAAGCCGTTGATGAAGTGACCCGGACCGTAGGGTTTGATCACAATGAAATTAAACCAGTCGGCCACATCATTGGTGGTGAACATATTGCCTGTGATCGTCAGGCCGCCAAATGAAAACTGCGCACCATAAGCCGGCGTCGCGTCATGTTCGTTGGTCCATTCAATAAAGTTGTTGTCGCAGTAATTGCCTGTGAAAATACTCTTCGGGTTCGGCAGCGTTAGAATGACGCCACCTTTGCGCAACCCATTCACCTCGTCATCGCCGTGAAACCAGTGATTACCCGCAATCAGATTGCCAGAGCCTGCCAGCACACAGAAGTTTTTGAACTTGCTGGTACGGTTGTTCCGGATTTTGACGTCATTGGCGTTGGCGTTGAAGCCTACACTGACACGGCTTGCCACCGGAACATCCTGCTCGTCCGAGATCAACTGGCATCGGTCAATCATCATCCCCTGACAGCCTCGACCTGGCGATGTGATGCCGCGATCCTTTGGCTTATTGATAAAGCAGTCACGGACGTGAAACGTGAACCCGTCAGGCGCCATCATGATACCACTGGCAACACCGCGCCCCTGAAACTCGATATCATCCAGAATGAACTGGCTCAGCTTCTCGTACCCGGAAAAATCGAGCATGTATTGAAAACGCGAGAAGGTGAAAACTTGCGCCCCCTCGGCATCAAAGAGGGGCAGGCTCAACTCCACCGTCTGCGCAGCTTCGTTGACAGACGTCACATAGATCTCGCGCCCCACGCCGTTACCCTGAACCAAGGACCCAACCGCGATGTTTGCGGCATTCGCAACGTTGGTCAGCCGCCTATCGTCATTGCCGGAATATGTAGCCTGCGATGTGACCTCGACGGTATCCCACGCCGCCCCATCAGCCGGCTGGAACTGCCCGTTGCGAATGACGCGGCGGGTCTCAAACCTTGTCCGGCTCGGATCAGCGGCTTGCATGTCAACAGGCTCTGTCAGCAACACGCGGCGGCCACACAGATCAAGAGAATCGTGGTCAGCAAAATTGATAAGTGCCTGATAAGCCTTCTTAAAAGCCAGCTCCTCATCCTGAAAGGCAGCCAAATAGCTGTCGTAGTCAAAGTTTTGCTGCAAGATGAAACGAAACGCAGGCGACTGCACGGCCCTCCCTTGAAAGCGCACGGGGTTATCCATTGTCACGTTGTTTTCCAGCAGATAGTCACCCGCAGGCACCATTACGGTCCGGCCATTCGCCGCGGCATCAGCGGCATTGAAAGCGGCACTGTCGTCCGTCGCGCCATCACCTTTGGCACCGTAATCACGGACATCAACCAAACCTGCCAGATCGCCGGCAAAGGCGACAGAAACATCGGTGATCGTGATATCATCAAGCCGCACGATGCCCCCCGTAGGGCCAGTAAGATCAATCCCAAAGTGGCCATATTGGGCGCCGTTCCAAACCAGATCAACGCCGCTGCGATCAGCGGTCGCTACGATGGCCGTTACTTCGACAACCTCGCCATAGGTCGTCAGTTGTACCGACGGACCTGCGTCAGTCACGCCAGCCAATTGCACACCGCCACCGGCACCTGCCCAACCTGCAATGCGGACGGCTGGCAAAGGACCGGCGATTGCTTTGACCAACGCTTTAATCTGCAGGTAACAGCCCCGTAAAATAGGCGTTTCACCCTTATAGCGGACCTTCGCCGTTGCATCGACTTTCAGCAGCTCCAAACAGCCCGCGAAATCCTGATCTGCGGCAACGAAAACACCAGATCCGCTGCCTGCATAAGTGTCCGATCCTGGCGTTCCGTCCGTGCTCGACCAAAGTGCGAGGCCTGCAGAAAACGGGAGTGGGTCAAAAACAATTCCGTCAGTGATAGCTTTATTCATGAAGTGAGCCCTTGAAGCTTGAGAAACAAGAAAAGGCCCAGCGCGATACTGGGCCACCTGCTCAAGAGCTATCTTTATGGTCTAAAGAGGCGCTGACAGCACCGTCACGGTCAAGCGCGCAACGCTATGCGCCAACATCCGGCGCAGGTAACAGCTGCACCCCGTTAATTTGCCAGCCGTCTGCCGTTTCTATCATCTGATAGTCAAGGATATGCAGGCCACCTTGGGCGTCGCGGACCATCACCTTTTGCCACAGGTTGCCGCGCACATCACGCAGTTCCAAAAACCGCACATCGGCATTGTCCCAAACCATGGGATAGCCGCGCTGAACCATCATTCCGAAGTTATCTGAACTGCCGAATAGACGCTTGATGTTCGGGCTGGCGTACTGCCACGCCTGTGAAACATCGCGATTGTTGAAAGCTTCAAGCTGATTGCCAATCACATCTTCGATGGCATCAGAATTTTGTGCAAAGGCAGACGTCCCTGCCATCCAAAAGCTCAGTATAAGGGCCAAAATGCGCATGATGGGTGTCTCCCGTTTCTATCCATTGTAATGGATACGCGGGAAAACACCGATCAGTTTGAATTCTTTTTGCGCAGGCAGCCTAGTCAGCCAATTTCTGTTCGATCAGCGTAATCGTTTCATCGACACCATAAAGCGCGATAAAGCCACCAAAACGTGGGCCTTGGGATGCACCTAACAGTACCTCATAGAGTGCCGTGAACCATGCACGCAGCGGATCAAACTCATGTTCTTTGCCAACTGCAAAGACCATCGTTTGTAGCTCTTCTGCGTCCAGACCGCCGTCCCAGGTTTTCAGGCGTTCTGCCAGATCAGTCAGCGCGGCACGCTCTTGATCTGTTGGCGCACGATAGACCTTTGTCGGTTTCACAAAGTCGTTGTAGTACCGCACGGCAAAACCCGCCGCCTGATCCATTTGCGGGTTCTTTTCGGCAGACGCATCAGGCGCATAGCGCTGGATGAAGCCCCAAAGCGTGTCCTTATCCTCGGCCCCCGACACAGATGCGAGGTTCAACAGCATCGCGAAAGGCACAACCATATCGGAGGCGGGCACATTGTGCCCGTGAATGTGGAACACCGGATTGTTCGCCCGTCCCGCATCATCTTGATCCGCATAGGCGCGCAACTGCTGATGATACTCGTCTACTGCCTTTGGGATCACATCAAAATGCATCCGCTTGGCCGTCTTCGGCTTAAGATACATGAAATAGCTTAGGCTCTCGGTTGAGGCATATGTCAGCCATTCGTCGATCGAGATACCGTTGCCCGAAGACTTAGAAATCTTTTGGCCGTTCTCATCCAAGAACAGCTCATAAGAAAAGTGGTTCGGCTTCTTGCCCCCCAAAATCTCGCAGATCCGGTCATAGATCGCGGTATTGGTCGCGTGTTCTTTGCCATACATCTCAAAATCGACATCAAGCGCGGCCCAGCGCGCGCCAAAGTCAGGCTTCCACTGCAATTTCACATTGCCGCCCGTGACAGGCAGGGTCCATTCGCGGCCATCTGGATCGTTAAAGGTCACTTCGCCCTTTGCGCCATCAACGTTTTTCATCGGGACATAAAGAACGCGGCCCGTTTCGGGGTGGATCGGCAGGAAAATCGAATAGGTCCCTTGGCGCTCTTCGCGTAGTGATTTCAGCATCACAGCCATAATGTCGTCATAGCGCGCAGCGGCACGTAGCAAGATTTCGTCGAACTTGCCGGCGCGGTAGAATTCGCGGGCCGAGTAGAATTCATACTCGAACCCGAAGGTATCCAAGAACCGGCGCAACATGGCGTTGTTATGGTGGCCAAAGCTTTCATGCGTCCCAAACGGATCTGGCACCGACGTCAGTGGCTTATGCATGTGTTCAGCCAGCATCTCTTGCTGCGGCACATTGCCTGGAATTTTGCGCATCCCGTCTAGATCGTCTGAAAAACAGACCAGCTTTGTCGGAATATCAGAAATAACCCCAAATGCGCGGCGGATCATTGTGGTGCGCAGAACCTCGCCAAATGTTCCAATATGCGGCAAACCTGACGGGCCATAGCCAGTCTCAAACAAGACATAACCTTTCTCAGGCATCTTGTTTTCATACCGTTTCAGCAATGCGCGCGCCTCAACAAAGGGCCAGGCCTTCGACGTCATCGCCGCTTCACGCATCGTGCTCATGTCTGATCTCGCATCAATTGGGGGTGTCATTATGATCACCGCAACGCACTCCCTATTGCGAGACAGGCAAGGCGTCAATAAATGTGGTTCCAGATGCAAAGGAAATGATGATGCTCGAAGATGCCCCAATGACCGCACAAGACGCGCTCGCCGCCCTGATGATCGCGGTATCCGCGTCTGACGAACACATTCGCACCGCTGAGCTTGTCAAAATGAGCAATTCAATCAACAACTTGCCCGTTTTCGCTGACTATGACGCCGAACGTCTGCCACGCATGTCCAAAATGGTCTTTGACCTGCTTGAGCAAGAAGACGGACTTGAGGCCCTTTTCGGCTTGATCCGCGATGCATTGCCCGAACACCTTTATGAAACGGCATATGCGCTATCATGTGATGTTGCCGCCGCTGACGGGCGTATCGTCGGGCCAGAGGCACGTATGCTGGAAGAGATTCGCGAAGAGTTGAACCTTGATCGGCTGCACGCCGCAGCCATTGAACGCGGCTCGCGTGCGCGGCACATGACGCTTTGATCAGGCCAGTCTGAACGCCAGATGCTTTAAGATATCTTGCTGCAACCGTCGGGCCCGACGGTTCCATCCGCGCGCGCCCGGTGGGCTTTCTGCGCCAGTCAATTTGCCCGCCTCACGTGCGTCCAGATCGCTGGCAAAAATCGCAAATGCCAGATCACGCCCGCTCTTGCTGCGGACATAACCCGCGAGTGTCGAGACAAAGTTCAATGTTCCGGTCTTCGCCTTCACAGACACTTGTGGATCATTGATGACCTGTTGATCTTCACCGACAAGCCTGATGTCGCGCATGATAGGCTTGAGCGTCGGCATCACATCAGAGGCCGACAGGAGCTTCACCATATCGCGCGGCGAGACACGTGATTGATCACCCAGACCGGAATGATCGACAAAGTCCGGAGATATGCCGCCCGCTCGGATGTTCGCCCAGCGCGCCATACCGAGTGCGGATGTACGCAACCCCCGCTGTTGCCCAACCAGTTGTGCTGTCGCAGCCAACCCTGCTGCCTCAGCCGTGATATTGGTTGAAAACCGCAACATCCCTCGCATCATTTCGCGCAGTGGAACGCTGTCTATGTCTGCCAAAGGCGTCCCGCTTGGACTCTGAAAGGTCTCTTTTGGTGCCTTCAAGACGATACCGTGACTACGTGCAAATGTGGAGAAAACTTCGCCTGCATAAAGTGCCGGATGGCGCACTGGCAACCAACGTGACCCCTCTTTGTTCAATGCCGATTGCGCCACGGTCCATTGATCAAAATCGCCTGCATCGCGGTAGGTAAAGACAGGCACATCGCGGTCCACAACCTGGATTCGAGACGCAGTAACAGCAGGGCGGTAGTTTTCACTGCGCGCGTCCATCGCAGTCTCTATGTTCTCGCCATTCACCTTCCACTCAAAGTGGACCCGATTGTAGTTCAGGTTCAGTCCAGTGATCGTTGGATTATAGCCCAAGTAGTCGAATTGCGATTCGTCAATCTCGTCTAGATTGGTCAGCGCGCCATCCCAAACAAGGAAATCGCCTTTAACTTCGCGCAAGCCAGTATCTTTCAATTTGCGCGCAAGTTCGGCCAATTGATCGGTAACCAAATTCGGATCACCGCCGCCGGATAGTATCAAATTACCATCTAAAATTCCGTCTTTTATCTCACCTTCGGCAAATACACGTGTTTTAAATAGATGCTCGGGACCGAGGGTATCAATCGCATAAAGTGCCGTGACCGCCTTTGTCACGCTGGCGGGCGGCAGCGCGACAGACCCGCCAATGTCGTCCAAAATCTCGCCAGTCTGCAAGTCAGTGACCACCACGCCAATCTGTCCAGACAAACCACGGTCGGCGACCATCGACTTAATCGCATCCACTGCCGGAAGACGTGCAAGCGGTCGCATAGACGTCAGTGGCGCATCCGCAAGAGACTGTGTGGCAATTGCCGATACTGCACCAGCTAACATCGCACGGCGGGACAAACGCATTACCATTCTCCTCGCTTGCGGATAGCACTGGAAGACTGATCCGACATCGGCAAATTCACGAAAGACCACGCAGGCGCCTGCATATGACCCAAGACATGGGAAGCGCGCCCATGGATCCGAGCATGTGCATAGACCTTGGCCGTTTTTGACAAACGTGCTGAAATACGGTCACCGGGGCGGGCCAGCACCCCAATGGGGACATTCTCCATGATCCATCGCCAGTCCTGCCAGCGATGAAAATCCGCCAAATTATCAGCCCCCATCAGCCACACAAACCGCACGCCGGGATACCGACGACGCAAGACAACAAGGGTTTGTGCAGTATACCGCGTTCCTAGCTGCGCCTCTATGTCCGTGACGGTCACGCGCGGATGCTGCATCAGCGCATCTGCGGCCTGCATCCGCTCTGCCAATGGTGCGGGCCCATGCGGTTTTAGTGGATTTCCCGGCGAAACAAGCCACCAAATCCGGTCGAGCCCAAATCGCTTCAATGCGCATTTTGTGATGTGCACATGGCCTTCATGTGGCGGATCAAACGATCCCCCCAGCAATCCTATGACCTGACCGGGCTTGGCAACAGGTAAGGCGTTCATCAGAAGAGCCTTACCGCAAGAAATGAGGCTCCGTGGGACTGCATCGACATCATCTGTTCTAAGGTTGATTTCATTTGTGCCGTAGTAGCCATTTCATTGCAAAGACTGTCAATGCTGCGCAGGGCCATATCATCATCTACGTTAGCCTTTCCATCATAACACATGCATGGCAAAGTTCCGAAATGACCAGTCTTACAACGCGCTCTGGCGCCCCGCTTTCCCGCCTGACCTTTGGCACAATGCAGTTTGGTGGCAGCGCTGATGCTGCTGCCAGCCAAGCCATGTTCGATGCGGCGACTGATAGTGGCATCAACCACTTTGATACGGCTGTGTTGTATACTGGCGGCGCATCCGAGACCCTGCTTGGTGGCATGATCAAGAAGGATCGCGACGACATCTATCTGGCCACAAAGGTCGGCTATGACGGCGGGGCATCACGCGATAATATCGCCAAACACTTCGACATGTGTCGCCAGCAGCTGAAAGAAGACGCGGTTGATTTGCTTTACATGCACCGTTTTGACAACGACACGCCACTGGAAGAAACATTCAGCACATTGGCAGAGATGCAAAACCAAGGTCTGATCCGGCATATCGGTGTTTCAAACTATGCTGCATGGCAGGTGATGAAGGCACAAAGCGTCGCCCAATCCTTTGGCACCAAGATCGACGTGATCCAGCCGATGTACAGTCTTGTCAAACGCCAAAGCGAAGTTGAGATTTTTCCGATGGCCGCAGACCAAGGTATCACGGTCGTTCCCTATTCCCCGTTGGGCGGTGGTCTTCTCACGGGCAAATACGCCAAGGGCGAAACCGGACGACTGACAGATGATGCCCGATACCAAGCCCGCTATGGCCAAAGCTGGATGCATGAAACGGCAGCTCAGTTAGCAGCACTTGGCGCGGAACGCGGGGTCGATCCGGCCACGCTCGCTGTTGCATGGGCCGCAAAACATCCCATCGGACCACTCCCAATCATCTCGGCGCGATCAGTCGAGCAATTGCGCCCGTCGTTGCTTGCCGAAGGGTTTGAAATGACCTCTGCTCTCTACGACCAGATCACCGCACTCAGCAATGCGCCTGCACCGGCAACAGACAGGCTTGAAGAATCATGATCGATTTTCTGATTATCGGCGGCGGCATCGCCGGTGTTTCGGCCGCCGCACGTCTTTCCGAACTTGGCAGTGTCACGCTTTTGGAAGGCGAAGATGCGCTCGCCTATCATACGTCCGGCCGGTCAGCTGCGATGTTTGAACAAAACTATGGCAAGCCGTCCACCATCGATCTCAACAAGGCCAGTCGGGGCTTTCACGAAGACGCAGGCATCCTCAGTCCTCGCGGACTGATGCTGGTAGGAAACGCCGACACAGCAGACGAATTCACTGCGGACCAAAAGCAAATGCAGCTAGATTCCATCAGCATGTCCGACGCCAAAGGCATGGTTCCCATTCTTAATGAAACCACCGTTGATCGCGCGGCATATCACAGCTCTGCTTGGGATATGGACACAGACAAACTGATCCAGACATTTGCACGTACGGCGCGCCAGAACGGGGCGACTGTTAGCACCAAGCTTCATGTGAAAACGATTACAAAAACCAATGCAGGCTGGATCATCCAAGCAGGCGATCAGACTTTTGAGGCCCGCAATTTGGTGAACGCTGCCGGCGCCTGGGTGGATGAAATCGCCAAGCTGGCAGGCGTCGATCCTTTGGGCTTTACCCCCCTGCGCCGCTCTATGGCCCGTATCCCCGCCCCCGGCGGACATGATGTTAGCAGCTGGCCAATGATGTTCGGCCCTGGCGAAGAATGGTACGCCAAGGCAGATGCAGGCGCATTGATCGTCTCTCCCGCAGAAGAAGACCCCACCACACCGCATGATGCATTTGCCGATGACATGGTGCTGGCCGAAGGGCTCGCGCGCTATGAAGCAAACGTAACTGAGCCTGTGACCCGCCTGCTCAGCTCATGGGCGGGTCTGCGGACATTTTCGCGCGACAGGACGCTTGTGCTTGGCCCGGACGTGGGCGAGCCAAGCTTTATTTGGTGCGCAGGCCAAGGCGGATACGGCATGCAATCATCACCGGCGGCCAGCCAGTTGCTCGCAGATTTGGTCAGCGGTGCGCAATCAGATCTTCCCACGGACACCATTGCAGCACTTTCCCCACAGAGGTTTGCATGACCCAACGCATAAACGCCCAAGGACAACCAGTCGGAGACCCCGTCCCTGACTGGCAAGGATGTCCTGCGATCCCACATGGCCCGATGTATGGGCGCACCTGCGATGTGGTTCCCTTGCGTGAAGAGCACGGCGCTGACCTTCATGCGGCGTTTTCTATCGATACCAGCGGCGCACTGTGGACCTATATGTCAGTCGGACCATTCAATACCGAGGCGGATTATGCCCACTGGGTGGCATGGGCCTGTAAAAGCAAAGATCCGCTATTTTTCGCCATCGTCGACAGATCAACCGGACGGGCCATTGGGGTTGCCAGTTACCTGCGCATCCAGCCGGACAACGGCGTTGTAGAGGTAGGCTACATTACCTTTTCACCGCAGCTTCAGCGTACCGTGATGGCAACAGAGGCCATGTATCTGATGATGAAGCGCACGTTGGGTGAACTTGGCTATCGCCGGTATGAATGGAAGTGTGACGCACTGAATGCACCGTCGCGCAAGGCCGCTGCGCGACTTGGGTTTCAATACGACGGGCTGTTCAAACAGGCGCTCGTTTACAAAGGGCGCAATCGGGACACGGCTTGGTTTTCGGTCTTGGATCAGGATTGGTCGCAGCTGCAGGTCGGGTTCGAAGCTTGGCTAGATCCGGCAAACTTTGATGCGGACGGGGTGCAAAAAATACCATTGCAAATCAGCCTTTCAGGCAGAAACGACCCTTCTTGAACCACAAGGTGGGTTCAAACCCACCTTAACGGGTCTCATCTGTCAACCATCCAGTCGGATTGTCGTATTCTTCGGATCGTAAGGACTATCCTCGACAATCTCTGCATTCCAAAGCTGGTCGAGCATTTTCACCTGCAACTTTGTGCCCACTTCAGCCAACTCAGGCTTCACATACCCCATGCCGATCGATTTTTCGAAAGCCACGGAATACCCGCCAGAAGTCAAACGACCGACCCGTGTGCCGTCCATCGTATAAAGTGCTTCGCGCCCCCATGGGTCGGCATCGCTGGGTCCATCAATCAGCAAGGTCACGCATTTAGAACGAATACCCTTCGCCTCCATCTCGGCCTTACCGTTAAAGTCTTTGGACAAATCCACGAACCGCGGCAGATCAGCCTCCAACGGTGTCGCATCGCGGCCCAATTCAGTGCCAAACGCGCGGTAAGACTTTTCTTGCCGCAGCCAGTTTTGGGCGCGTGCGCCAACCAGCTTCATGCCATGCGGCTCGCCCGCTTTCTCCAGCAGATCAAAGAGGTAGTTCTGCATCTCGATCGGGTGATGCAGCTCCCATCCCAACTCGCCAGTGTAAGCAACACGGATCGCATTGACCGGGCACATGCCCAGCTCGATCTGTTTTGCTGACAGCCAAGGAAAGCGTTTGTTGGTCAGGGCAGTTGCAGGGTCGGCGTCGTTGATCACAGCGTTCAAAACATCCCGCGACTTTGGTCCTGCAATCGCAAATACACCCCATTGGGTCGTTACATTCTGGACATCGATCCGGCCAAACTCGGGCTCTTTGTCCTCGACCGCTTTGCGCAGGAAGTCCGCGTCATATTCCGTCCAAGCACCAGCCGAGACGAGATAGTATTCGTCATCTTTCAAGCGCACGATCGTATATTCGGTGCGTGTGGTGCCGTGATCAGTCAGCGCATAGGTCAAATTGATCCGTCCAACGCGTGGCAGCTTGTTGGTCGTGAACCAGTCAAGAAACGCGGTTGCACCGGGGCCTTTAACGATGTGCTTGGTAAAGGCTGTTGCGTCGATCAGGCCAACGCCTTCACGGATCGCCTTGGCCTCCTCGACGGCATATTGCCACCAACCGCCACGGCGGAAGGACCGGCTGTCATGGTCGTTGAAGCCCATTGGCGCGAAATAGTTCGGGCGCTCCCACCCATTTACAAACCCAAATTGCGCCCCGCGTGCGGCTTGGCGGTCATAAGCAGGTGAAGTGCGCAATGGCCGGCATGCCGGACGTTCTTCGTCGGGGTGGTGCAGCACATAGACGTGGTCATAGCATTCTTCATTCTTGCGCGCAGCAAACTCGGTCGTCATCCAGTCGCCATAGCGCTTGGGATCAAGCGAGGCCATGTCGATCTCGGCTTCGCCATCGACCATCATTTGGGCAAGGTAATAACCTGTACCACCCGCCGCCGTGATCCCGAAAGAGAACCCTTCTGCAAGCCACATGTTCCGCAGCCCCGGTGCGGGGCCAACCAGCGGGTTGCCATCCGGCGTATAACAAATCGGGCCGTTGAAATCATCCTTCAACCCGCTCTCTTCGCAAGACGGCACGCGGTGGATCATGGCCATATACTGCTCTTCTATCCGCTCCAGATCGAGCGGGAACAGATCGGCGCGGAAACTGTCTGGCACGCCATGTTCAAAGACCGCTGGCGCGCCCTTCTCATAGACACCCAAAATCCAGCCACCACGTTCCTCACGCACATAAGACTGTGCATCAGCATCGCGGATGACTGGGTGTTCAACATTGCCCGCTTCACGAAATTTCACCAGTTCCGGATCCTGGTCCATCACGATGAATTGGTGCTCAACGGGAATCGCAGGCATCTTGATGCCTAGCTTCTTGGCTGTCGTCTGCGCATGGTTTCCTGACGCGGTCACGACATGTTCCGCAGTGATCACAATCTGCTCGTCCCAGGCGACAAGGTTGCCGCCCTTCTCGACCATCTTGGTGCATGTCACTTCCCAAGCCGTACCGTTCCATTCAAACGCATCCGCCTGCCATTTACGCTCGATCACGGCACCATGTTGACGGGCACCCTTTGCCATCGCTTGGGTCACATCGGCAGGGTTAATGTAGCCGTCGGTATGGTGGTACAACGCACCTTTCAGGTCTTCAGTCCGGATCAGTGGCCATTTGGCCTTAATCTCATCCGGTGTCATCCAGACATAAGGCACATCGCAGGTTTCAGCAGTGGAGGCATAAAGCATATACTCATCCATCCGCTCTTGCGTCTGGGCCATGCGCAGGTTGCCCACAACAGCTAAGCCAGCGTTCAACCCGGTTTCTTCCTCAAGCGATTTATAGAAATCGACCGAGTACTTGTGGATGTGGGTCGTCGCAAAAGACATATTGAACAATGGCAGAAGGCCCGCCGCGTGCCATGTTGAACCAGAGGTCAACTCGTCACGTTCCAGCAACATCACATCATTCCAACCCGCCTTGGCCAAATGATAGGCGATGGATGTGCCAACCGCGCCGCCACCGACGACCAATGCTTTGACTTGGGTTTTCATGCGCGCGACTCCCTTGGCACCTTTGGCGGTAATCTGCGCGAAACCGCCGCCAAGCGAAAGAACCAGCCGACCGCTTTATGCGCAAAACCGACAACTGCACGTAAAGCAAACGTCAGAGTGGGGATTTCCTGACTGGCGAGGTGCTGCTTTTTGTGTTCCCTTACGTCAACAGGAGGCATTTGCGATGACCATTTACCGACTAAGAGACGCCGCGACTTTGGCCGAAGCCTGCTACAAAGCAGAGCGGATTATCAAACCACCTGTGATCAAGTCGCTAGACCACGATGATGTCCAAGCCCACCTTTTAAAAGGAAACATCCTGCTGCTGCCGGGGTCCAATTCGGTCAGGGATTATGTCAAATTCAATCTACGCCCGCTCCGGTTGGGTGATCAGCCATTGGTGCTGAAGACTGCAACAAGCGCCGAAAAAGGCGCATCGGGCACGAAATGGCACCAAGGTTTCTTGCGTTATTCGATCGTGATCTTCGATTGGCTTCAAAGAGAAGGCGTGAAGCCCAAATATATTATTGGTCATTCACTTGGCGCTGCTGCGGCGCAGATCTTGTCTAAGACATACAATGCGCCAGCAATCGGCTTTGCCGCACCGCGGCCGAAATGGAGCAAACATGGGGTCGTGCAAGACGGACGCTGCCTTCTTGTGAACCGGACTGATGACCCGGTTCCACGGGTTCCGTCAGCTTATCACCACATGGGAAAGACGAAACTGTTCGAGTCAAAGAAACACCGAACCATCTTTGCGCATTCGATGAGCCACTACATCAAGATCATCGAAGAAGACAATAAATTCAAAGTCTTGCCTGAAACGTGGGGCGGCTAAAGCATCGCTGGCACGACCAAATCGGGCGGCCTGTGACCATCGGCAAAAGTCTTAATATTAAGGATCACTTTTTCGCCCATTTCAACCCGCCCTTCGAGGGTGGCAGACCCCATATGCGGTAGCAAAATTGCATTGGGCAGGGCTTGCAAACGGGGGTTAATCTCGTGCCCACGCTCGAACACATCAAGACCAGCACCAGCGATTTCGCCCGCACGTAACATCCGCGTCAGAGCGTTTTCATCAATGACTTCTCCACGTGACGTATTCACGATCACTGCATCCGGTTTCATTAACTTTAGGCGTCGTGCATTTATAAGATGGAAAGTGGACGGCGTATGCGGGCAGTTGATCGAAAGAATGTCGACGCGCGCCACCATCTGATCAAGGCTTTCCCAATAGGTCGCGTCCAACTCGTCCTCAATCTCGGGGCGAAGGCGTTTGCGGTTGTGATAATGCACCTGCATACCAAAAACCGCAGCGCGGCGCGCCACGGCTTGCCCAATCCGGCCCATGCCCAAAATACCCAAACGACGGCCCTTTATCCGACCGCCCAGCATCGCCGTCGGCGCCCAGCCACCCCAATTATCCGATTGCGCAACGCGCAGCCCTTCGGCCATGCGGCGGGTCACGGCAAGGATCAGTGCCAGAACCATGTCGGCGGTATCTTCGGTCACAACGCCGGGGGTGTTGGACACATGTATTCCGCGCTGACGGGCCGTTGCGACGTCGATATGATCGACGCCGGCCCCATAGTTCGCGATCAACTTGAGTTTTTCACCAGCACGACCAAGTACCTTGGCATCAATCTGATCCGTGATTGTCGAGACAAGCACATCCGCGCGACCCATCGCATCTGCTAGTTCGTCCGCCGTCATTGGCGTGTCGTCTGCGCGCAGTTCTACATCAAAAAGCTCTTTCAGCCGGGTTTCAACAACCTCGGGCAACCGTCGCGTCACGACAACACTCAGATGCTTTCCTGTCATGCATTTCCCTCCCACGGGTTTTCAAATCGGCCTTGTCATGGCAGGTTGCGCCAAAGGGACGCGCAGCACAAGAACCGCGCGCCGCAAAAAGAGCAGTTAGGGCAAACAATGAGTGCAGTGGCGCATTTGTTTCGCGTGTTTCAGATCACGGTCTTAGTGGTCGTTCTTGGTGTGGGCAGCAGCTCCGCCCAGCAAAATGATACAGGTCCGGCCATCGGCCCTGAAACCAACCTGCCCCTTCCGCGCTTTGTCTCGCTGCGCGCAGGCGAAGCAAACGTCCGGCGCGGCCCATCACTATCACATCGCATCGACTGGGTGTTTCAACGCCGCGACATGCCGCTGCAGGTGATTGCCGAATATGGCCATTGGCGGCGCGTCATAGACCGCGATGGTCAGGGAGGCTGGGTGCATTACCGCATGCTTTCGGGTGCACGTACTGTTGTGATCGAAGAGCCCGAGACCGTTCTTCGCACCCGCCCCGAACCCAATGCACTCGAAAACGCGATGCTGGAACCGGGCGTGATTGCCCGGCTCGGCGATTGTAATCCCGAGTGGTGCCAGTTAACCGCTGGCGGATACAAAGGCTGGGCGCAAAAAACAGCTCTTTGGGGCGTAAACGAAGCTGAGATCCGCGACTAACTTCGCGCGGAGCAGAGACTTAGTTCACAGTGAGCCGAGCATCCGTGGTAAAGATATAGTCATCACCACCGGCATTTTGGTGGCACGCAATGCAGCCCGCATCAGCGTCTTTTCCTACCAGTCCAGCCAATTCCATCCCCTTAGGATTTACGTCCAACGTGCCGTCAGGCAAATACTTGGCATAGAACCAATTCTGTGTGGCTTCATCATAGCCCGCTTCGCGCTCAAACATGATCGTAATTGCGCCAAGGTGTCCCTTTGGATCTGCAATAACCTCGTCCTCGGACACATCAAGTGGCCCATAATTGCGTTTCACGACGAGTGCGCCTGTGTGCCCATTAATTGTGGCCTGGGTGTAAAATGTCTCAAGCAAGAACCCATGTGGATCGGTCCCCGGATATGGGAAAGATATCATAATATCCTCGCCTGCCAGGTTGGTCTGCAACATGCTATCCCATATTGCCGCCGCATAAGCGGTGTCTTCATCTGATCCAAACGGCATAGCATCCTGTGCTGCCACGGGAGCAGCCAGCGCCACCCCTACCAATAAAGCGAACGTTCTCATCGAAATCCTCCTGATATTCAAGCTAAGCACGAATGTGCTGCGCTGAAATTCAGCCTAGACTGATCCAACTCACTTCGAATTCAGGATTTGTCACGTCGTAGTGATCGTTCCCATTTCGAACAATTCTTACGCCGCCTTATCCAGTCCGCGCCCTTTCAAAAGCGCCTCGACGCCCGGCAAACGTCCCCGGAAAGCGGTATAGAGGGCGGCCGCATCTACAGACCCACCTGACGACAACACAGTCTCCTCCAACCGCTTCGCAGTATCGGCATCGAACGGGTCGCCCGCCTCTTCAAACGCGGCAAAAGCATCTGCATCCATCACCTCGGACCACATGTAACTGTAGTAGCCGCTGGAATAGCCGTCGCCTGCAAAGACATGCGCAAAATGCGGCGTGGCGTGGCGCATGCGAATGGCGTGGGGCATCCCGAGTTCTTCAAGGATTTCCGCCTGCCGCTGCATCGGATCAGCCGGGGCGGGACCATCATGAAAGCCCAAGTCAACAAGGGCAGAGGCCACATATTCAACCGTCTGGAACCCCATGTCATAGGTGGCGGCCCCCAACATACGGTTCAACAAATCCTTCGGCATCGCCTCACCTGTGTCGGCATGCGTCGCAAACTCGGCCAGTACCTCTGGCACTTCCAGCCAGTGTTCATAAAGCTGGCTAGGTAGTTCCACGAAATCACGGGCCACAGATGTTCCCGAGATGCTTTCATACGTCACATCAGACAACATCTGGTGGAGCGCATGGCCAAACTCATGGAAGAGCGTCCGCGCGTCATCATAAGACAGAAGCGCAACCTTGCCTGCCTCTGGCTTGGCAAAATTGCAAACATTGACGACATGTGGACGCACATCTCCGCTCAAGCGCTGCTGCGACCGCATGGCAGAACACCAAGCACCCGACCGCTTTGAGCCGCGCGCAAAGTAGTCGCCGATAAACACGGCTACATGCGCGCCGTCACGCGTCACTTCCCACAGCCGCACATCAGGGTGATAAACCGGCCCTTCGATCGCGGTGAACTCCAACCCAAACAAGCGCTTGGCACAGGCAAATGACGCCTCAATCATGCGGTCCAATTGCAAATACGGCTTCAGCTCAGCTTCATCGAGATCATGCAATTCCTTGCGGCGTTTTTCGGAATAGAAACGCCAATCCCAAGGCTCCAGCGGCCCGTCAAACCCGTCAGCATGAAGCATGCGCTGCAACACAGCTGCATCTGCTTCAGCCGCCGCCTTTGCCGGCACCCAAACCTGCATCAACAGGCCACGTACAGCACCCGGTGTGCCTGCCATCTCTGTTTCCAGTTTGAAGTCTGCAAACGTATCATAGCCCAACAACTGGGCCCGCTGCTCACGTAACTTTAAAGTCTCGGCTGCGATGCCACGGTTGTCCGTCTTGCCACCATTGGCCCCACGCGCGCCCCAAGCTTCATAGGCTTTCTGGCGCAGATCGCGGCGTTCCGAAAACTGCAAGAAAGGCACAATCAACGAACGCGACAAGGTCACAACTGGACCGCCCGCATCTTTCTCTTCGCCCGCGGCTTTAGCCGTCGCGATCACAAAATCAGGCAGACCAATCAGATCATCGACATCAAGGTGCATGAACCAAGCACGCTCGTCCGCCAGCAGGTTTTGCGTGAAATCGGTGCCCAAGACAGACAGTCGCGACCTCGCCGTCCGCAGGTCTTCTGCCGCCTTACCCTCTAGCTGCGCACCTGCACGCACAAAGCCGCGGCGCGTCAACATCAACACACGTTGCTGTTCATCTGTCAGGTCCAACTCCGCGCGTTTTTCCCAAACAGCTTCGACCCGTGCAAACAACGCATTGTTCTCTGACACTTCAGATCCATAAGCACTCAGAAGCGGCGCAAACTCACGCTGCAAGGCCTCGCGCTTGGGGTTACTATCGGCACCCGCCACATTGTAGAACGCACCCAGCACACGGCCCAATGTTTCGTCTGCTTGCTCCAACGCCTCGACCGTATTGGCAAAATTAGGCGCATCAGAGTTGTCCGCAATCGCCGCAATATTAGCGCGCGATTCAACCAAAGCCGCATCAACAGCGGGTGCGAAATCTTCGTCTGTGATCAGATCAAAGGGTGGCAACCCAAAAGGCGTGGTCCAGTCTTGCAGCAGCGGGTTGGTCATAGCGGTTCTCCTTTAGGGGATAGATAGTATGCGAAAGCGGGAACACCATAGGCCTAGCCCGCAAGTGTCAGCCCTTTGCCGCCACAAACCTTACAATCTGCATGAGGCTTCACCGCGATCGTGCGCGTTTGGGCATAGAGCGCATCATAGATCAGCAGACGCCCACCAAGGCTTTCACCGGCACCTGTGATCAATTTCACAGCCTCCATAGCCATCATCGCACCAATCACCCCCGGCAACGGGCCAATCACCCCCGCCTCGGCGCAGCTTGGCACCAAGGATGGGTCAGGCGCTTGCGGAAACACACAGGCATAACACGGGGTGCCTTTGGCGGGATCATAGACGCTGATCTGACCTTCCCATTGCGTCAATGCAGCGGCGATAAGCGGTTTTTCGGCGGCCACAGCCTCTTTGTTTACCAGATAGCGGGTATCAAAATTATCGCTGCCATCGAGGATCAGATCGTATTCGTCAAAAAGCTCTGCCGCGATATCTGCGTCCAACCTGCGATGATAGGGGCGGACGGTTACAAAAGGGTTCTGAGCTGTCATGGCCTCGGCTGCCGAATGCACCTTGGGCATCCCAATGTTGCGATCCAGATGGATCACCTGACGCTGCAGATTGGCGTTCTCAACGATATCGTCGTCGATCACGCCAATTGTACCAACACCCGCAGCGGCCAGATATTCCAGCGCGGGTGCGCCCAAGCCGCCTGCCCCGACGACCAAGACCTTGGCATTGCGTAACGCTTTTTGACCAGGTCCGCCGATTTCACGCAAGATGATGTGGCGGGCGTATCGATCCAGCTCGGTGGGGGAAAAACTGTCTGTCTTCACGACCGGCGTTTCCCGCGCTGTGACCCGCGCACGCAAACTGCCAAGGAACTTGCGATAGCCCCAGACCAGAAAACCAAAGCCAAAGAAAATCGCCCACAGTCGCGCATCGCCCCCGGTAGCCATGCGCAAAGGGTGACCGTCGGGCAAGATCACATGAATAACCATGACGCCAACCAATAGGATCGCCATCATATTCCAGCGCATTGCATAGGGCACCTTCATCACCCAGCCGATCACCCAAAGGGTGACGGCCATTGTGCCGACCATAATCATTGACCAGTAGACCCAAATCCGCCCGCGCCACGGGTTGTTTCATCTAGGGATACGACTTTTTCAAACCGTGCTTGTAAAACAGGTGCAACAATCATCTGCGCTATCCGCATGCCATGCGTGATCTTGAAATCTTCACTGCCCAAATTCACCATAATCACCCCAAGCGGCCCGCGATAATCGCTATCTATTGTGCCGGGCGTATTCAGCAAGGTGATGCCATGTTTCAGCGCAAGACCCGAACGCGGCCTGATCTGCACCTCAAAGCCTGCGGGGATCGCCATACGCAAACCAGTAGGGATGAGCGCACGCGCACCAGCCTTGAGGACGACGGCCTGCTTGTCGGGAAAATTCGCGCGCAGGTCCGCGCCCGCTGCACCCGCTGTTTCATATGAAGGCAAACCGAAGCTTTGATCGGCCTCTTCTTCCCACTTGAATTGCACCGTCACAGTCACGCAAGCGCCTCGGCAATACGTGCAGCCAATGTTGCCGCGACCGCATCTTTTGCCATACGCGGCCAGCTTTCGGCGCCATCTGCCGAAATCAATGTCACTGCATTTTCCGACCCGCCCATGATGCCTGTTTCAGGGGACACATCATTGGCCACAATCCAGTCGCACTGCTTGCGCAGGCGCTTCGCCGTCGCATTCGCGATGACATCGTCTGTCTCGGCGGCGAAACCAACAACAAGTTTGGGGCGCCCTTTGGTCATCTGAGACACGGTCGCCAAAATATCGGGATTCTCTGCAAAATCGAGCTTCGGCAGGCCAGATCCATCCTTCTTGATCTTGCTATCGCCCGCATTAGCCACGTGCCAATCCGCAACAGCGGCGGCGAATACGGCTGCATCCGCTGTGCCCGCAGCCTGCACAGCCTCCAGCATTTCTTGCGCTGTCTGCACTTTCACAACCGTCATATCCATTGGTGGTGGTACGTCAGCCGGACCAGTCACAAAGGTCACGTCAGCACCCAGCGCGGCCAACGCCTTTGCAATTGCCGTCCCTTGCGCACCAGATGAACGGTTCGCGATATAGCGCACAGGATCAATCGGTTCATGGGTTGGACCAGAGGTCACCAGAACATGACGTCCCTTAAGTGGACCACCTGCCAAAGCCGCATCAACTGCCGCTATAATCTCGGGCACTTCAGCCATGCGCCCGGGGCCATATTCACCACATGCCATATCGCCTTCATTCGGGCCGACCACCAGAACGCCATCACCTTCCAATACCGCCAGATTGCGCAGCGTCGCCGGATGATTCCACATACGCACGTTCATCGACGGTGCGATCAAAACGCGCTTGTCAGTAGCGAGCAACAACGTTGACGCCAGATCATTGGCAAGCCCACCCGCCATCTTCGCCATTAAATCAGCGGTCGCCGGGGCGACAACAATGAGATCGGCAGCACGTGACAGCTCGATATGCCCCATCTCGGCCTCATCCGTGAGGTTAAACAGGTCCTGATAAACCTTGGAGGCCGACAATGCCGACAGACTCAATGGTGTGACAAACTCTGCCCCCGCTTTGGTCAGTACGGGCGTCACTTGTGCGCCGCGTTCGCGCAAACGCCGCACCAAGTCTAACGA
>Ga0115562_1000798_pt1 | contig 23892 bp, 15 predicted proteins | sample COGITO_mtgs_1105_6_FD_87200 | JGI IMG/M metagenome (GOLD analysis project Ga0115562, IMG submission 87200) | Pelagic marine microbial communities from North Sea - COGITO_mtgs_110516 | ecosystem: Environmental > Aquatic > Marine > Epipelagic | place: Germany:Helgoland, sampling site Kabeltonne...
CATAACCATAAAAGCCATAGCTTTGAGTGCCCTCACCTAAAGCGTTATTTTTGTACCCCTGATACTGCTCGGTAGCAATGGACAGCCATTGTGCTGAAGTATCGTACCATTCCGGATGACTTACTTGATTCGCAGTAATATCGCTTTGTAGCAATCGGTATAAATAAGCAAGGCTATAAACAATGTGATTAGAGCCACCATTCGTATTTTGACCTTCTACATAACGAAAATACTTACCTGATGAATTATACCCATTAGAAACCACATAGTTCATTGTTTGATAGAGCATATCTTTCATGTCACGATGATTGATAGCCGAATTTTGATATACCAAATCAGCCTCATAGTATTTAATTAATGCCGACAACAGTGCTCCAGCCATCCAAGGGTTGGTCCCATTACCGCTGCCATTATCCATATCATCCATTTCCCACCAGCCAGTGCCCTGCGAGGCATTGTTACTACCGTAGTTCACACCTGAAATAATGTGCTCCCCTGGAGACTGCCACCATTCCATCATATGTTTAACTACTTGGCCTGCCGTATTTTTGTGATACGAAGGATTATTATCAACTCGAGCAATTTCATTCATCACATATAATGGCCATGCAAAGTCACGCTCAGCTTCGGCATAGGCACGATTTTTAGAACTGTAGGTTTTAGGCCGCGGAGTAGGAAATAAGCGGGGTGCCATCACCTCCCAATATCCGGCCACTTCCATTAATACTTCATAAGCTCTTTTATCGCCAGTCAAAAGATACATATTAGTTAGACCAGACACATGAGCATGACCAAGGTGAAGGTTTCTTGAACTATGGTCAACGACGCTATGCTTAATAGCATGTACTTCACCAGGAGGTGTAGTAAAAGTAACTCCACTTGTCTTATGGTATCCATTACGAGTGGAATGCGAGACATCAATGTCCATAAAATGATAAGTAGATTTTTCAGCGAGCGTCCACCATCGCTGATCTAGAGTTCTTAAAAATTGTGTATAAAAATTATTAGCACCTACATGTGTATCATTGTAAAAACCTGGTACACGCGTACCATCAACAACATCATCCCAGCCAGCGTATAACCTATCACCAAAATCCCGCCAGCCATACATAACCGCATTTTTTCCCTCTTTTAAACTAGGCACATAAACGCTATTCATCAAATAATTATCATAATTACTAGTAGCACTATTAGCCGGTGAAATATATCCAAACACATGGCTTAAAGCATACCATTCAGCAGTAGCTAGTAATTCTGGTTTATGTTTTTGAAAGAATGTATTGATATCATTGGTTCTAACAGAACCACTCTCACCGTTCGGGAAATCTAGAGCAATACGATAGGTTTTAGCACCACCCTCTCTGGGAAAATAAAAAGTATTAGGTCTAATATATTTATTATTGGTATTACTAAGGCTTGGATAACTTAAATCTGCAGAAGCTGTTTCACGCGCCGGGTGTAAACTAATTTTGATTTGATTAGCATCAACCGATAATTCGTTAGGGAACTGCTGCCAAAAATCTTGAACGATAGCTGTAACACCAAGACCACTATTATAAAGATTAACCCAACCCGCTGCTCTGTCACCAGAGCCAACGCCTGAATAACTGATATCAAAGGGGTTATTCGAATCCAGTGAGCCATTAACGTAATTTATTTGGCCGGTTTGATACAGATAATGCTCATTGCTAACAGTCCCACCAATAGGACTACCATTATCGCCACCAAAGACATAAGCGGCATTGGCAATACCATGCTTAAACGTAATTCCATAACTCGCCACACTCAAAGCCAACTGGCTTCGTGAAGAGCCAACCGATGTCTCCGGACGACTATCGACTAAAGTATAATCAAGTTGGATATGATCGAGACCATTATAGGCATACAGCCGGACAATATAATCGGTTAGAATCTCATCATCACTATTTCTTAAAGAGCCTTCGGCGCGTATGACCACCCGCATTGGCCCTTGCTCTTCAATAGAAACGCTTTTAATAACACCGGATGAAGCTGTATAGGTCTTATCATCAAAAGCATTGACTAAAAATATTTCTCCCTGACTAAGTACTTTTTCTTCTGCTGAAAAAAAACCATCATCATTACCATCTTTCCACACACCATCTATAATATTAAAAGCCTCTTTATTAACGAAAAACTGTAACGGGCCTGTTGTAACCTGAATTGATGAAGGAGAATCGTTAACTTGAAGGTCACTTGAATAATTATTTCGGTTAACACCTTCACCATATTCAAGCTCATAGATTTTACTGTTATTAGGCACGGTCACTAAAGAAACGAGTACTGATTTAATACTACCGTCAGGCCATGTAGAAAGACTATCAAACTGAGCGGCAACTTCATCACCATCACTAAGTAATCGTAAATTATCAGAAGAGTTCAAAACACCTAAAGGAAACGGTATACCTCCTTTAAGGTATTGTTCTTGATCAGAGCCGAATGCAGACAAAGTAATATTAGTACTAAGCACTTGAGAAAATACATTACTGGCATTGAGAATGAGCGCACAAGCGAGAAAAAATACACCAAAGCCATCTTTACTAATATTTTTAAAAATGAATAACTTGCTCATAATCATATACCTTTTAAAAATCGCTTAAAAAATCGTTTATTACATTTGGCGTAGCACCAGCTTCGAATAGCGTGGAGTATAAAATAAGGGTTTAAGAAATTGTATAAAGTATTAGCTAATATGTGATGTCTGTCAGTATGTAACAAACGAGACTCTCAAACAGATCAATAAAACTAAACAATTTCTTCAACCTAAAAAAACTCATAAACTGCAAGAAATGTTATTAAAATGAGAAATAACCGTTATTGTCAAAAGGATTATTCTCTATTCTAATTTAAGAATTTCATCGTACATATTCATAAAACTCGTTAACATTCTGTTAGTGGAAAATATCTCATTAACTCTGTCAGCTGCTGCCTTTCCCATCGTGACATACCTATCACCAATGGTTAGCTTAATCATACACATAGCACAAAATTGGTAATCTCCAATATCAAAGAGATATCCCGTTTTACCATGAACCACCTGCTCCACATTACCTCCAGCTTTAGAGGCTATAACCGGTAAAGAAAAATACTGCGCTTCTAAAATGGCATTAGAAAACCCTTCTGACTCTGAGCAAAAAACAAAAATATCAAGTGATTTTAAAAATCCAGCAATGTCGGTTATTGGTCCAAGAAAAACAATAGACGTTTGTAAATTACGTTGATGAATCCATCGCTGCATTTCAGAAAAAAGATCCTTATCTTTAACATCACCGGCATAGAGTAGAACTACGTTAGGTACTTTTTTATGCATCTGATCAAAAGCTCGTAGCAATGTCATTGGATCTTTCTCTGCACGAATATTCGACAGCGTACCCACTAAAAAATCAGTGTTTTTAATAGCATCGGAAATGTCTGATGGAAAAGATGAAATTACTCGGCTATGACTAGAAGTGATTTTTTTAGTCTGATCCTGACTATCAGACATTCGAATAGCGTTATATAAAATCCGAATCGGTTTGTTTCGAGTATTTTCAATATCGATAGCCGCAGACTTTACTGCCTCAGAATTTGCGGTAATCATATCGACAAAATAATTAGAGAAGTTGCACATTTTTATTTGTCTTGTATTCATCCAATCACCAAGATCGCGTCGCGAAGAAATAATACGCGCAGAAACAAAAATTTTAGCCGCTAAAACACCGAAAACATTCGGCGTAAAAAGATAGGTATGAACAATATCAGGACGAAATTGACGTAATATTTTTCCTAAACTTATAAAGCCCATGAGGCCTGCAAAACTGTTCCAGTTTGGAATACCAATAATATCAATTGGAATGTCAAGGTCAGAAACTATTTCTTCTAAAGGACCACCAGCATCCGTACAAATAAGACGAATATCATACCTGTCATGATTCATGGATGATAATAAATGAATTAGTTGTGTCTGCGCACCAGCCAGAACTAACTTATCAATAATATAAATAATTTTAATTTTTTTCATTATTCTCTCGATATAATATTGACTGTGATAAACCCTTATAATAAATCCGTATTGCAGAGAGTGCGGGCTTTTCAATGAACCAAGTAATGAGACTAGCGAGCGAAATAGAAACGAATAAAGGCAAGATAATAATTAAATAAAAAGAGGCTGTAAATTCATAAAGATAACGAATGACCAAGTAGCCAATGTTTTGATGAACCAAATAAAAGCTATAGGATATAGTGCCGAAATAAACGAATAAAGGGTTAGCTAATAGTGATATTCGCTGAAAGTGTATAAGGTAAAATATTATCGCAACCATCGAGTGAACATAAAACAACATTAAGTCCGCTGTAATCAAACTAACGACAGTAGATATAATGATCAGCAGATTCCTTTTCAAAGTCAATGAATGCCGTAGTCGATAAAACATCATTCCGCTAATAAAGAATTGTGCATAACCATTTAACAGAAGCATATCTAAACGGCTAGGCAGAACCAATAACTCGAATGATTTTAGATATTGAATTAGGACAAGAACTATTAACCAAATTCCACTTATTATCTCTATATGAGGTAAACCTTTTGAAAGATAAATAATTAACATAATGGCATAGAAGGTAATCTCTATGGTTAATGTCCAATAAACCCCATCGATATGAGGTATGAAAAACCACTCCTGCAACATCGATAAATTAACAATAAAATTGAATAATTCAAACTCCCTACCCGGCAAATCAAAAAAGAATAGGAAAGACCCTGTAACAATGAGAGCAGACCAATAAGCAGGAAAAATTCTAGAAAATCTAGAAACAATAAAATCCATCGGTCGTTGCGTTTTCTCTAAGGTCATAAAGATAACAAAACCACTTATCACAAAAAACAACTGCACGCCGTAGTGCCCCCATGGAATATCAAAAAGCATATTAACCTGATGACCGAACAGGTCATCGTAACGTGTTGTATAGTGATACAGCGCAACAAGCAATGCTGCAATTCCTCGCAGCGCATCAAGCTCGAGCAAACGTCTTTTTTGGGTCATATTTTTACCTTATAAAATCCGTCTAAAATGAGGAATAGAGAGAGAGATCAATAAAGGTTGCACAGCGGTAAACCCCATCGCAGCGGTCTGAAAGGAACAGTACAAAGTGTCGTTACAATAACGGCTAATATGCCTGCCAGAAAGCTACTCCCGAGTCTTTCTTTAGAAGAATCGGTCACCAGTTGACCGCCTAAATCCATTAATGCAGTGCCAAAAATGGTCACCCCAGAAAATAGTAAACCCACAAATAGCATTAAGTAGGCCCGTTAAGCTACTATGAGAGGGGGCTGCAACTGCTATCCCCAACCAATTTACTCACCACTTAAACGTAAAATAGGAGAGATCGGGGGGGGGCCGAAATATGGTCAGGGCCACCATCTTTAAAGAGCGATGGCACCGCAATAATAAAAACATCCTCTTCGCATGGCTCAAGACTCTCAGACAAGCTATCTGAATTAACTACCGACTTAACCAAAATATCGAGGTCAGGCTCAATAAGTTGCCAGTAAAAGAACTGTAGGCAGACCAATATGGCCCAAGCCTATTACACAAATTGTTTAAAATCATTGGCTTTTTTTATTTCTTTACCACTTTTTATTATTTAAAAACACTACTCTATTTAAATAGAGTAGTACTCTCTATACCACTCAACGAATTTCTGGATACCTACTTCTATTGTTGTGTTCGGCTTATAACCAACATCATTCTCCAAAGCATCAACATTAGCATAAGTATCCGGCACATCACCCGGCTGCAACGGTAGCAGATTTCTTTGGGCTTTTTTCCCCAGATTCTCTTCTAAGACTTCTATATAACGTGATAGCTGCACGGGGCTGTTGCTGCCTATATTATAAATTCGATAAGGCGCATTCGCACTAGCAGGATCAGGGTTGTCACCGTTCCATAACGGATTAGACTGGGCAACTTGATCCAACGATCGAACGACACCCTCGACAATATCATCAACATAGGTGAAATCACGGGTATGATTTCCATGATTAAACACATCAATCGGCTTACCAGCTAAAATATTTTTAGTAAACAAAAATAACGCCATATCAGGGCGACCCCAAGGGCCATATACGGTAAAAAATCGTAATCCTGTACAAGGCAAATTAAATAAATGGGCATAATTATGGGCCATCAATTCATTGGCTTTTTTCGTTGCCGCATAAAGGCTCACTGGATGGTCAACGTTATCATGCACAGAAAAAGGCATCTTAGTATTAGAACCATAAACCGAACTGGTTGAAGCAAAAACTAAATGCTCAATATTATTATAACGACACCCTTCTAACACATTCAATGTGCCATACATATTGGCATCGATATAGGCATGCGGATTTTCTAATGAATAACGTACTCCGGCCTGTGCGGCAAGGTGAACTACTCGCTGCGGTTTTTCTTTAGCAAATAATGCAGCCATACCGTCGCGATCTTGAATATCTAAACGAATATCTGTAAAGCGATCAAAACCTTTAAGGCGATCTAAACGTGCATACTTTAGATTTACGTCATAATAATCATTAACGTTATCAACGCCAATCACTTCATCTCCACGCTCTAACAAACGCAGCGCTAGTGTTGAGCCAATAAAACCCGCTGTACCTGTGACTAATATTTTCATCTAAAAAAACCAACATTAATTTGTTAAAAAACCCCTAAAGGCGACCGTCAACAATACTTTTATCCAAGACACCCTTAACATCATAAACAATACTATTCGGTTTACAGTATGATTGAATCTTTTCGACGCCCATGTCTAAAAAATGCTTGTGTGCCACACATAAAATAACTGCATCATAAGCACCCTTTTCAGGTACATCAACAAGGTTAATATTATATTGTCGGCTGGCGTCATCACTACTTACCCATGGATCCCAAACATCGATATCGGCATGGTAATCTTGCAAAGTATCAATGACGTCAACTGCTCTTGTGTTTCTCACATCAGGGCAGTTTTCTTTAAAAGCTAAACCCATTATCAGCACTTTAGCATCAACAATATGAATACGTTTTTTTAACATCAGCTTAACTACGCAACCACTCACATAACTGCCCATACTATCGTTAATTCGTCTTCCCGATAAAATAACTTCAGGATGATAACCAACCTCTTGAGCCTTATGGGTCAAATAATAAGGATCAACACTAATACAATGCCCTCCCACTAATCCTGGCGTAAAGGGTAAAAAATTCCATTTAGTGCCAGCAGCATCAAGGACTTGGCGAGTATCAATACCTAGCTTTTCAAATATAATTGCCAACTCATTAATGAGGGCGATATTCAAATCCCGTTGAGTATTCTCAATAACTTTTGCCGCCTCAGCGACACGAATACTTTGCGCCTTATAAGTGCCAGCAGTAATTACGCTAGCGTATAATTTATCAACAATATCTGCCGTCTTTTCATCTGAGCCTGAGGTGACTTTTAAAATATCTGAAACACGATGCTCTTTATCACCTGGGTTTATTCGCTCTGGACTATAGCCAGCAAAAAAATCTTTACCAAATACAAGGCCTGATTCTGCTTCAATAACAGGTATACATTCTTCCTCTGTACAACCAGGGAAAACGGTAGATTCATAAATAACAATATCGCCCTTAGTGATGACGCTACCTATTAATTTGCTAGCACTTTTAAGCGGTTCTAAATCGGGTTTTTTATGCCTATCAATAGGCGTTGGAACCGTCAATATATAGGTGTTGCATTGCTTTAAATCGCTAGCCACATTTGAAAATTTAAGGTATTCAGAAGCCTTTAGTTCCTCACTGGACACCTCAAGTGTTGAATCGACCCCTTCCTGTAAAGCATCAACCCTTATTGAATTAATGTCATAGCCTAATGTTTCATATTTCTTGCCAAACTCACACGCTAACGGTAAGCCTACATAGCCTAAACCGATAACGGCGATACTGAATTTCGTATCGAGCATTTCGTGATACCTTTACATACACCGCTGTATAGTTAAACCCTGCTGGCTTCGACAGCATCACGTTCATAGACATTAGGCAAGTCAATAAGTGCATTACCGCGCATAATTTTTTTATATGCGCGAGGTTTAAGTGAATAGCACCCATGACTCTAGACCACTCGGTCGTTTATTTTGAAGAGGTCTTCATACTGCCTAGGTGACAGCAAACCATTATTACCATGCTTGCATGTCGAGTTGTAAAACATTTACTCTTTCACCTCTCTTCTGGTTTTGTATATCCTGCGACGAATGCGCTCTCGCATTAACAGCTGGAAGAATCTCTTGGCCACCGTATTATCATGGCAGTTACCTCTGCGGCTCATACTGGATTTAAGATGATTGACGTCGAGGGTTGTTTGCCATTCACCGCTGGTATATTGTGAGCCCTGATCAGAATGGATGGCATAAAGTCCGCACTACGTAATGCTGGCAGTTAGCTTCGAGAATGGCATACTTTATTCTAACTCTCTTGCGAAGTATGCAGCTGCCTTTTTTAGGATGTCTCGCTCATCATCAGGCACTTTATAACGATTACAAACCTTTAGAGTATCTTGTCTGAGATGCCTAAGCGCTGGGCTACTTATTTGATCGGGTAGCCTCGCTCTATAACCTGACTGGCTGCTTCTTGCTTAAACTCTTCTGTAAATTTTCTGCGTTGATTAATACTTCCCCGAGTGATTCGTTTTTACCATACGGAGTGACTAAATTCATGGGAGCTATTCAATACTTAAGAGGTGATAGGTAGAGAATTATTGGTCCAGATAGTAAGCAGGCTAACAATAAAAAAACATTAATAATCTCATTCAATGAAAGAGAAGGTTTAATATTTTTTTCTATATCCTCTCTGGCAGTATTCTCTATAGGTAAATCAGATTTTTTTTCATTAATAAAGAAGAATCTTGACCAAATAAAAATAGGAGATAAAACCAAAAAAAATATAACCCATCCTAATATCTCGTGATCCGCTACAAGACCACTTCTCATCTCAGAAAAGTATCCTATTAGTATAATTATAAAAACTCGTAACCAGTTCGCCATGAGCGATAGAAAAAAAGCAAGCAACATGAACAAAAAAGTCTTTTTCAGACTAATTTCTGAAAGATAGACAATAATTACTGCAATCAACAAACCACTTAAAAAATACTTTAAACCAGAACAGCCATCAGCAATAACGAAAACACCTGATGGGATAGTCACAAAACGCCCCTCTATAAATGATGTAATACGAAATGTTTCTAGTGCCAATGTAACAATATCAATTGTAAGCGACTGTAAAAGAGGAACGACTATCCACCAGCTAGGTATAGCTAGCAATAAAAAAAAGCATGGAAGATATAAATATCTCTTTGGATTCCCTCCAAAAAAATATCTTATAATAAGGTACCCCAAAATAATAAGAAACAGATACTCTAATGAATCAAGATCAATCATGCGAGAAAACGCCCAACCCAAAGAACATAAGGCGGAAAGGGAAAAAATAGAAATATTCAGATGCAGCTTCATCTTTTGTCTAACACGAATTTCTTTAACTAAAAAAAAGATAGTAATCGGCAACAACAAAAGGCCATGACTATAACTATCATCTGCAACCCAAAAACCAAATAGAGAAAAGAAAGTGTCTTTGAAAAAAAAAAGATATAAACCAAAAGATATTATAAACATCCAATTTATATAATCATTAAATCGACAGTGAAATTTATCAACCGATAATTTAAAAAATAAATAAATAGACTGTAAATTCACGAACATATCATTAAGACCTTAATAGACTTCATTCGAAAGACTTTCTAACTGACGCCACATTTCATCACAAAGTGAAAGTATCTCACTTGAAATATTCATTTCAATTTTCTTTTTAACCGAATCGGCATGGACATCAAAAACTAAATCTTTATCTGGACAAGGCAGACCGGCGATAGCATATATTTTTTTTACATGCGCCAATGGTGTCTCCACAAAATCCTCATATTTTAAAGGGAGGACTCTCTTATACTTTTGAAGATTTTTTTCAAAAAAACACAGATTCCGAACATACCAAAATAAGCACTGTGCCTCTTGTGGGTTAAGCCCTTTATTACTATGGTAGCTAACAAGGTCATGAACCTCTTCAGAAAGCCCCTGAGACCGCCAATCATCACTATCCCTCTCAAGAATCGGTGCGAGATTTTTATAACCGTTATCAATACCAAACTTCTTCAAATTAGATGAAACAACATCCTTATAATGTCGAAAAACCCAGATTACAGTTGCATCTTCAAAAGTAGATAGTATTTCTTGTGCTCGATGACTTTCAACTAATGGCCGAATAACGATGAGTGCAGCCTTTATTCTAGACAGATTTTTTTTTACTTTAGGTAGAGAGTTTAATCGAATATTAAAAGCGTGATCATCACTACTTAATTCACTAAATTCGGGGAATACCTTACTATTAATATCTCTATCCAAAATATCTGCGATTAATGTAGTACCTGAGCGCTGACAACCTAAAATAAAAACGACATCACTATTTCCATTAAAAAATAAATATTGATTAATCAATTTAACGAGTGACCAGATAGACCGTTTAGATAGTCTTTGAGCTCGCTTAATTTGTACCTTTGCTGACATTATTGAATCCATAGTTATTTCATCGAAAATCGTTTATAGATTTCTTCATCTCCCTCAACCCAGACAGGTACAGAAAAAAATTTCTCTGCTCGTTTCCTAGCAGCAATACCCATACCTTCAAATCGCCTATCGTGAATAAGTACACGCATCTTATTTGCTAAATCATCAACATTAGCTGATTTAAAAAGCATACCTGTTTCGCCTTCAGCAACCACCTCACCACAACCTCCTATACGTGGAGCGATAACCGCCCGACCAGCTGCCATAGCCTCACGCGCAGCTAAAGGGTAAGATTCGCGTGTAGATGATAAAACGAAAGCATCAAATATTGATAGATACTCTTTAATGTTTCTTTGAGAACCGGTGAATATGACTGAATCAGACAAGCCCAATGATTTAGAAAAGGATTCATGTTGCTCTTTTAAGGGGCCATCTCCAACCACCATAAGCACGGCATTAGGTGTTTCTGCTTGAATTATTTTAAATGCCTGAAGTAAGTATTGATGTCCTTTTTCTTCAGATAACCGAGCAACAATACCAAGTACTACTTGCTGAGTTTTATCTATTGAATACTTCTTTAATAAACTTTCAGAAGGCGGCATAACTTTAAATTTATCTAAGTCAATACCACTATGCACCACAGAACTGTTCACTTCTGACAAGCCTGAAGCTAATAATCTATCTCTTTCATAATTTGATTCAAAAATAACAAAATCTGCGCAAACCTTTAAAATCCAGCCGCCATATTTAAAATGCATAGGGCTATGGATATTATGAATGGTAGTGACAATAGGTAATGCCGGACGACCCTTTCTATAAAAAAGTCTTAATGGTATTAACCTTGCAGCAACAAATGCAACAATACTACTCCTAACTGACTGCGGCGCAATAACATCAACTTTTTGCTCAGTTAATAATTTTCGTAAAGCTTTGACCGACTTATAGAATTCGGTCAGTCCTGAGAAATTAAAATCGATATTAAAAAGCTCGCCACCATTAGCCTCGAATTCAGATAACATTTCACCAGGCAATGTAGCCAGCATATAACGATGTCCTTTGTTGGTCATTTCTTTTGATAACGCCAACATATCCGATTGCACACCACCAATACCCAGCGGCTCTGTCATTAAATATAGTAGGTTCATTTTCTTATCTCCATGGTATGCCAGTCTTGCATAGGATTTTCTACGTTTTATATCAAGCAACTTGTGGATAAAATCAAAGCCACCAGTTAATTTATTTCTAAAATTTTCAATATCATCTTTCTCGGTCACTTCTGTACGCATTAGCTCAAAACATCCTTGCCCAATGCGAGCAACACCAGGCGAAACCGTAACCGCAGCCCTATAACCTGCAAGGCTAATCATTTCTAATTCTCTTTCTCCATAGTCCCCATTCGGAGCAGAAAAATAATTAACACACTTACCAATATGGTTTTCTAATAATTCTTTAGAGGCTTCTATTTCATATCTGGCACACTGAGGCTCTAATTGTTGCAATAGCGAATGGGTAACAGTATGTGAACCTATGGTTACCAGAGGATGTGAAGCCAATGCTTTTACCTGATTCCAGTTTAAATGTAAGTTTGTATTTTTATTTATATCTGATGAGGCACTCTGATATCTTGGGTGCAACTTTCCTTCACAAAAATCAGTAGTTATAAATAGACATACAGGAAGGTTGTACTTTTCTAAAATCGGTAAGGCATTAATCAGATTATCAAGATACCCATCATCGAAAGTAAGAACTATCCTGTTAAAGCTGATTTCTTCGCCATCAATAATATCTAGAGCATCATCCATGCTAATAACATCATAATTGTCCTTTAGATAAATCATTTGCTGCTCAAAGCGCTGGGGTGAAACAATTAGCTGATCATAATCACGCTCATCACAAACCCGGTGATACATTAAAATGCGGATTGAAGGCGTCTTTGAATAAAAAGACATCAACAATGCCATCACATTACTAGAAAAAAGTCTTAATTTTTTCTTAATAGCTCTCGAATGAATCCGCCCACATTCGAGTAAATACTGCCTTAAAAGCAACAAGCTCAACCCTTTACCATGATCTTTTGGTGCATGAAGACGTTTCAACTCATAAGGCTCAAAGTTGCCAAGATTGATACCATAATTAGTCGTATAAGCTGTAGCAAAACCCGCTTTCTTAACTGCATCAATTACTTCATCGTTATAATCTTCCTTTCTTCCATTGGGGTAACAAAACGACAACGCTTTAACCCCAAGATCATTCAGAAATTTTTTACAGCCATCAATTTCAGGCGCAATATCCTCTATGTTCAGAGAGCTTAATATAGGGTGGTTTGCTGAATGCCCGCCCATATCCATACCTTCATCGATCATTTCCCTAACTTGCTCTAAGGTAAGGAGATGGCGAGGAATAGTTTGAGGGTCAATATTTAAGACCATAAATAATTCAGCCAGTCGCTCTATCCGCTGATTATTATTAATGCGTTTTAGGCTTTTTTTTAATTCAGTAACAGCTATTCCTTTTTCCTGACTGTTATTAATAAATAGTGTTTCTTTCATAAAAGATAATCGGAACTCTCCGCATGTGGAGTTATTCACCGCGTAAGCTAATTGATCTGTCCATATTGATCCTAATTTTTTTATGCATTCAGATGGTAAGAATGTCAATGAAGGCAAGGCTAAACGGCTAAGTACAGGTAAAGCATTTTTATAATTCTCAATAAATCCATCATCAAATGTAATCAGTACTGCACGCTCTGGTAATGGTACGCCATGGCTATAAAACTCAATGACCTGCTGATCTGATACTACATTCCAATTTCGCTTTAATTCCTTTAACTGCGATTCAAAGATTTTAGAATTCACACCACGCAGCGAGCTACCGGAATCGACAATACGATGATAAGTAATAACGCCAAGAAAATTATTTTCACCCTTAAAGAGTAAGTTGATAGCCTTGGCAAATAATCGCCCACCACCTGCTCGCATGACGTAATTTTTTAACCGGCTCATCATAATTCACTCTGCCAACAAGAAAATAAATACTCACTATAAAAAGGTCTCATGAAAACCCACTGTCTTCGCTTATGGTTCTTTGCTTTTCATCTGTTAACTTAGCTAAGACAATCGAGTACAACCAAACAAAAGCTGTCACCTCTAAATTGACCATTCTAGATCCGAATACGTTAATCACAATAACTGCTATCGCTGTACATACAGCACCAATCCCTATCGCCTTAATAAAGGGTGTTTCATATTGGCTATAAACAGAACGTCCTCTAAAATATAGCTGAGCCATTAGAGCAATAAATAAAATAACTGCGGGGATACCCATCTGCGTACTCATATAAAAATACATATTATGAGGGTCTCTTTCTTCGACTTCCTGTTCAAGGTATTTCTCCATAATGACTGGAAATACCTTAAAGCCCTTACCTAAAATAGGGCTTTCCTTCGTTATCTCTATTGCTGCATTCCATATGATCAATCTGGAATGAGAACTCTTATCAAGGCCACCCGTCTCATAGGATGTGTCTGACCTTGTAGATGAAAACCTATCAACAATTGAATCTGGTAGTAACTGTGGAAAAACCAATAAAATAGAGCCCGCTAATACAGCCATCAAGATTGAAAAGCGAATACCACGGACATAAGAAAAAGCTATACAACCACAAAGAAAACCCAAATATGCGCCACGTGAAAATGTTGCTAATAAAACTTTTAACCATATCAATAAATATGCTGCGACAAATAAGATCTTCGAGCTTTTTAGCCAAATAAGGGACAGACCCAAGATAGGGCCTATGGAATAAACCAGAAAAGCAGCAAAATTGTTTGGCTGAAGCAGCGGCCCTTCAATTCGGGATGCATCAATAGTTGCCCTGCCCGCCTTATCTAACGCCTCCTGAAAGCCAAGTACTGTAACCAATAAGCAGGCGAACACCATATAGCCCATCATACGTACAGCCATGGCTCTCGAAGAAATTAGCTTACTAAATATTAGTATAAATATTAATTGATCTACCCATGATTTATATTCGAGCAAATACATACCAAAAATATGCTGTGGCCCCATAGCAAATAAAGCTGTGATGCCAGAAAGGCTTGTTAAAACAGCAAAAAATATTAACAATTTATTGGACTGTCCTAGGCCATCGCCCTGCTCTTTTTTACGAAGAAACATTAAGGCTAAAAGCAATAATATAAAAATATTTGTACCATTTACCATCGGTGCAATAGAAATCGGCATCATTTTTGAAAGTGGTATATAAAATATAAAACTCGCCATTAAATATTCAATAGACCCAAACGATCGAATAATTAATGCGACACCAAAAAATAGTGCAAAACTATAAAGAATAATGGATGGAACGCCCTCACCTATTAATAGCACTGGGATTGCAAACAAACCAGGGATCATTAAGAAACGAAGAACACTCGAAAATATCGTATCTTTCCAGTGAAGTTCACGAATTAATTCACTAGCACTAATATCACTCACGGATTCTTCGTTACTCTCTACATCACATCCCTTTAATTCATCACTATTCATTTGCGTTTAACCAAACGATATAAATGATGATAGCCATTATTTCCACACAAAAGCTTCAAACTTTTTTTTATTTTGTGCTCAAATGTGGCTAATAGATAATAGCGGTTACTAAAGCTAATTATCTTTGAAAATTCTTTATGACTTGTTGATGCCCTTATTGCCATTCGCTTATAAGTGCACCTATTCATAACCTTATCATTCAGACCAACATCCGAACCAAACTGTGATGTATAGCCTTGCTCATAAGCCTTCGACAATGACAAAGCATTACAGCGCCCGCCCGGATAGGACATAGATTTAACAGGCTGTAAGAGGTGAGATTCAATCAACTTTTTGGGTTCTGCTAGCTCATAATCGATAGATGTCACATCCATCGCATCAAAAAACTGATGTGTGTGACCATGAGGCTGAACACATACACCCTGCTGAGACAGCTTCTGTAACTCATGCCAAGAACAGAAGTCCTGGCGTTGCTCAATTAATTGAGTTGACACAAAAAAAACGCTGCCAAAGTTATTTTTAATTAACAAAGGATTAATAATATTCAACATACTATTATGTCCATCATCAATCGTTATTAGACAACTATCTTTATTAGGAAGCTTCCCCTCACTCAACATCAAAGAGACCTCCTCAGGCTTCATTACTGATAATCCTGATTGTTTTATCTGCGACAACTGCTCTTCAAACACTCTCTTTGAAATTGCATAGGGTTTTTCCTCATCAGCAATGCTATTAAATTCAGCATCACTCGCATAAACAATGTGATACATAAGAACAAGTAATTTCAATGTACATGCTCCCACTTCGAATCTGCATGACCTAAACAATATTTATAAAGCGCAACAATAACGGTAAGTTGCATCAGCAAAAAAACCTGGCAAAAATTTATTATTTTTAATAGTGGGCTCTTCGACTTAAAATACTGAGCAGTAAGCGCTAAAACATAAAATACCAACTGTATAAAAAATAATATTTGATACCATAAACCCCCTATTACCAATGGTAATACCAATATAATAATTAGGAAATAAGGCACTAATAATCTAAAAAATTTATGTGAAATGAACTGCCAAAAGATAGGATTGGCTATTGGCAAAAAAAGCCATCGATTACGAGAAAAGGATTGGTAGTTACCCATTAGGGTTCTTATTTTTCGCTGCCTTTCAACTCCTATAGAATCAGAGACTTTGTCATAAGCAATGGCATTTTCCTCAAATACTACTCTCTTACCTTTACGGATAATCGAAATCGGAACTTCAAAGTCGTCCAACAAGGTGTTTTCATTAAGTAATGGATAATCAATTCTTCTGATTGCATACAGGGCACCTGTCACACCGGGAACAGAATGCAGTTTGCTCTCATGTTTACGGATAAACTTCTCATACTCCCAATACAAGCCAAGTTGATGAGAACTATTATCTGACGACGATTCCAGCAACAGCTCACCACTTACCGCGCCAACAGCAGCATCATCTAAGCGCTTAACTAGCTGTAAAACAGCATCGCCAGATAAGCGTTGACGAACATCTGTAAAAACAATAATGTCGGAGTCGGTATTAACGACGGCACGGTTTAATGCAGTCGCTTTCCCTTGCCTCGACTGCCCTCGAATCAATTCGATTTCAGAATAAGATTCTAAAATATTGATAGTATTATCATTTGAGCCATCTGAACTAAATATAATCGATAGCTTATCTTGAGGATAATTTTGACTTAACAGACTCTGAATTTTTGAATGTAAATAAGATTCACCATTATAGACTGCAATAATAATCGTAACCGTTGGGAGGTCACTTTCTAAATGTTGATCAGTGGAGGACTTGCTATGATATTCGATTTTATTTTCTTTACTATCACCTCTGCGATATTTACCATTACTCTGTTTTATCCTTACGAATAACCACAGTAGTATTGGATACAACACATAGGTATAAAGTACAAATATCACGCTAAACCAAAAAACAATGATCATCGGTTTATACCAACCGATATTTGCTTTCTAAGTACGCCGTCAATGGTATATATAACCGATATATAGACAAGCATACCGATAAAAATTTTAAATAATAAAGACAATATCAATATGTCGCTTGAGACATATGATACGAATTTATACATGATAAAACCAGCCAATAACGACTTTACGAAGCTCAATACTGGAAGCCGCATCTGGATATGCTTACGCGACCATACATAGGAAGTTATAAACAGTATAGCCATGCAAATCAAACTCGATATTGCTGCGCCCTTAATACCTAGTATGGGTATTAAGATAAAGTTTATTGCAATATTAATTACCGCTGTGACAAAAACAATTAAAAATAGCTTTTTACTTTCACGTTCTAAATATAGACCAGCACCACTTAATGAAAATGCGCCTTGTAATCCAAGCGCTGCAACTATCCATGGAATAATAATATGTCCATCAGCATACTTTTCTCCTGCTAAGGTAATAATAAGTGGCGAAGCTACAGCTGCCATACCAAAACAAATTGGGACCATTATCCAGCAATAATTACGGATGGCTTTTTCAATAAAACGTGTAGCCGAATCCACACCCTCTTCGGCGTTTAAGCGTAAATAAATTGGTATTGCAGAAAAGGCTAAACCCATCGAAACTATATTTCGCGAGTATTCGGCTAATGCATAGGCCGAAGAATACAAACCCAAATCGGTTGCATTTAACAATAAGTTAATAACATAGCGATCACCAACACTTAGTAATACACTACTTATCTCCATACCAAACATTGGAATGCCAAACGTACATAACAAAATAAAAAGCTTTCGATCAACCCAGCGTGGTCGTAAGTGTTTAAATGGCACCCATTTAAACGCAAAAAATATAAAAACCAACCATTCACAAAGTGTAATAAGAATATAAAGACCAATGAGGTCTTCATATAAAAAATAGACACCAACTATGACACTAGCAAGCACTGCATATCTTTTTATAACAATATATAAGCTGAATAAACTAGCTTTCTCTTGAGCTTTTAATACATTCATCATGGCACTTTCTACTACTCGTACCAATATAAGAGAAGCCGTTACAACAAAGGCAACTGCTAGGCTTTTATCATCCCAAATTAACATTCCAAAACTATAATTCAGAGCCACCCATAACAAACTTACAACGCCGGCAACTAATAACATCCCTACATATATCGTCGAGTAAAAATTATGCTCAGTCCAACCCGTATTGCCTGCCTTAATATCTGAATAAAAACGCACGGTCGAATGATTAAAACCCAACTTTGAAATCCCAACAAGAATCGATAGTGTGGCGGCAACCAATCCAAATTTACCGTAATCGTCTACATCAAACGCACGTGTTAAAATAGGAAAAGATATAATACCTGCCAGCGTCGTTAGCACTGAACCTGCACTGTATTTACTAGCGTTTTTTAAAAAACCAGACAAAGGGAATTCCTTTTAATTTTTTTCATTTTGTTTGCCTTTTAACGATCGTTCAATCAATTTTTCAAATTCCGAAGCCATGATCTTGACTGAAAAAAAATTATTTACTCGAGAAAACGATGCGGCACTCATTGATCGATATATTTCTTTATCTGCTAATAAAGTATTTATTTTTTCTGCGATTGCCTGACTGTCACCCACATCAACAAGAAAACCTGTTTCGCTGTTAATAATTTGCTCACTGTTGCCGCCAACATCAGTAGCCACAAAGGGGATGGACTTTGCCATAGATTCCAACACAACAATTGAAAAACCTTCACGCGTTGATGTTAATACTGATATATCAGTCACATCTAAAAGCTTGTTTATATCTTTCTCTAATCCTATGAAGCGAAGTACTCCCGCTCTAACAAGGTCAGCATATTTTTTTTCTAAGCTATTACGTAGCGGCCCATCTCCAGCGACAACTGCAATAAAGTTTTTTTGTTTTTCACGTAACAGTCTCAGAGCATCAAAAAACACATCGTGTCTTTTTGCTTCGACAATACGTCCTATACAAGCAATGACCCGCGTGCCCTCGGACAGCTGCAAACGCGACCTCAATGCATTGTTTTTTTGTTGCGATGTTTCACGAGCATTGATTTCAACACCGTTATATATTACTGCTAGCTTTTCCTTCTTTATTCCTATTTCTTCTTGATAAAATGTCTTAACTTTTTCACTGACAACAATAATTCGGTCTGCTTTAAACTGTAACAATCTATCCGCTAATCTATGCCACCATCGCTTCCAAATATCTACATTATGCTCAGTCACTAAAACTAATACTTCGCGATTAAACAGTATGGCTATTCGTGTCCATAAATTAGCACCCCATAAATGTGGGGCTAATATATCGATTTCATAGTCACGGACTAAAGATGAAATTTTTTTAGGTAATAAAAAATCGATCCCCCTCTTTTTATGGAGTGCGATTACCTTTATACCTAAATCTTCTAATTCACTTGAAAATTCACCAGCATCATCTAAACAACACACGAACACCTCAAATCTCTCATGATTTATATATTTTGCTAAATTGATTACCACTCGCTCGGCACCGCCCAACCCCAGGCTCCAGATGACAAACATAATTTTCTTTTTAGTCATAAATTTTTTATCACCTTATGAAAATCAAAATTTTAAATTTTACTGCTTTACTTTTAACTTCCTAAACTTTACCGCTAAATCTGTACGCCCCTCCCCTCCACTTGTCGCGTAAACAATTAAACCCACCTCTAAGGTCTCAGGTAAATCACTTCGTTCAACTGCATTAATCTTTAACCATTCTTGTCCTTCTAATTCTCGAGCAAGCATTACTACTCTATCACCTCGCCGTTCTAATTTTAAATAGGCATCCCCACTTGGCCAGTTTTTAGCAACAACATCACTGTAACCATTTCTTGTGGTTTTGGTTTCAACTTGTAATCTTGAGCCCCGATAACCCACCACATTAAATACATAATTCTCAACACCCATAAATGCATTACTTAACGGATTTCTTAATATGACACCTCCAAATTGGTAGTCTTGATCCGGGTAGGAATCACCGTCACTTTTTTTACGTGTCAGCGCCTGTACTTGAATATCAAAATCACCATCAACAAGATTAAAAAGCCCTGTTGCTGATTTATTTCTCCACCAAACAGCTTCTTGATTTACCACTATCTTTAAACCTGCTGGGCTAAAGCTATAATCAACTAGATCAGACTTAAACCATGTCCAGTCGTTCAATGGCAGAGTCAAATTATTTTCAAAAACCGAAACTAATCTTTTTTCTGGTAGTGTCACCCACTCCTGAGTTATTGGTAATACTATTTTTGATGCCTGCCTATATAGAAAACCGTCTCTGTCTATCTTGATAAAAAAAACGACCAAAATAATGATAAAGATTGAAACATAAACGGTTGCTTTCATAATTTATACCCTAGCAATGATTTTTTTAAACGGCTAAACCAACTCTGATTCTTGTTTTCTCTCTCTACTAACATCAGCATCTTTTTATCTAATTTATCGGCTAGTCTCTCTAACGAATCACTTAAAATATCTGCTGGGCTAACCACCATATTAAATTTTTTTTCTATCTCATAAATGATCAGCGTTGAAAGTAAAGAGTGCCCTCCAATATCGTAGAAATGATCCGTAAGGCTTATATTATTCATACCAAGATGTTCTTCCCAAATAACAGCAATGGCTTTTTGTGTTTTCGTTTCGGGTGGGTAATATCGATCAGACCTACTCATATCATCGAGAGGATCTGGTAATGATTTTCTATTAATTTTTCCATTCGGTGTTAAGGGGAATTGATCCACCTCAAGAAACATTTGCGGGATCATATATTCTGGTAAATGAACACGTAAGTGACTTCTTAGTGCCTGATTAAGTATTAACTGGTCGGACTCAAAACGTATGTAAGCCACTAACCTCCTATCTATCGCGCTAATATCTTTTACCGCTACAACAGCTTGCTCAATCATCGGATGCGCCATAAGCGCTGATTCTATTTCACCTAACTCTATTCTAAATCCTCGCACTTTCACCTGATTATCAACTCGGCAACAATAGGCAAAGTCACCGCTTGATGTTTCCTTGACTAAATCACCTGTTCGATATAACAAACCATCGGTCAACGGAGTTTTGATAAATCGTTCGGCTGTTAAGCTATCTTGCTGTAAATAGCCTTGTGCCAGGCCAGCTCCACCAATATACAACTCTCCTATTACTCCCACTGATACTGGCTTAACGTCTTCATCTAGCACCCAAAAGGTTGTTGTTGATATGGGTTTACCTATCAGTATTGGCTTGCTCTCTATGAATGAATTTTGAATAGGTAATCGGTAACAACTCGACCAAACGGTCGTTTCTGTAGGCCCATACAGATTCCAGACTTCACCACAGCAATCACTCAGCGTTTTGGCTAAATCTTCTGGAAATACTTCACCGCCACATAACGCTTTAAATTCTTTTCCACCCTCAAATCCACCAGCCAATAAATTACGCCAAGTACTCGGTGTGGCTTGTAGAACATTAATATTGTGCTGAGTTATTAATTGTTGTAACAACACACCGTTAGAAGCTTCTTCATGATTAGCAACCACCACAGTCGCACCACAAACTAAAGGTAAATATAATTCTAAAACAGCAATATCAAAAGACAGAGTTGTTAATGCCAATAATCGATCTTTTGTTGTTAACCCTGGCTTCTCAGCCATCGAAAGTAATAAGTTACTCAGGGAGTTATGCTGTATTTTTACACCTTTTGGTTTACCGGTAGAGCCTGAGGTGAAAATGACATACGCTAAATCATCGGCAACCGCCAACGAAACAAACTTATCGGACATTAACGTAACGGTTTCCCAAAGAGTATCTACACAATATTTTTCGCCTTTAAACTCTTCTAAGGTGTCACTGACACCCGAACTCATCAATAGCAAGTTAATAGCCGCTGTCTCTGCCATATAATTTAATCGATCAGCAGGATAAGCAGGGTCCATAGGCACATAAACAGCACCAACCTTAATAATTGCCAACAAGCTAATTAGCATATATTCGTTACGCTCCATACAAAGCCCAACAAACTCACTCGGCTTAACGCCCTGTTTAACAAGCGAATTAGCTAATTGATTGGAATACGAATCTAGCGCAGCATAGGTTAAGGATTTCCCAGTCGAAAAATAGGCCGCAATACGCTCGCCATTTTCACTGACATGCCTTAACATTAGTTCTGGCAATGTCGCCAAACATTCGATCCTTTTCATATTACGAAGACCTACTCATAAGCATTCATTTAACTTTTCTGACTGTCGAAGCAATACACAATCACTACTTCCTACCTTTTCTAATTTTTCTTTTTCCATCTTTTTAATCACGTCAACCAGCCATTGTGTAATTATCTCAACAACCAACCGTTGATGGGATGGATGCGACATAATATGTGTTGCAGTATCAAAGTAGTGCAGCTCTAAATGCTGACCAAAATCAATATCACTAAAACTATCCCTATATTGATTTCGATAACCATAATCGTCCTCACCCGCCGTAAAAATAATGTTCATAAACAAGCCACGATTTATCAACGAATTTAAACCCGCTCGAACTACATTTTTTGGAGGAAACTCACGAATATACGATACCGCTTCGAGATATCGTTCATTCTTTTCCTCTTCAGAATTATCAATAGGTTTTTTTAAAGATAATTTTTTTTTCATTAATCGCCTAAATAAATTAACCCATCTATCTAATTTAAATAATTTAGGACTATAAAAATAATAATAAAATAGCGGAGTCTTGTAGCAATAAGCATCTATTTGAGAGTAAGCAACAACTCGATCATCAACTAGCGCCGTTTCATAGGCTGCATCAGCACCTGAACACAAACCATATAAAATAAATTTTTTAATACCTCGTTTTTGTTGCAAGTAATCCATCACCTCTGCCGCTTCAAGAGGTGCTGTTTCAGAGAATGGCTTTACCCCACGCCGCGCAGCACTATCACCTATACCGGAAAAATCAAAGCGAATCGATAAAACTCCTTTTGCGGCAAAAGAACGAGCCAGCTTTACTGATAGGCGACAGCTACCAATATGATGCATAACACCAGAATTAAAAATCAACACCGCAGGCCGGCTAACATCGACTTTGTCAGGCTCGCACATAACGCCGATTAATGGCACGGGGCGACCTACACGAATTGTTCTCTCCTTCATCAAGAATTCCTATGATGCACTTATGTGCTTAATAATTAAGTAAGGCAATCAACAATGCCTTGTATAATGGGTTGCGGTAACAAAATACCACCGTACTTATCTACATAATTCCAATCATGTGGCGCTTCAATAAGATCACTACTAAAGTTCCCTTTCTCCTTTATTGCGTTAATAAATTCTTGTGAATCGATACTCTGGTGAGAAATAATATGACGCACCTTACTAATAGCTGACATGTCAATATTTAACACATTCAATTTTTTGAGCGTCTCTTGCATTTTGATATGCAAAGCAAAGCCATTAAAATTTATGACTCCTTTACAATCTTGATAATTACTATTGAGCTCCCCATTTCCCTTAGGGTTATTCTCATCTGTTAACTCTTTTCGTAATTCATTAATATATTGCACACCTGATGTAACTGGGTCCCATAGATTTAGACTCTCAATATCCTCACGCTCTGCACAAGCAGCCGCAGCTAACAAACCACCTAAGCGCAAACCGATAACATGAACGCTTTGCACCGCAGAAATATCCTTAAGCTCATCAATAGCAATAGTA
>Ga0115562_1000799_pt1 | contig 23861 bp, 18 predicted proteins | sample COGITO_mtgs_1105_6_FD_87200 | JGI IMG/M metagenome (GOLD analysis project Ga0115562, IMG submission 87200) | Pelagic marine microbial communities from North Sea - COGITO_mtgs_110516 | ecosystem: Environmental > Aquatic > Marine > Epipelagic | place: Germany:Helgoland, sampling site Kabeltonne...
CGTTGATTGGGACGAAAAAACCACCTCTTTCAATGTGACCTATCAGTTGTTTAGCAGTGTAACGATTGGTGTAGGCTACTCCATAACCGACAGTACAATCGATTATTATGACGTCTCTGAACCAAATTTCAAACTCCGGTTAACCGCCATAAAATTATAAAATAGAGGACTATAATATGAAAAAAATAAGTTTATCCCCGATCCTGATTGCTGTTTTGGCCATCCTACAGGGATGTTCACCGTCAAATCCTGGCGTCGCAAGGCTTGGCAACAGTCAATATATTCTGACACGTCAAGCGGCTAGCGGATTTCATGGCCTTGGCGCCGTAAAAATCGACGCCCTAAGAGAGGCCGAAAACTATTGTATGGTTCTGGGTCAAACCCTTGTGGTCACCGACACGGTAGACTCGCGCCCCCCGTATTTATTGGGCAATCGTCCAAGAACAGAAATCACCTTTCGCTGCGTCTAATACCCTGTATTAAAACGTGCAAAAAATTCAGACTATGTCCATCTATGTGTCGGTTTCACTGGGCAAGGAAGTATCAACAGATAATACGCTGACCGCCTCGGTGATATGAACGTATGACATGGCGCGGTTGATTACGCGCCATGTCCAATTTATTCAGCTGCTATTTGGCTTCCATCGGCGGCCTCGACCTTAACGGCCGAAAACTTGAACTCGGGTATCTTGCCATAGGGATCTACCGCAGAGTTGGTCAGGATATTTGCCGCCGCCTCAACAAAAGTGAAAGGCAAAAATACCATATCTTCCGACACCGAACGGTCGGCACGCGCCATCACCAAAATGCTCCCACGTTTGGTGGTCAACCGCACGTGACCACCTGCAGCCACACCAAGTGCACGCAACGTCTTGGGGTGCAGCGAGCAATTTGCCTCTGGTTCGACCGTATCCAAAACCTTAGAGCGGCGCGTCATCGAGCCGGTGTGCCAATGCTCTAACTGCCGACCCGTGGTCAATATCATGGGATATTCGGCGTCAGGCACATCATCGGGTGCGATCAATGAGGCCGGGGTGAACTTGGCACGCCCCTCCTTGCGTGGGAAACCCTCAGCAAACACAATCGCCTGACCGGGGTCATCGGCTGACAATGACGGATAGGTCACTGCATTCTCGACCATCAAACGCTCCCAGGTGATGTTGTCCAGCGACCGCATATTTAACGCCATCTCGTTAAACACTTGCGACGGGTCGGTATACGTCCAATTTAGACCCAGCCGCTTGGCCAGCTCAACCTCGATCCACCAGTCTTCACGCGCCTCACCTGGTGGCGAAACTGCTGCTCGGCCCATCTGCACCTGACGGTTAGTATTGGTCACCGTACCAGATTTTTCGGCAAACGCAGAGGCCGGCAGGATCACATCAGCATAATTGGCAGTCTCGGTAATAAAGATATCCTGCACCACTAAATGCCGTAATTTGGCCAGCGCATCGCGGGCATGCTCTACATCAGGGTCCGACATCGCCGGATTTTCACCCAAAATATACATGCCATGGATATCACCGTCGTGCACCGCATCCATAATTTCAGTCACGGTGAGGCCCTTTTCAGAACTGAAATCTTCAGAGCCCCAGACTTCGGTAAAAGCGCTGCGTACACCGTCGTCAGTCACACTTTGATAATCAGGCAGGAACATCGGGATCATTCCGGCATCGGACGCGCCTTGCACGTTGTTCTGACCGCGCAGCGGGTGCAGACCCGATCCTGGCCGACCCACTTGGCCCGTCATCAGCGCCAGCGAGATCAAACAACGGCTGTTATCAGTGCCGTGAATGTGTTGAGACACACCCATGCCCCAGAAAATCATCCCTGCCTTGGCGCCGGCAAAAGTGCGCGCCACATCGCGCAGCATCTCTGCATCAATGCCGCAGATCGCGGACATTTTTTCCGGTGAGAAATCTTTCAGATGGGCCTTTTCTGCCTCCCAGTTTTCGGTATGGGCCTCAATATATTGCTTGTCATACAACCCCTCTTCAACAATCACGTGCATGATCGCATTCAGCATCGACACATCCGCTCCGGGGCGGAACTGCAGCATATGGCTGGCAAAACGTTTCAGCGCTTGACCGCGCGGGTCCATCACAATCAGCTTGCCACCACGCTTCGTGAACTGTTTGAAATAGGTCGCCGCAACAGGATGGTTTTCAATCGGGTTGGCACCAATCACGATCGCCACATCGGCATTTTCAATCTCATTAAACGTCGCCGTCACGGCCGCGGAGCCAACGTTTTCCATCAATGCAGCCACCGAAGAGGCGTGGCACAGACGGGTGCAGTGATCCACGTTGTTGTGACCAAAACCCTGACGGATGATTTTCTGAAACAGATAGGCTTCTTCGTTGGTGCATTTCGCGCTGCCAAACCCAGCCACCGACCGGCCCCCTTTTTCAGCCTTAAGATCATTCAACCCGCCGGCAGCAAAGTTTAGCGCCTCGTCCCAACTGGCTTCGCGAAAAAATTCCGACCAGTTGGAAGGGTCGACATTTAAACCTTTAGGGGGCGCATCGCTGCGCCGGATCAGCGGCTTTGTCAGGCGATGGTCGTGGTGAATATAATCAAAGCCAAAGCGCCCTTTCACACAGAGCCGGCCCTCATTGGCCGGGCCATTTATACCCTCGACAAATTTGATCTTATTGTCTTTAACCTTTAAAGAGACCTGGCAGCCGACACCACAGAACGGGCAAACGCTTTTGATCTCTTCGTCGTAATCCCCACTATCACCAACTTGGGCGTCATCCACCACGGTCGACGGCATTAATGCGCCGGTTGGACAGGCCTGCACACATTCGCCACAGGCCACGCAGCTAGAGGCCCCCATTGGATCCGCCATGTCAAAGGTTGGATAGGAATTGTGACCGCGTCCAGCCATGCCGATCACATCATTGACCTGGACCTCGCGGCAGGCGCGCACACACAGACCGCATTGAATACAGGCATCCAGATTGACCGACATCGCCACATGGCTGTCATCCAACAAAGGCACCCGTTCTGGTTCCAACGGAGGTAAACGGCTTTCGCAAACCTGGTTCAGATCGGCCATGTCCCAAAGGTGGCTGGATTTATCATGGGCAACATCGCGCGCTGGCTGATCGGTGACCAGCATTTCGACGATCATCTTTCGCGCATTGATGGCGCGCGCTGAATCGGTGCTCACCACCATCCCTTGGCTGGGTTCGCGAATACACGACGCCGCCAGCGTACGCTCGCCTTCAATCTCGACCATACAGGCGCGGCAATTGCCATCTGGACGGTATCCCGGTGCAGGTTTGTGACACAGATGAGGGATCACCAGACCACGGCCGTTGGCAACTTCCCAAATGGTCATCCCAGCGTCAGCTTCAACCGATTGGCCATCAAGCGTGAATTGAACTTTATCAGACATGCTTCAAACCTCTCCCGGAAAATGTTTCATCGTCAGCCGAATTGGATTGGACGCGGCTTGTCCAAGACCACAGATCGAGGCATCGCCCATTGCCATGCATAAATCTTCCAGCAGCGGTTGATCCCAAATATCAGCTTGCATCAGTTTCACTGCTTTTTCACAACCAACCCGGCAAGGCGTACATTGGCCACAGCTTTCATCCTCGAAAAATCGCAGCATATTCACTGCGGCATCTTTGGCGCTGTCATGGTCAGACAAAACAACCACTGCGGCCGAGCCTATGAAAGTGCCAAGCGGCTGAAGTGTGTCGAAATCCAAGGGCACGTCGTTGATCGAGGCGGGCAACAGACCAGAAGACGGCCCTCCGGGTTGATAGGCTTTAAAGATGTGCCCCTCGACCATTCCTCCACTTGCCGCGATTACATCCATAATTGTTGATCCGGCAGCCAGCAGGTAAACGCCCGGATTTTTCACCCGACCAGACACTGAATAGCTGCGCAATCCTCGGCGACCGTTCAATTCGGTCGATGACAAAACCTCGGGACCTTCGCGGCAAATCCGCGTCACCCAATATAGTGTTTCGACGTTGTGAACCAAAGTGGGTTGGCCAAAAATACCAACTTGCGCTACGAACGGCGGCCGGTGGCGCGGCATACCACGTTTGCCTTCTATACTTTCAATCATCGCACTTTCTTCACCGCAGATATACGCTCCTGCCCCTCTGCGCAGATCAATATAGTCAGGTGCCACAACACCGGCCATCTCGAGGGCTTTGATCTCTTCTGCCAAAATATGCAGCACAGCCGGATACTCATCGCGCATATAGATAAAGGCTTTATCCGCTTCGACAGCCCAAGCCGCAATCAGCATGCCTTCGAGAAACAGATGCGGTGTGCGCTCGAGATAATAGCGGTCTTTAAAAGTACCGGGCTCGCCCTCGTCCCCGTTGACGGCCATGTAACGCGGTCCTTGATTGGCGCGCACAAAACCCCATTTCTTGCCAGACGGAAACCCCGCCCCGCCAAGACCACGCAATCCTGAGGCCAAGACCTTTTCTTGCACTACCTCCCAATCGCCACTGGCACGCAGCGCAGACAGAGTTTCATACCCGCCTCCGGCAACATAGGCGTCATATTTCTCATAGTCCGGGATATGTGGATGGGTATCACCTGCCGCAATCGCCAAGGTCACTTTTGCAGGTGTCGCGTGATCAATATGCGCGTGGCCCAGTTCGAGGACTGGCGCGGTATCACACCGGCCCATGCATGGTGCCCGCAACACGCGGACTTCGGATGCATCCAGCCCCTGTTCCAAGGCCGATTTTAGCGCCTGGGCTCCGGCCAGTTCACACGACAGGCTATCACAGACGCGTATCGTCAGCGCAGGGGGTGACTTCGCCCCCTCTTTCACAACATCGAAATGCGCATAGAAGGAAGCGACCTCATAAATCTCTGCCATTGACAGACGCATCTCTTCGGCTAATGCCCGAAGGTGGGCGGCGCTTAAACAACCGTATCGATCTTGGATAAGATGCAGATATTCTATCAATAAATCGCGGCGGCGTGGCGCGGCACCAAGCAAGTCGATCACCTCTGACCAGGCTGTATCTTCAACCTGCCGGCCTTTGGGCGTGTGCCGCCCTTTGCCTTTCCCTGATTTCCATACACCCGGTTCTATTTCGGTAACAGTCATAACAAGCTCTCCCTAATGACCCGTCTATTACAGGTCTCCGCGATAGCTTCCAATACCAATATGAGAACACGCCATTCGTTTTTACTATAATGACGCATCTATGGCCTGCCTGAGAGCCTGCACCATGGGCAGCACTGGTGATTGGTCTTTAATAGACAATCCGATCGTGTGGGTCATCACCGGTTTCACAAGATCAAATTGCACCGTGGAACTGAGTGCAAGAAACGTCTCGGCCACACTCACAGGGGCAATCGTTGCAGCGTTTCCGCTGACCACCTGAGCCAGAACAGCGCTAAATCCGCTGGCCTCCATCACGACGGTGGGCACCGCAGAAACCTGCTCAAAGACCGCGTCTATCAGCTGTCTATTGCGCATATCAGGGGTCAATAGACATAATGGAAACTGCGCCGCCTCGGCCCAGGTTACCTGAGTTTTATATCCGGACGCGCGCGTTTGAGGCGCAATCAGCACATAGCGTTCTTCATAAAGCTTCACGGTGATGTCCGGGTCGGCGTCATCAAAATACATAATTCCCGCATCAAGGGAAAAATCGTTCAATCTTCGCGTGATCTGGCGGGTAGATTGGGAATGTATCTCAATAGACAGGTTCGGGTGTTTCCGGCGTAGTTGCGACGAGACACGGGCCGCAAAGGGCATGGCCGTCGGGATCACACCAAGCGTCAACTTACCATCTAAATTATTTCTGAGCGCGTTGATCTCTTGGCGCATACCCTCGGCGTCAGCCAGAAGTTTGCGGGCCCATTTCAGCGCAACTTCGCCCTCTCGTGTGAAGCCCAGAAAGCTGTTGCCCCGGCGCACAAGCGGCAGTTTAAACTCCTCTTCGAGCTTGCGGATTCTGGTCGAGAATGCGGGCTGGGAAATATTGCAATCCGCCGCTGCATGTGAAAAATTTTTATGCCGCGACAACGACACCAAAAGTTCCAGATCACGCAGTTCCGGCATTATCGCACCAAGGCTTTGTGTTTGTCATTTTTATCCGCCATACTTAAGTTAGACCCAGAGTAGGTTTAAGCCAGCGCTTTCACCAGAAAATTTTAAGCAGGGAACCAAGAAATTGCCTAAGAGCATGAAGACAATCGAAATGCGTGAAGCTGGTGGACCCGAGGTGTTGGAAATCGGCAGCCGACCCATACCCCAAATTCAACCCGGTGAAGTTCTGATAAAGGTGATTGCCGCGGGGGTAAACGGCCCTGACTTGGTACAGCGGCGCGGGCATTACCCAGCCCCCAAAGGTGCCCCTGACCTTTTGGGCTTGGAAGTCTCTGGCGAGATTGTTGCCACAGCGGACAGGGTGACCGAATGGGCCGTGGGCGACACGGTCTGCGCCTTGACCAATGGCGGCGGCTATGCGGAATATGTCGCAGTCAACGCCACCCACTGCCTGCCCGTTCCAAAAGGCGTTTCAGCCACTGATGCCGCGGGCCTTTGTGAGACATACTTCACCGTTTGGAGTAATCTATTCTTCGAGCATAAAATCACCCCTGGAGACCTGCTGTTGGTGCATGGCGGCGCGGGAGGAATCGGATCGACAGCCGTACAAATAGGGGCGCTTTTAGGCTTGGATGTCTATGCGACCTGTGCCAACCAGGACGACTGTAACTATGTCAATTCGCTTGGTGCAGAACGCGCTATTAATTTTGAGAGCGAAGATTTTGTTGAAGTGGTGCGCACCGCTGGGGGAGCCAACCTTATTTTGGATATCATCGGCGGCGATTATGTTGCGCGCAACATCAAAGCCGCAAGCCCCGACGCTCGGATTGTCCAACTGGCCTTTAATGCCGGATCAAAGATGCAAATCAACCTCATGCCTATCATGCTCAAACGGTTGATATATACTGGTTCGACCCTGCGCAGCCGTAGCGATGGGTTCAAAGCCGCTGTCGCCATTGATCTGAGGGCACAAATTTGGCCGAGCTTTGCCCAAGGTCAGTTGGCCGCTCAAACGCACCGCGTATTTAATTTTGAAAATGCTGCAGACGCCCATCTGATGATGCAACAGGCACAGCATCGCGGAAAGTTATTGCTGTCGCCCTGTTTGTGAGGCCGGCAATGGCACAACTGCTTGCCACATCTAAAAAACCAAAGGGCCTGAGCGGCATGTGACAGTCAATCTGCAGCCATCGCTTTAACAAGTATGTACTCGCCAACTCGGCAATACCCACAGGCGGCCTCGCGCAGCACCTCCGGCGCGTTATCTTCGGCCATCACCACCCCATGCCCCTATGGTGTATTTTTCTTCTTGATGTAAGGTCAGGGTCTCACTCTCTTGCAGGCCAGTATTTTGCAGTGTCATGTTTTGCGGCTGTCCTAATCGATCACCCGCGGCAGTATTATGCCCGATGACCTCAAGCGCATTACCTTTTAGAAATCCAGGGACTTCGAAAAAGCACTTGCCATGATGGATTTGCGCACAAACCTCTGAAGAGATCGGATCGACGAAGGTCACGTTGGGAATATTTTCAATGAAGGTCAAAAGCAAATCCTGTTCGTCTTCATCCACTTCAAGATAAGCATCTTCCGGTCGGAGCGCGTCTACATTAATATGTTTGTACCGGTTTAGGCGGCGCATACAATCCGAATTCAAGATGGTAATCTTGCCGTTCCAACCAAATGCGACGGTTTTAGGTCGGTCGCCCAAAGGCACATCATTGTCGAGAAATTCAAAGTGAACTTTTTGCTTCTTCTTGTTTACCCAATTGAGAAACAACTCGGGCATCCCTGTATAGGCTTCGATGTTGTGATATAAAAGATCGTCCACTGCCTTGTAACGCCCGGTTGTTTTCCCACGCTTCCAAGCGCGCTCTACTGTCTCGGTCGGTGGCGTGATAACAAAATACATAAACACCGTGTGACCGAACCGGCTGAGCAAGCGCCCGCCCTCATGATTTGTACGGGACGGATCGAAACTGTCAAACCGGAACCGATCAATCAAAAGATGCGGCATTTCCCTGCGGGCTGCCTTATCGGCCATATACCCGTCCAGTTTTTTATCGATAATTTCAAGTTCTTGCCCCGTCAACATCGCCGCATATTTATAATCTTTGCCGATGCTTTCATAATCAAGCATGAATTTGCGCCAGTAGTCAGGACTGATCAGTGCAAAATCTTCCCAATTGACCCCAATCTTCATCGCAAGCTTCCGTTGCAACGGACGGATGGTACTTTTTCCGGCAGCAGAGGCCCCTTTGACGTTCATCACAAAGGGTTCTGCCTGATACGGCAACAACCGATACCCTTCAACTTGTGCCGCCTTGCATAAAATAGGATCAACCAATGCCCCGATGCGCCGGCTCCCATACGCGTTACAAACCAGAATTGATGCTAGTTTGACGATCAAATCTTTGTCTGCAACCAATCGGCCACGCCGGCCAATAATGCCCCCCACAATTATTTGCAGGGCCTTTAGACAGGCCAGATCAAGGGCCACCTCTGTAACAGAGGCTTCCGCCTGCCACTTGGTGAGTGCAAGCAGTTCCGGTGGCGCCTGCTCCACTTTAACGTCTGGTTTTTTACCAAAAATCCAATCCTTGAAGGCGCGTTTTTGGGGGACTTTGGGCGCTGTGCCAATTCCATAGACATCAGCATCAAGATAGCTGGAAAGCCTGTCACAGATTACCTGGCGGTTTCGGTCATATTCCTGTTCCAGTTCTGCCATCTTCGGGGTCACATGATGGGTTAAAATTTGGCTGGCCATCCGCCTCAGGCTCAAACCTAAATCTGCATAATTAGGGCCGTCGGGCACGTGTAAATCTGCTGTGACACGGATCAGAACTTCGTGCATAGCCAAGCGGCTGACTTTAAATAGAACCATCTCATGAGGCTTGAGGCCACAAAAGTTGGCTGCGTCTTTCGCGTCTTGATATCTGGTGTCAGTATTTTTTGAATCATAAAGAGTGACCCGCGGCAACAAGGCTGCGGGAATATCCGAGCTTAACCCCGGATTCCAGGCATTAAATTCTAATTCTGAATCCGGCAAAGGGCACCTGTTTGTGACAGACAGGATATCTGTGGTCTCATTCGAGCCTCGTTGCATTTGTCATGTCTACCACCTGTCACGTGTGATCTTTTCGCAGTCCGCAAAAAGTAGCTAGGGTATCAGGCCAGAGTATAGGGCTGGATACCCTGACCCAACTGAACCTTAGGAAAAAAATACTCGTTACTCACAATCAAAGGCTAACTTATGGACCTAAAAATAGCCAACCAACATCTCCAAGATACTGCCAACTTCTTTGTTCAGTATCAACTTGCCTTACCTCGATCTGCACGCTTACTCTTGTAACTTGAGTAAAGTGGATAAATTATCAAAGCAATTGCGACTAGAATGCAGACCAAAGCTATTGGGTGTTCATAAGGATTAATAAAAGTGGTAACATCCCCCCTACTTCCAATCAGCGACTGCCGCATAGACCTCTCCGCTAATGGTCCTAGCACGATTGCCAGCACAGCAGGTGCCACTGGATAGTTAAGTTTACGCAGAAAATAACCCCCAAGGCCTAAGACTAGCATCAACCATACATCGAACATTCGGTCAGTTGTCGAAAAGACGCCAATGAAACACAACACAAAGATAATAGGCGTCAGGATCGTAAACGGCATCGCAAGAACACGGACAAAGACAGGAATAAGCGCGATATTTAAAACAACAGCTACGAAATTAGCAACATACATTGACCCTATCAGCCCCCAGACAAAATCTGGTTGTTGTGTAAATAACAGCGGCCCAGGCCGCAGCCCCCAGATAATCATTCCCCCCAACAGAATAGCAGTCGTCGGCGATCCCGGTATACCTAGCGTGATCATCGGCAGCATCGATCCGGTCGACGCTGCATTGTTGGCAGCCTCAGGCGCCGCTACACCAGCAATGTTACCTTTGCCAAAGCTATCTGGGTCTTTCGAAAACGTCTTTGCAAGTCCATACGACATAAGGGATGCGGGTGTTGCCCCGGCGGCTGGAAGTGTTCCAACAAAGAAACCCAGAATAGACCCCAAACAGGTGGTCAAAAGGTAGCTTTTGATGAAACTCAAGTTGTGCTTGAAACGAGCCCAACTGGTTTTTACAGCTTCAACATGCACTTTTCCCTTGGTGTTTTCTAAAGTCCATAACATCTCACCAATACCATATATTCCAATAGCAAGAACTAAAAAGCCAATACCTCGTTGGAACTCGACCATGTCGAAGAAAATTAGGCGTGGTTTTCCACTAATGATATCAAAGCCGACAGCGGCAAAAACCAGTCCCAATAAGATCGAAAAAATTGTTTTTGGTATGTCGTCACCACCCAGCCCAATGAACGTCGCGAAGGCCAGTATCATAAGTGCAAATTCTTCTTGTGAACCAAATTTCAAAGCTAGGACAGCCAACGGCGGGGCAAACATTGTGAACAAGATAATAGAAATTGTACCACCAATAAACGATGCAATTGCGGCGGCCATGAGCGCCTGATCGGCTTTACCTTGCCTGGCCATCGGCCGACCATCGAACACCGTAGCAACTGCAGTCGAAGCTCCTGGTATGCCCAATGTAATCGATGAAATAGCACCCCCATACATGGCTCCATAGTATAGGGCGGCTAGAAAGATAATCGCTGATGTTGGCGGCACCAAGAACGTTACCGGCAAAAGAATGGCAACACCATTTACAGATCCTAATCCCGGCATGGCGCCAATAAATAGACCCGCAAAACAACCGGTAATGATCATAAATAGGTTCAGAGGTTCGAAGGACTGCATAAGCCCTGCCCCGAGAAGTGATAGTATGTCGCTCATTATTTTTTCTCCAGAGACCTGATTACATCAGATAAAGCCAGCGGAAGTTATCGATCCAAAGGAAACCATTCTCAAAAAGTGGCCAACCCTTTGGCAGATATTTAGCAAGTTGCCATTCAAATAAGACATAGATGAAAATGACTGAACCTATCATCAGCCCACTAGTAACTCGCCAGGAATGCTTTCCGACAGCCCGCACGTAAAAACCAATGAATAGGGCTGCTGAGATATACGTTCCTACAATTTCAACCATAAATATCATAACAGTTAATGTACCGAATGCCGTTACCACCAATCCAAGACTTTCCGGATCAATATAAGGTGTCTCGTTCTGGCTTTCGGCGGTGGTCCCCTGAAACCATCGGACCAGCGTCCATACTGAGGTCAATGCCATGCCCAAACTCAGCCAAAAAGGCCAGACTCCGGAACCTGGGCCCCTTCCCTCAACCCAGCCAATATTTAGGCCGTCAGCATAAATGCTCCACATTAGGCTAAGCGAAAACAGCAACATCCCGAAGCCCATTAAAAGTTCAGCAGTGCGCGTTGACATAGTTATTCCCCTTGAAACGCGGCAGCCTTTTACAGATCACCGGTCAAATCGACCGGTTCCAAAGTTCAGACAGACATGTACAAAATTCTTATTTACTCTTCTGGCCAGACTGTTCGACTGGCCAGAAGTAAGGCATTTTTATTCGCCCGTAATCGCAGCCGCACCCACTTCAGCTATCAACTTTTCATGCGCAGCGTATTGATCACTGTGAAAAGCTCCAAGGTCTGCACCGGCGATCATCTTATCGCAGGTCAGGCCATCACTAAGGCAGAAGTCTTGCCATTCGGCCGAGTCAAAGACCTCCTGAAAGAGACCTGTATAGAACTTGACTGCATCAGCCGACATTCCGGGAGGGCCATTAACCGAACGCTGCATGTAGTACTCGATATTGATACCGAGTTCTTTTGCAGTTGGAACGTCCGGAAATGCAGGCATCCGATCACCAGTAAATTGGATCAACGGCTTGGAGTTGCCAGCCTCATAGAAAGCCATCTGCTCGGCAGGGTTATTGACGGTAGAGTCGATCTGTTTGCCAACCAGGTTCTTAGCAACCGTGCCACCACCTGGGAACGGAATATAGGTAACTTCGTAGCCAAACTCAGCTTCCATCATTGCAGTCAAAACACTGTCTTCCTGACCCGAACCGGTTCCTCCAACTTTCCAATCAAGACCCGCGGATTTAACGGCCTCAACGTAGGAGTTAATGTCAGTAATACCGGTTTGATCCGAGTGAACCCAAAGTAAAAAAGTATCCATGGCCATAAGGCCGATTGGGGTAAATTCTGTAGGATCAACCCCAAGATCAGGTTGGATAATCGGCGTGGTATAGAAGCTGTTCAGTGTCATCATCACAGTGTGATCATCACCCGCCTTATCCTGCAAATACCTTAAGGCTTCAGCACCAGAACCACCAGGTTTATTAATAGGAATGAACGGCCGTGAGGACAGCTCCTTCTTCTCAATAATGCCCTGCAGCAACCGAGCGATCTGGTCAGCACCTCCTCCCGCGCCAGCCATGACAATAAATTCAACTGGCTTTTTTGGCTGCCAGTCAGCTGCAGTGACTGCCGTTGCAGTAATGCCTAGCGCCGTAACTCCAGCAATAAAAGATTTGATTATTTTCATTTTCAGTCCTCCCAGACTTTCTACTTTTTTTGATTGATGAGCCATTTATTCCTCCTAATCTGGCTTTTAGTGTTCAAGCGATTCAAATTTACGCCCAAGTTAGAACGTCTTAATGCGTCCTTATTTTTTTTCCTAAAACTACTATACCCTAAATCCACACTTTATTTATTTTTAAAGCGCAGCAAGTGCCCGCCATTCAATCGGCCACACCCGTATATGCCAGTACAATTTATTTTCTTTTTTCCCTCCCTTAATAATTGCAATTCATATATTCTGTTATTGTGGTGCTAGAACAACCCGTCGATCAACCCATCTTCGTTAAGACAAATCGCTTCGGCTGACGGAACTCTTGGCAATCCAGGCATGGTCATAATATCACCACAGACCACCACGACAAAACCAGCCCCTGCTGACAGGCGAACCTCTCGAACGGGTAAGCTGTGGCCAGTCGGCGCGCCGCGACGGGTTGGGTCTGTGGTAAAAGAATATTGAGTTTTTGCCATGCAAACCGGCAAGTGACCGTATCCTTGATCTTCCCAGGATTTCAGTTGATCGCGGATTTTTTTATCAGCAACAACCTCATCGGCGCGGTAAACACGCTTGGCAACAGTTTCAATTTTCTCAAACAACGACATCTCGTCTGGATAGAGCGGTGCAAACTGCGCGCCGCCTTCTTCGACAATCTCAACAACCCGGTTAGCAAGAGCCTTGGTACCCTCACTGCCCTTTGCCCAATGCTGACACAAAATTGCCTCCGAGCCCTGAGACTTGGCGTAGGCCTTAATCGCCTCGACCTCGGCATCTGTGTCAGTCACAAAATGATTGATTGCCACAACAACCGGGACGCCGAACAGCGTCAGGTTTTCAATATGTCGGCCAAGATTTGAGCATCCATTTTGAACAGCCTCGACATTCTCAGTCCCCAACTCAGTTTTTCCAACGCCGCCGTTCATCTTCATCGCCCGCACCGTGGCAACCAGCACAACCGCCTGTGGCGAAATACCGGCTTTGCGACACTTAATATTCATAAATTTTTCTGCGCCGAGGTCTGCACCAAAGCCGGCTTCGGTCACCACATAATCGGCCAGTTTTAATGCCGCTTTGGTAGCCACCACCGAATTGCAGCCATGCGCTATATTAGCAAAAGGCCCCCCGTGAACAAAGGCGGGATTGTTTTCAAGTGTTTGCACAATGTTCGGTTGCATAGCTTGCTGCAACAAAACAGTCATCGCGCCATCGGCTTTGATATCGCGCGCATAGACCGGAGAGCGATCGCGACGGTAGGCCACGATAATATCACCCAGACGTTTTTCAAGATCTGCGAGATCGTTCGCCAGACACAAGATCGCCATCACCTCTGAGGCGACGGTGATATCGAACCCGGCTTCGCGCGGGAAGCCATTGGCGACCCCGCCAAGATTACAGACCACTTGGCGCAGGGCGCGGTCATTCATATCCATCACCCGCCGGTAAGCGACCCGGCGGATATCAATGTCCAATTCGTTACCCCAATAAATATGGTTATCCAGCATCGCTGCCAACAGGTTATGGGCCGATGTGATGGCATGGAAATCACCCGTGAAATGCAGGTTCATTTCTTCCATGGGAACAACTTGAGCATATCCGCCACCGGCGGCCCCACCCTTCATACCAAAACATGGTCCCAGCGAAGCTTCTCTGATACACACCGCAGCCTTTTTGCCAATCGCATTCAGACCGTCACCCAGACCAACCGTTGTGGTTGTTTTGCCTTCGCCTGCCGGTGTCGGATTGATGGCCGTCACAAGGATCAGATGGCCATCTTTCTCGTTTGCAAGCGATTTGATGAACGCTTCGGATACCTTGGCTTTGTCATGCCCATATGGCAAAAGATGCTCATTTGAAATGCCAATTTTGGCAGCAATCTCTTGGATTGGTTTTTTATTGGCCGCACGCGCAATTTCGATATCAGACATATTTTACAACCTTAAAGCAGAGTTAATGTATATTTTTCAAGACCCAAGCAGATCACCAACTGAGAGTCCGACCGAGGCGGCCCAATCACTTGCTTTTTGTTTGCCATCCCCAGCGGGACGGACACGTTTGATCACAATGCGGCCACCAACGCATTGGACAGTCACGCCCACGTCGCTGATCTCAATGATTTTGCTGGAAATGCCGTCACCAGACGCACGTGAGGCATCGTAAATCTGCACCTCTTCACCGTCCCGCGTTGTCCAAGCCCCTGGCGCGGGGTTGGTGCCACGGATCAAATTATACACGGGCCCAACAGGCTTGTTCCAATCGATCTTTGCATGTTTTTTCAAGCAGCGCCGCTCGTATGTGGCTTGCGCCTCGTCGGGGCTGATATGGGGCGGGTTTCCAGCGCGAAACAAATCACAAACCTGCAAAACAGAAGCGACTGCCGACGGGTAGATCTTTTTAAAATAGAGGTCGATCACCGTATCATCGGGGCCAATCGGGCACTCCCACTGCAACAGGCTATCGCCTTCATCCAGACCGTCCGACGGATAGAACCAGCTATAGCCCGATTTTTCGGACCCCATAATAATTGGCCAATTCACAGCACTTGGTCCCCGGTGCAACGGCAAAAGCGACGGATGAAAACAAATCGAACCGTACTTTGGCGTGTCACGCGCCGTTTCGGGAACAAATACATTGACGAAAGCCATCACCATTAAATCGGCTCCGATCAACGCCAGTGCCTTTAGGGTTTCTGGATCATCAAAATTTGCGGGCTGATGAACTGGCAAGCCCTGCTCCAATGCGAATTCTTTGACGGGGTCGACCGGCTTTCCCGCACGATCTGGTTCACAGTAAACCGCGACAACTTCGTCGCGTCCAGCTTCCAAAAGTTTCGCCAATACATCCTTGCCAAACGCTTGTTGCCCCATAACGATAAGGCGCATTTTATCTGTCATTGAGCTGCCACCTTTTTTGTCCCGACGGCGCCAGAGTCAAAAATGCGTCCCAAATCCTCACCGCCGTACCCCAGAACATCCGACAGGATTTCAGTAGTATGTTCGCCTAAAAGCGGCGAGCGTGTGACTTCGACAGGGCTATCGCTCAATTTGATTGGGCAGCCGACGCTGACATAACGCCCCCGCTCAGGGTGATCGACATCCACGATGGTCCCAGTGGCCCGTAGCCCTTCGTCATCCATAATTTCTTTGGTAGACAGGATTGGACCCACTGGAATATCAAGTGGGTTACAAAGATCCATGACTTCAAATTTGGTCTTTGTCATTGTCCACGCCTCGATGGCGCCAAAGATCTCGTTTAATTTATCCAGACGCTCTGCAGGCGTCGCATAGCCTGGTGCGTCTTTCCAATCAGGCTTGCCAATCACGTCACAAACCTTACCCCAAACTGCGGCTTGCGTGATGAAATATGTGTAGGCGTTGGAATCTGTTTCCCAACCTTTGCATTTGAGAATACGGCCCGGTTGGCCGCCACCTGAATCATTGCCCGCACGCGGCGTGGCCTCTGCAAACGGAACGCCTTCGCCAAACTGTGAATACTCGGTCAAAGGACCCTTTTCGAGCCGTTGTTGATCCCGTAGTTTTACCCGGCAAAGATTAAGGACGCCATCCTGCATCGCAGTGGTCACCTTTTGGCCGCGGCCGCTTTTTTCGCGGTGGAAAAGCGCAGTAACAATCCCTAGACACAGGTGTAATCCTGTTCCACTATCCCCAATTTGCGCACCGGTTACAAGCGGCGGGCCATCCAAAAAACCTGTGGTCGAGGCCGAACCACCCGCACATTGCGCGACGTTTTCATAGACTTTGCAATCTTCGTATTTCCCAGGGCCAAAACCTTTGATCGAGGCCAAAATCATGCGTGGATTGATTTGTTGCACCCGCTCCCAAGAGAACCCCATCCGGTCCAACGCACCGGGCGCAAAATTCTCGACCATGACGTCACATTCCTGTATCAACCGGGTCAACACTTCTTTGCCGGTTTCATTTTTTGAGTTCAGCTCGATCGAACGCTTGTTGTGGTTGAGCATTGTAAAATACAAACTGTCAGCACCGGGCACATCGACCAGTTGCTTGCGCGTCGCATCCCCGACACCGGGCCGTTCGACTTTAATCACATCTGCGCCAAACCATCCCAAAAGTTGGGTGCAGGTTGGGCCTGATTGAACATGGGTGAAATCTAGTATCTTGATGCCTTCAAGAGCTTTCATTGTGCATTCCTGTCGTTTCGAATTTCTCTAAATCGGATTATTTTTTCCCAACAACGCTAACCGGATTGAGGCTGCCTATATTGCCGCTTTCCTTACCCGCTGCGGGGTCAATGGCCGCATTGATCAAGGTTGGCTTGCCTGAATCCATAGCGTCATTCACCGCACGAGACAGCTCATCGGGGTTGGTTACGTGAACGCCTGCACCCCCAAAAGCCTGCATCATAATGTCATAGCGTGCATTTTGCACAAACACCGTGGTCGCGACATCCGTCCCACCAGACTCATTTACATCAGTCCCGCGATAAATACCGTTGTTGTTGAAGACCACGATACAAACCGGAAGGTTATACCGGCAGATGGTTTCGACCTCCATCCCGGAAAACCCAAAGGCGCTGTCCCCCTCTATGCATAATACGGGCTTGCCAGTTTCAACCGCCGCGGCAATCGCGCTACCCATCCCGACCCCCATCACACCCCATGTTCCAACATCCAAACGTTTACGGGGTTGATGCATATCGATAATGCTGCGTGCAAAATCCAGCGTGTTGGCGCCCTCATTCACAAGCATGGCATCTGGCCGCTCGGCCACGATGCGTTTAAGCGCGCCCAGCGCACCATTATAATCCATGGGTGAATTGTTATTTTGCAACTTGGGCGCCATGCGGGCAATATTTGCGTCTTTTTTGGCTTTTACCACATCGGTCCAATCCGTGGATGCCTTAACCCAATTGTCCCCCATGCCAGCCAAAAGCGCCGACAAAACTGAACCGATATCGCCCACCAATGGTGCTGCAATTTCAACATTGCTGTCCATCTCCTTCGGCTCGATATCAATCTGTACAAATTTCGTAGAATGCGGCGCGCCCCACTGCTTACCTTTACCATGCGACAGCAACCAATTGAGACGTGCGCCCACCATGACCACCACGTCAGCTTCCTTGAGCACCAGCGACCGCGCGGGCCCTGCCGACTGAGTGTGCGTGTCGGGCAAGAGACCCTTTGCCATGCTCATCGGAAGATAAGGAATACCACTGGTCTCGACGAATTGGCGAACCAAGTCATCAGCTTGGGCATAGGCGGCGCCTTTGCCAAGGATAATCAAGGGCTTTTTTGCCCCCTTGATCACATCAAGCGCTCGGGCAACCGCATGTGGCGCCGGGGTTTGCGCAGGGGCGGGATCAATCACTTTTACCAGCGATTTTGTCCCTTCGACCTGATCCATCACCTGCCCCAGCAAGGCACCGGGAATATCCAGATAAACGCCGCCAGGCCGGCCAGACACCGCAGACCGAATTGCCCGCGCCAGACCAATACCGATATCTTCGGCATGCAAAATCCGGTAAGCGGCCTTGCACAAGGGCTTGGCAATCGCCAATTGGTCCATTTCTTCATAGTCGCCCTGCATCAGATCCACTACTTCACGCTCCGATGAGCCGGAAATCAGGATCATTGGCCAACAATTTGTTGTCGCATGCGCCAGCGCGGTCAAACCATTCAGAAAGCCAGGTGCCGACACGGTCAAGCAGACTCCAGGTTTTTTTGTCAAAAACCCTGCAATAGCCGCGGCATTGCCAGCATTCTGTTCATGCCGGAACGAAATCACACGGATGCCAGCGGCTTGAGCCATGCGTCCAAAATCTGTGATTGGAATACCAGGCACACCATAAATTGTGTTCAGGTCGTTCAGTTTCATGGCATCAATAAGCAGGTGAAATCCATCCGTTAAAGCGCCCTGCGCAGCGGTGCCACTATTATTTTCCACGCTCTGCGCACTTTCTTTCGTAGTCATTAGGTATCCCCGTAAGTTTGGTATTTTTTAGGTAGTAGCGCTCTTGGCCGCCCCTAGTATTTCAAGTCTCGCCCAAGTTTTACTTACATGAGCATGCAAGCGCATCGTGTGCTCACGCACGCGGGCCGACGCCAAATCAGCATCCCGCGCAACAAGCGCCTCAATTATTTCCATGTGGTCCACCACCGATCGCTGCGCGCGATCGCTTTCACCCATCGCCCGCCGACGAATAGCGCGCATATGGATAAACAAACTCTCAGCGGTTTCGCCCAAGAGCGCACAACCGGAAAGCTTGAGAATAAATTGATGGAACTTGATATTGGCTTCCGAATATTCTTCAATATCGGCACGCACTGCATCGCTGCTGTGTTTCATTGCAAATTTACGCAGCGCGACCAAATCCGCGTCGGTTGCATGCACGGTTGCCAGGCGCGCCGCCATACTTTCAAGCGCAGCCCAAGTCACCACCATTTCTAAGATCTCTTCGCGGGTTTTACGGCACACAAAAACGCCCTTGCGAGGAACGATCTGCACCAGATCTTCTTGCGCCAGACGTGCCAAGGCTTCGCGTATCGGTGTGCGTGAAATCCCCAGACTTTCGGCCAGCTTACGCTCATCGAGCCGCAGATCAGCTTCTGGTCCATAAATATCCATATCAAGTATTGCCGCTCGCAGGAGGGTGAACGTATGATCTTTCAACGTAAAGCTCTCGCTTATTGGTCTCAGTTTGTCGCCTATCGACATCTCGAAAATCCCCAAAAACCCAACGATTAGAACGATTCTTATCTCAGGTATTTGGTATACCTTACACCCAAAAATTGAACAGTCAATTTAAATATTAGTGAATTTTAAACATAAAATTCATGAACTTAGTATTGACACATAGACTGTGGTATACCACATACCTCTACGGGTAACCTATGAGAAGCAGCGAAATGTTAATCAAGGCACAAGACTCAGTACTGGTCGTGATCGATATGCAAGAACGCCTTGTTTCCGCAATGGTTGAGCCCGGTCACACTATAAAAAACACCCGCCTTTTACTTCAGGTTGCTGAGAAAACCACGGTTCCAGCCCTTTTGACCGAGCAATATCCGGAAGGTTTGGGGGCCACTATTTCCACGATCCGGAACGCTGCCGGTCAGTCCCTTGTATTACCCAAGGTACACTTCTCATGCATGCAGGACAGCGGCTTTGTCACCGCATTCACATCCCTAAGTCGTCCGCAGGTTATTCTAACCGGCATGGAGGCCCATATCTGCGTTGTGCAGACGGCCGCCAGCCTGGCTGATGCAGGCTATGAAGTTTTTGTGGTGTCTGACGCAATCGCATCGCGGACCTCCGAAAATAAAAATGCTTGTCTAACGCGTCTAAACGCTGCCGGGGTCAGCATTGTGACCACCGAAATGGTGATTTTTGAATGGCTTGGACAGGCTGGAACAAGCGCATTTAAAGAGATTTTACTGCTCATTAAACAGCATGAAATACAGGGAGAGATAAATGAATATCCATGAGCATCAAGCCAAAGAAATCCTAAAATCGTTTGGCGCGCCGGTTGCAAAAGGCGTTGCGATTTTTAGCATAGACGAGGCGGAAACTGCCATCGCAAACCTGCCTGGGCCAGTCTATGTGGTAAAAAGCCAAATTCATGCCGGTGGGCGCGGTAAAGGCACTTTCAAAGAGTTGACCTCAGTTGCGAAGGGTGGCGTACGGGTCTCTTTCTCCCCTGAAGAAGCATTGGAAAACGTGCGTGAAATGCTGGGAAAAACTCTGGTCACCAAACAAACAGGCCCCACGGGAAAACAGGTAAACCGCCTGTATATCGAAGATGGCGCCGACATTGACCGCGAACTATATCTGTCAATCCTTGTTGATCGCGAGACAGGAAAAGTCTCGTTTGTCGCCTCTACTGAAGGTGGCATGGATATCGAGGCGGTGGCTGAGGATACACCGGAAAAAATCCACACCGTCGCGATTTCCGCCTCTGCCGGGGTCACTGAATCAGATACGGAAAAGCTTGCCGATGCCTTTGAATTAACCGGCAACGCCCGAACCCAGAGCAAGCAGCTATTTAAAGCCTTGTATGGCGCCTTTACCAGTAAAGATATGAGCCTGCTGGAAATCAATCCCTTGATTGTGACCAAAGCAGATGACCTTCAGGTACTTGATGCCAAAGTAACCTTTGATGGCAATGCGCTGTTCCGGCATCCCGATATCATGCTCCATCGTGATGAGACCGAAGAGGACGCCAAAGAACTGGAGGCCTCAAAACACGATCTCGCCTATATCGCCCTCGATGGCCAAATTGGCTGCATGGTCAATGGGGCCGGTCTGGCAATGGCAACGATGGACATCATAAAACTTTACGGCGCCGCACCGGCAAATTTTCTGGATGTTGGCGGTGGAGCCACCACGGAAAAAGTGACAGCAGCTTTCAAAATCATCACCTCTGACCCCAATGTCAAAGGCATACTTGTCAACATTTTTGGGGGTATCATGCGCTGTGATGTCATTGCGCAAGGCGTGGTGCAGGCCGTCAAGGATGTCGGGTTACAAGTACCTTTGGTCGTGCGGCTTGAAGGCACCAAAGTCAAAGAGGGCAAGGCCATTATTAACCAAAGCGGCCTGAACGTTATTGCTGCGGACAATCTCGATGACGCCGCCCAGAAAATCGTTAAAGCCGTACAGGGGTAAACAGATGTCAATTCTAATAGACCAAGACACCAAAATCATCGTCCAAGGCTTGACCGGAAAAACTGGAACATTCCATACCGAACAAGCGCTGGCCTATCACAGCACCAAAATGGTGGCTGGCACGCACCCAAAGAAGGGCGGCACCGACTGGACTGATGCAAATGGCGCAACGCTACCAATCTTTTCCAACGTGACCGAGGCCAAAGACGCGACCGGCGCAACGGCCAGCGTCATCTATGTCCCGCCTGCAGGCGCAGCAGCCGCAATCGAAGAAGCGATTGACGCCGGGATTGATCTCATTACTTGCATCACCGAAGGCGTGCCCGTTCAGGATATGGTGCGCGTAAAAGAAAAGCTCTACGGTTCTCCCTGCCGATTAATTGGCCCTAACTGCCCCGGTTTGATGACGCCTGACGAGTGTAAAATCGGCATCATGCCGGGGTCGATTTTCAAGCGCGGGTCAGTCGGTGTGCTATCACGGTCGGGGACGCTGACGTATGAGGCTGTTTATCAAACAACGGCCGCCGGGCTTGGCCAGACTAGTGCAGTTGGTATTGGCGGTGACCCTGTCAAGGGCACGGAGTTTATAGATATGTTAGAATTATTTCTGGCTGACCCTGAAACCCAGTCAATCATCATGATCGGCGAAATTGGAGGTGCGGCAGAAGAAGAGGCCGCCCAATTTTTGAAAGACGAGGCTAAAAAAGGCCGCGCAAAACCGACCGTAGGCTTTATCGCCGGTCGCACTGCACCGCCTGGACGCACAATGGGCCACGCAGGCGCCGTTATCTCTGGCGGCAAAGGTGGCGCAGAAGACAAGATCGAGGCATTGCGATCTGCTAATATTCGCGTGGCAGCGTCACCCGCCAAGCTGGGGGCAACTCTGGTCGATTTACTCGCCCAATAGTATCTTGGCGCAGAGCCGCGAGACGGGTACAGACCCTTCGGCTAGACGGCCTGGTACCGCATCCCAAATGCTGTGCCTGCGCCAGCTGTACGTAATCTAGCGATCTAAAAAACAAATTTAAGGTCAAAATTGGAAATACCCATGGTTCACCGCATTTGCTCGGATATATAATTACAATAAACTTAATATTTAAGTTGTAATATTTCTTGGTCAATTGTAACTCATTGGTGAAGGCGAATCCTGTTCCGAGGCATAACCCTTTGTAATACGCCACCGCCTTGTCTTTGAAACTCGGCAGCGCAGACTAAACATGTGACAAGAGGAGCTCTGCAATGGCTTATAAAATTATGATACTCGGAGCGTCTTACGGCTCTCTTCTTGGCTCCAAACTGGCCGCCGCAGGACACGACGTCACTTTGGTTTGTAGACAAAAAACAGCGGACCTTATTAATAGTAAGGGCACAGAAGTACGCATCAAGTTGCGCGGTGAAGACACACATCGCAGTTTTTTCTCTATGTCGCTTGGTGGCCGAACAAATGCGCTCACCCCCGAGCAAGCGCAGCCACAAGAATACGACCTCATTTGCCTTGCAATGCAGGAGCCTCAATACTCGCACCCATCGCTGAGGGATCTTCTGTCCCGGGTCGCAAAAGCAAAAGTCGCCTGCATGTCGATTATGAACATGCCGCCCTTGCCTTATCTCAAACGCATTTCTTCACTGGATTGCACAAAGCTGACCGAGGCCTTTCTGAACCCTGAAATCTGGAGCGAATTTGATCCCGGCTTGATGACGCTTTGCTCCCCAGACCCACAGGCTTACCGACCACCTGAAGAAGACCCAAATGTTCTGCATGTGGGCCTGCCTACCAATTTTAAAGTATCGAAATTTAACAATCCCGAACTGGACAGCATGCTGGAAAATATTGCCGCAGATATCGACGCTTTTCGGGTTGCTGGCAAAGACGTTCCCGTCAAGCTGCGCGTGTTCGATTCACTTTTCGTACCGTTTGCAAAATGGGCTATGCTGGCCACGGGAAATTATCGCTGCATAACCCATACAGGGCCACGATCAATCCAAAGTTCTGTGCATAGCAATCTCGCCAAATCAGAAAGCATATATGATTTCGTAAACAACTTGGTTGTGACTTTGGGGGCCGACCACAGTGATATGGTACCATTCGCAAAATACTCGGCCGCGGCAGAGAGTCTTCGCAACCCGTCATCAGCGGCCAGAGCTGTTTTTTCAGGCGCAATTAATATCGAGCGCGTTGACAAACTTATTAAACTGACAGCGGATTCTTTGAGTATGCACAACGCCGAAATCCAAGAGATCGTTGCGGTGGTTGATGCTGAACTTGGGACCCAGAGCAACCACCCCGCATAACATAATGCACTGACAATCTTGAGTTGGGTATTGCGCACTGTTTGAACTGCAATGCTCAAATTCATGCGGGAAAAGCTTGGAACTAAAGCTCTGAAACCATGACCCGGCCCTATCAGTTTAGGCGACGAGAACGCGCAAATTTCCGACGATTTCAGATCCGTTTCGACATGCGGCTTCTAAATTTTCGGCAGCCTCATAGCCCACAATTGGCAAGCTTGGATCAATAGATGCAACTGCAGCAGTCGCTTGATCATAAATCCTTGACGATCGAGAAATGGAAAATACGTTCGATAAACCAATACAATTTCTTGATCTGTTACCGATACAACCCTTTTCAAAA
>Ga0115562_1000825_pt1 | contig 23505 bp, 29 predicted proteins | sample COGITO_mtgs_1105_6_FD_87200 | JGI IMG/M metagenome (GOLD analysis project Ga0115562, IMG submission 87200) | Pelagic marine microbial communities from North Sea - COGITO_mtgs_110516 | ecosystem: Environmental > Aquatic > Marine > Epipelagic | place: Germany:Helgoland, sampling site Kabeltonne...
CACGCGTCCGATCTGTCGGAGTTGCGCCCATCGACCCCAAACAAAGCCGCATCTGCGTGAACACCCCAAGCGGGCAATCGGGTTGCGTGGTGCGAACCATCAGCCGGGACGCCAATTCGACAAGGTGACGGTCAGATTTGACCAGCCAAGGCATGTCGCCAGCCAGTTCAAGCCATGCAATGCGTTCCGCCTCGCTAAGGCTATCTGGTGGCCCTCCCAATGCTTGTGCGGTGGGTTCAACTCGATCAGCGAACCGTGAAGGATGCTCCAACGTCTGCCCGGTAATCTCAGCAACCGCTATCGGTGTTCGTTTTCTTGGCATTATCCTAAAATCCCTGAATTGGCTTTGTGTGAAAAAGGCTGCCCATGCCGGTCCCGAAACTATGGCGGTGAAGGATGGAGCCGCCCCCCGCCGTTAAACGGGGGGCAGTCTTACACCTTGCCGGATTGAACGTCTGCGAGAGCATGGGGCAACGCATCCGGCTTATCGCTGTTGGGCTGGTGTTCGCCCTCTTCAAAGAATGCCCCATGTGTTCGTTATGCGGCCTGACCAACACCAGTGAGCGTGTAGAACGCCTTGGGGTCTTCGACCGCGATGTCTGCGCGCATGTGGGCAACCATCGTGTATTGCAGGTTGCTGATGTACTTTGGTCCCTTGAACAACTCGACTTGGATGTTTGACCGGATACCCACCAGCAAGTGCGAGAAGTTGCCTGCGATGATTGTGCTTTCATCGTTACCCGCGCCACCATCCACCGGGATCTGCGTTGTTGTCAGCATTGGAATGGCTGAGATTGCAGGCGGGGCCATCAACGGTTGCCCGTTGCTGTCCAGCAGATCGACAAACGAACCCTCATCACGCGGGTGCATGATGTATGCAGACAGAGCCACGGACGGGGCGGGATGGTGGACGGGTCACGCCAGACAAACTCCGTTGGCAGGCGGTCAGCACGTGTGCGCGGAAAGTCCGCGTTGTGTGCGTCAAGCTGGCCTGCCATGTCTGCAAAATCACGCATCATGCTGCTTTCCTCCCCTGAACAAAGTCGAGGAAAGCCACCTGCCTTGGGCGAAGCATGGCATTGAAGCTGGCAAGGCAATAAGCCTCAAGTGCATCGGGTTCGGCCATGTCAGCCCAGAACGCCGCTTCATCCATGTGATTGAACAAGGGGGCAATTGGTACGCTTGAACCTTCGGGAAGGACCGTTTCAACCACTGCAACAATCTGATCAGGTGTCAGGGACCGTAGCACGGCCCAAGCCAAGGCTTTCCTCTGATCCCCTGATGCCGTTGACGTCAGCACTACGGAAACACCGTGCCAAGAGTTTGCACCGCCCAGAAGGAAGGCGTAGCCGATCACTTTGGCAATGCGCTTGATTTGCTCTGGCATGTGTTGCTTCAGGATGTTCATCAGGATGCCCCCCAAATCAAGACAGCCAGCGCGTTTGCTTGGGCTTCAGTCAGGCCATGCGCGCGCATCAAAACTTTAACTTGTAGTCTTATCATGCTCGTATCACTCAAGGTTTTGACCTTGGCAATCGGCGGTGCTATGATTGCGTTCAAGGTTTGCCCAACCTGTTTTGAACGTCAGAAGCCCGCGCCGTGCCTTGGTGCGGGTTTCTAGTTTCCGGTGGTTTTTGGTGTGGGAATGCCGTCTGCGTCGATATCCACCACTGTGTGCAGTGCTTCCAAATGAGCGCTTCACGGTCAGACTGGCGCTCGATCCTATCCCTCTTCCATAAGCACCCCAAACGCCGCCAAGGTTTTCGCTGCGATCCTGAGCAATGCGCCTACTGCGTGTTCGATCTCCGTTGGCATGGATATCGTTCGGAACGCGCGTTTGGGTTTTGGCGGGGTTCGGCGACAGAGCTTTGAAATACAATATAAAAACGGGATCGAACCGGAGCGAGCGAGGTTCGCCCAAACTGAGACTGAGGGCCATTCTGAGCCCAACTTCAGCCAGGCGGCGCGTCTATGAGGTTCGGTCGGTTTCCGCAAACCCCTTTGATAGCACGGAAAAATTCGTGCCCGTCAGGGCGGTGTCACTGGTTCGCAATGGGGAGAATGGCGGAGGGAATGACACATGCAACGAACTCTCTCTCGTGCCAGCGTCGGACCCCGAGGGACCCACGCGAAACCCTGCGCAAATCTGACGCTCATTGGAAAATCATCTGATCAGCCAAAGCCAAAGTCATCCCGGAACCGGTCGATCTGATGCATGCGCTCATGCAGGATGGTCACGATCCCGATGTCGCCGTTCGAGAGATGTCGCCAGTAGACAAAATGGCGTTCGTAGCGAAAGCAAAATCCGTTGAGGCCGAACTCGGCCGGGATGGGCTTTGACGCAACGCCGTGGTCAGCGATCTTGCCGAAGGCTGCAAACAGGCCGGTGATGTATTTCTCGGCCTGATCATCTCCCCACCTGTCACGGGTGTAGCGGTAGATGTCATCGAGGCGGTGGGACGCCCCTTCCTGAATTCGAACGGAGGGCATCGGATCAGGCACTGTTCCGCGCAATCACCTCGGCTGCCGTCAATGACTGGTATGTCTCCTCCGGGGCTGCGAAGGCATGGGTCAGCTCGCCCTTCAGCCGGTTGAAGGCTTCCTGCTCCGCCCTTTCTTTGTCACGCCGGATCAGGTCGCGGATGTACTCACTGACGTTCTCATAGGACCCGTCATCGCCTACATTGGCCGACACGAAGTCACTCAGGACCCCACCAAGGCGGACGGTCATCGTGGTCGTTCGGGACATGGCGCTTCACCTCTCATCTCGCACGTACTCAATATAACCAAAAACGCACACAAAACAAGAATGAGCTGCACCCTACTCCTGCCGATCATCGTTCGCCGACTCTGTTGCACAAATCGGCTGGTGAACAGTAAGCGCGATTCTGGCAGACTAATTCGAACCAGTTTCCACAAGGACAGTGGCACTGCCCGTTATGCCGTGCCGAGACCGCGCCACTCAGCAAGAGCAGCGGGGCGGTTCATTGAGTTTAAAATTGGGTCGTGACTGAAGGCTTCTTTCCGAATTCAACAGGTTGTAAATTGAGGCGTGGACGGCGGCGAATTTCTGCAAACTTCGCATGCGCCGGAAGCGCCGGAAGCGCCGGAAGCGGAGCATCGCCCGTTCTCATCGTCGGAAAGACAGATGTGAATTCTCAGCCCTATTGTTCAGCCAGCGGCCCGTTTTCTGCCTGTCTGCTGCGCCGATCTCTTTCAACGCAACGCCGTACGAGCGCAACCGTTCCGTGACGACAACCTCCGGCTGACCATGCTTTCGCATTGCTTTCTTTAAGAATTTCAATGCGGCCTGCGGCCCCACGCAGTAGCATCGTGCCGAAGACCACGGGGATCGGACGGCCTTCCTCTGCTGTCGGGAGATCAAAATCATCAAGCCCGGCCGCCTTTGGGGCCTCACGCTTGGGCTTGGGCGACAGCGCATAGGAGATCGCAGTCAGTACGAGGCTGGCGACGATCTGGACAATGAAGTTCCAGACCATGAAGGCATTTCCTGAAGATGTGTTGGGGGCGACTTAGAAGGTCTTAGGTGACGCGAACGGCCCATTACGGACCTCCATCAAGGTCGCCGTTGCCGCGGTGCAGCTTCACCGAACCAGCCATTTGCCGCACGTGCGAGATCGATGCGTTGCTTGAGGTCGGCAATGCGGAGAGGCTGTGTGAAAACTCAGCGCATTACCCAAAATTAGTTAATTTTGCCAAAATTCCGTACTCTCTGATCGAGTTGAGACCAGATTTTCGACGCGTGGTGCAATCAGCGTGACCAAAAATTAGTTTTTTTCGACTTTTCACACAGCCTCCGGACAGAGCAGTCATTCCGCATTATTTCGCCAGCCAAACCGACCGTCGCGCTGGAATTGACAAAGGACCTTGCGCACGTGCCATTGTGTTCTCCTCGGATTGTCGGGATCAGCCGAGCGGATCAGCCGTGGAATAATGCAGCATCATCGGAATGACGGCAGCCTTCAGGCTCGCCGCTCCCTCGATGGGCAGATCGACCGGACGCGGTGCCTCCGCTTCGACCCAGTCGCAGAGCCCGCCCAGCGTGCGGTCAGCGGTGATCGCTACGCCGATGCTAGCGGTCAAAGCGTCGAACGCGGCGTCACGGTCGGTGCCCTGCACGACCGCCTCAATCTCAGCCCGGTGCTGGTAGTGGTAGCACAGCGGCGACAGCGTGACCTCGGGCTCTCCCGGCTCGCCATCGCGCAGGACAGCAGGCCATCGGTCGGAACGCGCTCGGGCAGCACATCGCCGCGCAAGGCGGTGGCGGGCAACGCCAAAAGCCGCGCGTGCAGCGCGGCGAGGATGGTTTCCCGGGGGGTGGGCATATCTTTTGTCCTGGTACGGCTGCGGCGAGGGTCTGCTGTGAACGGGACATCCTTGTGCAGCCCCCGCGCTACGAGGTGATCCCTGCAAGCAACTGATCCGTCATGGTAGATGCCGTAGGCCATGGATAATTTCGGATTGTGATGGAACACAGCGCTACGCCAATCATTCCGGCAACAAGGGTGTCTGTTCTGAGCCTTACATCTTTACGTTTCGGATCAAGGTCTCGAACAAGGTCTTCAAACATCTGAAAATTGATCAATGCGTTGTCTGTTTCCATGAAGCTATCGACATCCGATCGCCCGACATCGTTCGACATGAAGACAAGGCGAAAGTGGTCCGAGTGGTCTACCCAGTAAGATACGAATGCGAGCACGGCTATCTTCAGCCTTTCGGTTGGCTCAATCGGACCTCTCAAGCTTTCTTGGACATGTGCCGCCATCTCGGCCAATACCTCGGCCCAGAGGAGCATCAGGATCTCCGTCTTGCCTGCAAAATGCGCGTAGAGGGTCGTTGGCGCACACCCGACCGCCTTTGAAAGACGGCGCATGGAAACCGCCTCGAACCCTTCTTCGCGATAGAGGGCCATCGCGTGTCGAGCAACCTTGGTCCGGAACTCCAAGATTTCAGTTTCGCTACGGGGCGGGCGTCCAGCGGCCTTGGTCATTTTCTTGCAGTCCCTAGATTATTCGGCACGCGTTCCAAATAAGTCTTGCAGTGTCAAGCCGATAGTTTTATGGAACGCGTACCAGTTAATCTATCCCATTACCTCCATCATGGACCAAGGCTCAACATGACATACTCCATCCCCCAAAAATCAGTACTCGTTCTCGTCGGCATTTCGATCATGGCGTTGGGTTTGAACATTGGATTGGGTGGCATCCCAACGCTCGGCTGGCAGACGTCCGAGCCGTTCATCGCAGTCACCAACGAAACAGTGTATCACGTTCAGGACAGCCATATCCGGTTCATCGGCGGCGTCTGGTTCAGTGTTGGTGCAATCTTCTTTCTGGGTGCGATCTTGCGGGCAACTTTGCGTCCCACATTGATCATACTGTGTGCAGCAATCGCCAGTGCAGGGCTGTTTCGGTTGAGCGGCCTTGACGGCGGGGCAGTCTTCAGTGCCGCAATCCTACCTTCTTTGGCACTGGAAATTATTGCCTTCCCACTGCTGGCTTGGTGGTTGGTTCGTTCAGGAAAGTTCGCGGATTTGGCGGCGGCACAAATCTAACGCTGATGAACAGAACCGGTCAAAATGAGTGCGTATGTTCTGCCTGCGCGGCGGACGTCACAACTTTTTCTCCACCCAGTTGGCCACAATCAGCCCCGGGACGCTGTCGAGCGCGCTCTCGGCATCGCGCGCGAGGTCTAGCCGCTTGGGCAACTTAACCTGAGGCACCAGCAGGAAAATCGGCGCGGTGACCTTGCCGCGTCCTGTTTTCGAGCGCGACACAACCGCCTGCCCCTTCGTGTTCAGCCGCCCCTCCGCCACCAGCAGGCTCGGCCCCGTGCGGCGATAAACGAAGCGCAGGCGCAGCCCGCGCCGCCGTTCCCATTCGCCGGGCGTGATCCTGCCGCCGCGCGTGGATTTTCCTGCGGCGGGCAGCGGGATCGCAAGCCAGAAGCCGTCCTTCGAGCGGATCAGCGGGCCAGTATCGTGCGCGCCGATAATCACCGGTGCCTTTGACCAGACCAGCGCGGCCGCATCGAGGCTCTCGCCCGACCTCGGGAAGTTCTGGTTGCGGATCGAGTTGGCGAGCCGCCGCCCGAGCCCCGCGCCTGTGATCTGTGTGCGCCAGGCAGTCTTGAGCCCGGTTCCGGCCTCGCGCATGGCGGCTGTCACCGCACGTTCGCCCGCCGCAACCTCGGCCGCCATCATGGCCACAATGTCGGGATCAATGTTGAGCTTGAGTTTCACGCGGGCCTCAGGTCCACGGTCCAGACCAGCCGCTCGCGATCGCGGACTGGCTCACCCTGAATGAGGAAGGCGTCGCCGTCCATTTCCAAACGGTCGCCCGGACGCGGGGTCGGAATCTTAACGACACGCAGGTCGATGCGGGTCGTTTCCGACCAGAGCCGGGCATCGCCGAAGTCGGTGATCGCATCAGCCTGCCGGGAGACGACGCGCACCAGCATGGGCGCGCCGCCGTCGGAGGTGTAGATCGCCTCTCGCCCGATGTTCGGGTCGGCGAATAGCAAGTCGACGGCGGCGTCAAAGGCAGACATCACGTCCGCCGGGCGCTGCGTAGCACCTGCGGGCGGGTGCAGATCGGCAGCGGATTGCTCTCGATTTCCAGCCGCACCCATTCGTCACGGTCACGATCGGGGATCGTGCGGGCGTAGAGCGGCAGGCCGAGCGTGTTCACCGTCTCGAACGTACCTGCGACGCTGATCGGCTGGCACGGATATCCTGCAGTGACGATGTCCACCGCGCCGCGCCACGGGCGGCCGTCGAAGGTTCCAACGTCGTCCCAGACAGGTGCGCAATCCAGGGCCGCCTCTTCCATCCGCGCCACGAGAGTGGCTGCGGCGTAGGTTTCCCGTTCGACTTGGCCCACAGTTCGATATCCCGCTGCCCGGCAGGCGATGCTTGCATCGCCGAGAGGGGACATGGCGATGGTGAGCCCAAGGTCGAGGCCGCCTGCGCCGGAGCAGAGCGAGAGGCCGAAGAGGCATGCGTCGCCGGTTCCGGAAGCGTCTCCGGAGGAAGGTAAAGCCAGGTCATGCATCGCCTCAATCGTCTTTGGTCTTGATTTCGTTGAAGGTCTCGTTCGAGCCGGAAAGTGCAGCCTACATCGCCAGCCAGCGGCATGAAGGCTGGGTTCCCGACAAGACTCGCTATGACGACGGCGGCATCTCCGGCGGTACGCTGGAGCGGCCTGCAATGCAGCGCCTGCTTGATAACATTGATGCGGGCCGCATCCAGATGATTGTGGTCTACAAGATCGACCGGTTGACCCGCTCTCTGGCCGACTTTGCCAAGCTCGTGGAGCGTTTTGACGCAGCCGGGTGTTCGTTCGTTTCTGTAACACAGGCCTTCAACACCGCCTCGTCAATGGGTCGCTTGACCCTCAATGTGCTATTGTCATTCGCCCAGTTCGAACGAGAGGTCACGGCCGAGCGAATCCGCGACAAGATCGCGGCCTCAAAAAAGAAGGGCCTCTGGATGGGTGGGGTGCCGCCACTTGGCTACGATCCGCACCCCGATCCGAAAACCAGAGGGCTTGTGGTAAGCCAGAACGAGGCGAAAACCGTTGAAGAAATCTTCCACCTCTACGTCCAGCTTGGGTGCCTGAATAAGGTCATGCGCGAGACAGCGAAAATGGGCTTGCGGTCAAAGCGGCATCACTTCAAATCAGGACGGATCCAGGGTGGCAATCCATTCTCCCGCGGCCAGATCTACGCGCTGCTCCGTAATCCCATCTACATCGGGAAGATCAGGCATAAAACCAATGTCTGGGACGGGCAGCATGAGGCCATCATTGACGTTGAGCTTTGGGATCATGTTCAAGCCAAGTTGCAGGAGGCCAGCGCCCGGCCAAGGTCGCAGGTCGGCTCGGTGAGCAGTTCCTCAAAAGTTGGGGTTGCACCTTTGACAGGCAAGCTCAGGGACGAGACCGGGGACCGATTGACGCCGACACATACCAAGCGTCATGGACGAAGGCTGCGCTACTATATCTCCAATCGCCTGATCGCCGGCGGCACCGATCCAAGTGGCTGGCGCTTGCCCGCAGTGGCACTGGAGCAGGCATTTGCGAACATCATCGCGCGCCACCTGAGTGATCTCGCCCGCAGTCACCGAATTTGCGTCACGCCAGATCTTCAGATTGGCGACGCAGTCTGCACCAAGGCTCAGGATCTAAAACACAGACTAAAGAAAGGTGCGCCCGAACTTCTCGCAAATATTACGGCGGGGGGAAAACTGACCAAGGGGGGCATCGTCCTGACCCTACAAATAACGGAGTTATCAAATCAACTTGGGCTGAAGCCAAGCCAGATTGATCCCTCCGCGCTGCAAATCCAAGCGCCCTTCGAACTGCGTCGACGAGGCGTCGAGGGAAAGATCGTCGCTGGCGACCCAGAGCCCGAACCAGACAGAACGTTGCTGCGTGCGCTGGACCGCGCGCATACTTGGACAGCCGATCTGCGCCGAGGGAAATCATAGAACGACATCGCGGCTGCAACCAGTCACTCTGAATCATATGTGCGGACCCGAGCCCAGCTCGCATTCCTCTCGCCCAAGATCCAAAGAGCGATCCTCGTTGGAAGCCAGCCTCCAGAACTGACCCTGGAAAAGATCATCAGAAAACCGATCCCGCTCGACTGGGATGTGCAGGCGCAGATTTACGGGTTTAGCCAGGATCTTAACCTTCCCTGATCTGCGCGCTTCATTCCCTGTTCCCGTTGGAAAAGGTCCCTGTTAACGGTGAAAAAATTCCCTGTTAATTTTCGTAGGGAAATCACTCGTAACGCATTGATATTTTGTGATTATTGGCGGGTGATTTGGACCAAATCGGGCTGTTTAAGCAAAATTTCCCTGTTAATTCCTTGTTAGCAGGGAAAATCAGGCCTAACCGAAGCGCGTGATGCTTGCCGCAGAGACGGCCGAGGGATTTGGCCCTGATCGACTGGATCACAGGTGTCTCCCACGCAGATGGCAAAGCGCAAGGCCCCGGAAAGTCGGGATAAAACAGGGAAATGTCGGCTGTGCTGACAGAGACTGGGGTGGGTGGCGGAGGGGCACTGCCAGATGGCGAAATAGGCCAGATCGAAGTCCGCGGACCAAACGTTTTCAAGGGCTACTGGGAAATGCCCGAAAAGACAGCTGTGGAACTGCGGGGCGACGGTTTCTTTATCACCGGTGACCTCGGCAAGATCGACACAGATGGCTATGTCCAAATCGTTGGCCGAAACAAAGATCTGATCATCTCGGGTGGTTATAATATATACCCTAAAGAGATCGAGCAGGTGCTTGACGCGCAACCTGGTGTGCTTGAAAGCGCCGTGATTGGCGTTCCACATCCTGATTTTGGCGAAACAGTTGTTGGCGTACTGACCCAAAAGTCAGATGAACCGATCGAAGCAAACGCGATCATGGATGCACTCAAAAACACACTCGCCCGGTTCAAACACCCTCGCACCCTTGTGGTGATCGACACATTGCCACGCAATACTATGGGCAAGGTACAAAAGAACATATTACGGGAACGGTACGCCACGATGTTCACTGATTGCTGACAAAATACAGCACCAACAATCTTCAAAGGTGCCAACGTGCTTCATCACAAATGACCGCATCCCTTTTCGTTTTTCTACCCCCATAACGACATGGTTATTCCGTTCCGGATGATCACGCAGCACATCATTGATCGACCATTTTCATGGCAAGGTCTGGACCTGTCACGGCGTTGTTCCGCTCCTTTGACTTGGTATTTTGCCACAAAGGAGAGACATCATGGCACAGAAACCAACCCCAGAATTTCGTGCTGATGCGGTGCGGATTGCACTGGCTTTGTTGCACAAATCAGCATTATCTGGGATTCGCGTCATGAATCCAGCGTGATAGCTGGCGTTTATGAGCAGCTGGACACCTACGACGTACAAGACCCGGAACTGGGCAGAGTATAACCATTCCTTGAAGAAGCGCGGATCCCTTTCGATCTGGTTTGATCCAGAGATGGTATGGGAGGCTGCGCCATCTGGGCGACGAGGACACCAGCAAGCCTATAGCGACGCTGCGATACAGGCTTGTCTGACGCTCAAAGTGTTGTTCGGCTTGCCCCTACGGCAGACGACCGGGTTTGTGGCCAGTTTGCTGAAGCTTGTCGGGCTGGACTGGTCTGTCCCGGACTACAGCACTCTGTGCCGGCGACAACGAACCCTGTCCGTCGCCATCCCCTACAAGGGCTCAGCAGGGCCACTGCACCTTCTGATCGATAGCACTGGCATCAAAGCTGAGGGTGAAGGCGAGTGGAGCGCGCGCAAGCACGGCGGCCCCAAGCGACGGCTCTGGCGCAAGATACATATCGGAATAGATGCGGAAACGCTTGAGATCCGTGCGATCGAAGTCACCAGTAGCAGCATTAGCGATGCCCCGATGCTGCCCGACCTGCTCAGCCAAATCCCGCCCGATCAGGACCTCGGCAGCGTGACTGCCGACGGGGCCTAAGATACGCGCAAATGCCACGATGCGATTGCGGCGCGTGATGCGCATGCCGTTATACCGCCCCGCAGGAACGCCAAAATGTGGAAGCCGGACACACCTAGGGCTAGAGCCCGCAATGAAGCCGTGCGGTCATCTAAATATCTGGGACGCGCACTGTGGCGACGGGTGACCGGATACCACCGCAGAAGCCGTGTCGAAACCAAGATGCATTGTGTGAAACTACTTGGTCAGCGCCTCTCAGCGCGGGACTTCGATCGGCAAGTTGCGGAAATCCAGATCCGAGCTGCGATCCTAAACGGCTTCACAGCTCTTGGCATACCATGTACCGTCGCCGTAGGCTAAATCCGTCTGGGGTAAGGGGAGCTCCGAACTCAGGCCGTTTCGTGCAACAAAGCCGGTCCAAAGCCTAGTGGGAAAGCCAAGACTACCTTTCTAAAAGAAAATATCATCCAATCCTGATTCTTCTGATTGATTACTGTTATCTTTTTGTTGGTCAGTAGAATTTGCGTCTGCACCAAATAAATTATGGTAAATATCGCGCTCCGCCTTCATGGTAAATTTTTCGTAAGCATCTGATAAAAAGTTATTATCAGTGATAGATGCAAATTTTCGCAAGTCCTCATCTGTAGAAGGTGTTGATAACTCTGATGCAACGGTGCGCCATTCCGAGCAAAAATCCTGGCGATCGTGAACTGTTGATGCTGCGATGTTCAATTGAGACAAGGCTTCTGGCCCAGTGTTTGCCATACATTCGGCCTGCAGACGCAATTGACTAGCGATCTGCGAAACACACTTGCTAGCCTTACTTACGTTGTTTTGCATCTCAGAAATTAGGTGCTCTTCTCCATTTCTTCGAGATCCTAGGAAATCACGCAACAGCGCTGCAGAATTTTCAAGGTTTTTGACCATTTCCTCAACCGGTGCATTTGTTTCATCGCTCAATGCACGCAAATCTGATGCAACCTGTTGAAAGGCACGACCATCTTCATCAAGAGCTCTCGCTTTCAGTGTTGAGTTTAAGCTAAGTTGGCGGACGTTCTTTCTTATTTCATCAAACGCGCCAATATGATCCAGCATTTTACCAACTGTCGAAACGACTTGATCAATCGCTACGGCACGAGCGGCATCGCCGCGTTCATATTTCTCAAGCATACGGGCTGTGCGCTGAAGGCTACTATCAATTTCACTAAGCGCGGTGTCGCCACTCGACAAAAGCATTTCAGAATCTTCAGAGGCTCTTTCAAGTAAGGCTTCAGTGTCTTCAATCAGATCATCTACCGATCTAACCAATTCAGAAAACTCGCCGTCGAAATCTGATATTGCACCACTTACCTGAGCGGACATGAGAGTACGGATGGCTACAACAGTGCCTTCGTCATCGATTTCTTGCAACGATTGTAATGTCTCTTCAACATGCTCCACGCGTTGTCGCGTGCTGTCGCCGACCTGCAGATTGCCAACGGCGCGGCTTATCCTTGAAGTAATCCGCATGCTTCGATCGCCATGGGTTGCAATCCTACCTTCAGCCCAAATTCTACGACTTTCCATCGTTTCTAAATTTTTTGTTTGTTCAGCAGTAATCTCATCAAACAATTTTGCGTGCTGCTCTGCAAGCTTTTCATTCATTGACGTCGCTGCGAATAGACTGCTTCCCATACTCTTAAATGCATCAACAAAGGAGGTAACGTTTCCGTCAAGTTGACTTCCTAACTCTGAAAATTGATCGGTAAACTGAACTAGATTAATTTCTTCACTGCCAGTTACTGAGGCGGTTACACGCGCTGTAACAAAAAATATGCTAAGTGTTCTTACTGCTCTTTTTAAGATATGAATGGATTCACTAAATTGGCCTGTAAGACTGTTTAGATCATTTAAAAATTCCTGTGTGGCCGAACAGGTGTGATTTACCTTTGAAATATCATTAGAGAAAATCTTTAGTAAGTCTGTTAGATCAGATATTTGAGAACCTGCTAGTGCGCCAGCCATTTGATTGTATGCGTCTGATGTTTCATATAGTAGGCGTGTACTCGCGATTAATTTCTCGCCCATCTGGATGAAATCATGCTCAATTTCCTGCCGGGGCATTGCCAGACGATTAGTGATATCAGAAATATTGTATACGGCTATGGACGATTGAGGTACTGTATCTATTACATTCATGATGCTTTTTCCTGACCAATATTTCCTGGAAACCTTGCGATTTCTCCTGAGATTTTATTTAATCCTAACACTCGTTCAGCTCCACCTCGAGCAATGGCCTCTTTTGGCATTCCAAAAACCGTACAGCTTGCTTCGTCTTGCGCAATCGTCCTAGCGCCAGCTTGCCGCATTTCGAGAAGCCCTTGTGCACCATCATCACCCATCCCGGTCATGATTATTCCTAAGGTGTTTGATCCACCCGTTTGCGCAACAGATCGGAACAGAACATCGACAGACGGGCGGTGTCTCGATACGGGAGGTCCATCGCGGACCGCCGCTCGAAAGCTTCGACCGACACGTTCGATTATCAGGTGTCGATTACCAGGCGCTATCAAGGCCTGGCCTGGAGCTACCATATCCCCATGGGCGGCTTCCTTGACTTTAATCGCACACATGCCGTCGACGCGTCTTGCAAAAGCGGCTGTGAACCCTTCGGGCATGTGTTGGACTATGGCAAGCCCGGGGCAGTCAGCTGGCAGGGACTTGAGCACTGTTGCAAGCGCTTCAGTCCCACCAGTGGACGCCCCAATAGCGACAATAGTATCAGTCTCATATGGCAAGTTACGCCTGATGCTCATTTTCGGCAGGATTGCGTCAGCTGCCAGCTTTTCCTCGACGGTTACGGGCGGCAAAGCCCTATGCCGCGTTCCAACACGCGCATGCGCTGCGGCGCGCGCCACGTCACATATTCGCATGCGAGCCTCAATCAGCGCCTCAGCGGTCGCGACCTTTGGCTTGGCAATCGCTTCCACCGCGCCCGCCTCTAAGGCTTCCATGAATTTCTGGGAACCTTGCTCAGTCAGGGTGGAACAAATGACAACTGGTATCGGCCGTTGTGACATTATTTTCCTAAGAAACGTCAGCCCATCCATTCGTGGCATTTCAATGTCGAGGAAAATAACGTCCGGCAAGTTAATGCGCATTTTCTGCGCAGCCACGTACGGATCCGAAGCAATTCCAAACACTTCAAGATCTGGGGCGCTCTCAATAATGCTGCACAAAGCACTGCGTACTGCGGCAGAGTCATCAACGATCAGAACCTTGATTTTTTCGCCACTATTTTGAGGTTTATTTATCATACTGATTATCGATCTCCAATCTTATTTGACGCAAAAAACGCCTGTACCAACTTGCTCAAAACCCATTTCATTTCCTATTGCTGCCTCGGTATGGCCAAGAATAAGATAACCAGACGGACGCAAATGTTCGGCAAGACGCCGTACTACTGTTTTTTGAGTGGGTGGATCAAAATAGATTAATACATTCCGTAAAAATATTACATCTATATCTTTATCGACTGATAAGCTTTTAGATATGAGGTTTTCTTTTGAAAAATGAACCTTATTTCGCAATTCGGGTGTCACGCGCACTTTAGGCGAGCTATTGGTATCACGGCCACGCATAAAATATTTGCGCTGCAAAGCCTCAGGTACCGGGTCAATCATTCCTGCAGGATAGATCGCAGTGCGGGCTTCAGATATCATTTCAGATGATATATCTGTGCCTAGTACTGAAAACTCAAAATGACGTCGATATGCTGCTAACTCTGCAAGAACAATGGCTATCGTAAAGGCTTCAGCTCCGTTCGATGATGCGGCACTCCATATTTTTAGACGCGGTATAACACAAGTTGATCTCGCAGCTAAAAGTGCTGGGACCAAAGTTTTCTCAAGAAGATCGAAGTGCATAGGTTCGCGAAAAAAATCGGTTTTATTAGTTGTTGCAAGATCAACAATGACCTCTAACTCAGAATCAAGCCCCCCGCGTTCAAACACCATATTTGCGTATTCCTCGATGCTTTGGAAATCGAGAATTCTAGCGCGCTTTCTTAACTTGCCCTCTATGCTTGTACGCTTTGATGGCGTCATCTTTATTCCAGTATGATGCTGAATGAGATTGCTAAACTGTGCGAACAATGCATCGCTCAAACGATTAGACTGGAATTGGGTCATATCCGGATATATTTTAGCATGTGATGACTTCATGGCGATTATTTGCTTCTTTTCATAGAGGGTTATGTTTGGGGTGGTCGTTGCCACCCCAAACAAGAGCCTATTGAAGGTCATTCTCAGTCGACATTAGGCCATGTCGAATACTGAAATATCCTCTGCACCAAAAACACGCTCAAAATTGAGAACAGTAACAAACTGGCCGTTACGCCTTCCAACTCCCGCGATGTGCTCAGCGCGCCACTCGACAGCGGCTTCGGGAGGTGGCTCGAGGGTGTCCGAGTCGAGCACACTGACTTCATGGACGCAGTCAACCTTGACCCCGATCAGGGCATCTCTTCCACCAATCGGCGCCGAGATTACCATGATCCGTGTTCCGCTATCATCCTCGCGAGGTATGAAACCCAGCTTTAGGCGTAGATCGATAACCGGCACACTTTGCCCACGAACGTCGATCATACCAAGAAGAATGGCAGGGGCCCCAGGCAATTGGGAGATTTGTTGCAATTCAAGGATCTCTCGGACCCGTTCCACCGGTATTGCAAGCAGTTCGCCCGCAATACCCAGTGTTACGTATTGAACGTTATTAGCCATCAAGCCACCCGTCCGGCTCTGCCCGAAACCCGCTCGAAATCAGCGTCAAGCGCATCTTCTCCACCAGCCATGTCAAATCCAAAGCCGGCATCCTGCCGCCCAGAAAACTTAGCATCAGCTACAGCTATCTGACCCATAGCAGCGCTTGATGTCCGCGCAGGTGACGCATGGCCATCACCACGCTTGCCCACATTGAAGAACGACATTTCTCGCTGCAGACGCTCTGCCTGATGTGACAGTTCTGACGCCGCCGAGGACATTTCCTCGGAAGAAGATGTATTTTGCTGCGTCACGGTATCAAGCTGCTGGATCGCTTGGCTAATTTGGCTCGCACCAGCATGCAACTCATTATTAGAAGCTGAGATTTCTGTTACCAGTTCCGCAGTCTTTTGAATGTCCGGAACCAGGCTCTTGAGCATATCGCCCGCAGATTGAGCCGAGCGCAGTGTCTCTCCTGACAGACCTGAGATTTCGGTTGCCGCTTCCTGAGAACGCTCGGCCAATTTCCGCACTTCGGACGCAACGACTGCAAATCCTCGTCCGTGCTCTCCGGCACGGGCCGCTTCGACCGCGGCGTTCAAAGCGAGTAGGTCGGTTTGACGTGCGATTTCCTGTACGACCATGATCTTTTCAGCAATTGTTTCCATGGCTTTCACTGCATCGCCAACTGCGGAACCACTGGTCTCAGCATCTTGCGCGGCCTTACGAGCAATGTTTTCTGTCTGTGACGTGTTTTCAGCGTTTTGCTTGATGTTTGCCGCCATTTGTTCGACCGAGGCAGATGTCTCCTCAGTCGATGAGGCTTGCTCCTGAGCACCCTGGCTAAGTTGGGCCGAAGTTGATGTCATATTGGCTGAGTTATCAGCAACATTCTGCGCACTTGAAATAGCTCCAGAAATCACATCACGCAGCTTATGGCTCATGTCACGAAGAGCAATACCAAGTCTGTCAACATCTGAACGTGGCTCAATGTTCGAGCTAAGGTCCCCGTCTGCGATGTTTTCAGCAGCTTTGCTCATAGCTTTAAGATCCGTGACCATAACATTCATCTCTGTCAACAGTGATCCAATTTCATCGCTGCTGTCAGCCTTGGCATCGACATCAAGGTTACCGCGCGCGACCTCGCGGACGACGTTAGAAGCACGCGTGAGGCCTGATCCAATGCTGCGCGTCAAGAGCCAGCCAATCAAAACTGCGGCAAAGACCATGGCAGCAGTGCCAACTATAATAGTTGTACGTGAAAAAGATGCTGCAACCTCTTTGGCATCAGCGCGGACAACAAGTAACTTGGCTTCCATTTCAATAAAGTCTGCAACTAATTTGCGAATTGCATCCATATTGGCTTTGCCCACCCCAGACGCTTCCATTTCCCGCGCAGCTTCACGAGTAGAAAACACCGACATCAATTCCACTTCGCGCTGTGCAATCGTCTCTCTCCAGCTCTTTTCAGCCTCAAGGATGCGATCAAGCCGGTCCTGTTGGGTTGGGTTGTCAGAGGTCAGGTTTTTCAACACCGCCCATTCGGCCTGGAACATTTTTTGACCCCCATAGTAGGGTTCAAGAAAATTTTCTGTACCGCCGATAAGGTATCCACGAACACCTGTTTCCTGATCAATAACTCCAGCGAGCATATGGTCAGCATGAGCAATAACTTTATATGTGTGGTTGGTCCACTTTACCTGTGTTTGGATTTCTTCGAGGCTCCGCCACGACACCACAGACATTGCGAGTGAAATAAGAACCATTGCGAGAAAGCTTAAAAGCAACTTTCTGCTGATAGATACATTTTTAAAAGACATTTCAGTCCCTTTCTTTTCAGATTTTTATGCTAGGAATATCGGCGCAACGGCGAACCTTGCGACGAAAAGTTAGGTATTATGAAGGGTGACATTGATTTAAAAATCAGGTCACCTTTTCCACTAGTTGAGAACTTCTGTTTCCGGTTCTTTTGATTGGCTTACGTTTCCAGAAAAAATTGGCCCCAGGTTTGGTATGATAACGAACTTACCTTCATGCTTTGCAATGCCACGCACAAATTCAGGCCGCCATCGCATCCCAATGTTAGGTGGTTGCTCGACCTCGGAGAGATCAATATCGGTAACTGTATGAACTCTGTCAGCGAGAATTCCCACGATAACCGGCTCTTCGTCGAGCGTGATTTCGAAGACAACAATGCGCGTGTCTGCATCCGGCGGTGGCCGATCCATGCCAAACTTTACGCGCAAATCAGCCAGTGGCACCACACGCCCACGAACATTGATCAAGCCACTGACAAAAGCCTGAGCATTTGGCACTTCGGTGACCGGAACAATATCTTGTATTTCTCGAACGCTCGTCGCTTCTATCGCGAACAGCTCATCGCCAAGCTCCAACGTTAAGGCACGCATCACTGTGGCTGCAGGGGCCTGATTTCTTTCCAAGGCTAACTGTGTCATGCTGCCTGTCCTTTGTTTTCATCACGCAGTCGATTTTCGAGCTTTTGTGCGCTGCGCATCAATTGGACTATGTCGAGGATTAGGGCGACTGCTCCGTCCCCCATAATGGTTGCTCCAGCAAAAGTTTCGATGTCAGCGTGAAGACGCGACAACGATTTGATCACCGTCTGAGTGTTGCCAAGAATTTGGTCGACTACGAGGCCCATGCGCTGTTCTCCAGCAGAGACGATCACGACCTTTTGGTGGAGTTCTTCAGGTTCTTTTGTCCCAAATAGTTCACGCAGACGCAGGAACGGTACTAGTTCACCACGGATACTGAGGAAATTTCGTCCGCTTGTATTTTCAGCAACTTCTGCGGGCAGTTCGACGCATTCTTCAACCGCCGAAAGCGGAATAGAGTAACGGTTAGATCCGACTCGCACGAGCATTCCGTCAATAATTGCCAGCGTCAATGGTAGGCGAAGAGTGACCGTCGTCCCGATGTTTGGACGCGATGTGACATCAATACGTCCACGCAAAGCGTCCATTGTTCGGCTGACCACATCCATGCCGACGCCACGCCCAGAAACCGATGTGATCTCTTGGGCGGTTGAAAACCCCGGATGAAAAATCATTCTATGCAATTCGTTCTCTGACATCAGAGCATCAGGAGAAATGAGACCCATTTCTTCTGCCTTTCGGCGAATGTGATCAGTATTTAACCCAGCTCCATCATCACTGACGCTGATTGCAACTTCTGCACCTTCATGCGCAGCAGAAAGACGAACGGTACCTTGCTCTTTCTTGCCTGCAGCAACCCGGTCTTGTGGGCTTTCAAGGCCGTGATCAATCGAGTTGCGAATAATATGAACGAGGGGGTCCGCCAGGCTCTCTATAACCGTCTTATCCAGCTCAGTTTGTTCACCTGTCGTGGCAAATTCTACATTCTTTCCAAGGTCAGAAGACAGGTCATGAACAAGCCTGCGAAACCGGTTGAACAGCGTTCCAATTGGGATCATTCGGATGCCCATTGTAATGTCGCGCAACCCAGCTGAAAGACGCTCGATTTCCTCAGTCACACCCATGAGGCTGCTATCACGGCTATCGTAAGAGATCTGGGATAGACGTGCTTGAGCAATGACCAATTCGCCAACGTGATCTAGTAACTCATCTAAACGCTCCGCAGCAACACGCAGCGACGAACTGCCACGCGATGGGCCGCTCTGAGAGTCAGACTTACTATTTCCTGGCTCAACCTTTTCTTCGACGACTTCTGATGGAGTATAGTCAATGTTATCCACCACTTCTTCCGCCTTTGGAGGTAAGGGACGAATCTCCAAGTCCATTCCATCTCGCACAAACATAAAGACCTCTTCTATGGCCTCTTGCGTGCAGTCGCCCAAAAGCGTCACATCCCACGAAAGGTAGCAGATTTCGGGATCTAACTTTTCAAGATTAGGAATTGACTTGGAACTGGCGCTTACGGTGCAAGTTCCAAGATCGCGCAACTCTTGCAAAAGCAACACAGGGTTTGCGCCAAGAGACAGACCATCCTCTGGGAGACTAAATCGCACATTCCAACCCTCGCTCGTATCAATAGAGTTGTTGGGCAAGATGTCGGCAGCAACGAATTCATGTTCCGATGGCTGAATTTTAGACGCGTCTGCACCTACAATTGCGCGCAAACGATCGAGGATCGGTCCACCGGCATCAGCATGGACTGCGGGCTCGGCGATCAATAGTGCAATATGGTCTTTGGCGTCTAGTGATACACTGACCAAATCATTGGAAGGGGCAGCATCGCCTTTGCGTACACGATCAAACGCAGTTTCAAATTCGTGAACAAAGCTGGCGACTTCTGTGAACCCAAACATTGCACCCGAACCTTTTATCGTGTGCAAGGCCCGAAACGCGCTATCGATAAGATCATGATCGTCGAGTGTTTCACCGAGATCAAGCAAAGTTTGCTCGAGTTGCTCGAGAACGTCTTGTGCTTCCAATCGGAAGATCTCTGCAGGATCAGTCTGTGTCATGCGCCAGTCACCTTTTTGACAACTGCTAAAAGTTGCGCTTGGTCAAACGGCTTTATAATCCATCCGATTGCACCAGCAGATTTTGCTTCACGTTTTGATTCCTCGTCAGATTCTGTAGACAAAAATATAATTGGAACACCACGACTAGATGGGTGTTCTCGGAACTTCTTTATGAAGTCCAAACCGTTCATATTTGGCATATTCAGGTCGGTCAGGATTGCGTTGTACGAACCTGTCGTCGCCTTATCGTACCCTTCCGCGCCATCACAGGCTTCATCAACCGTAAAGCCTGAATTTCCAAGCGTCATGGAAATCATTTGCCTGACCGATTGTGAGTCGTCTATAGTTAAAACCTTCCCACTCATTTAGCTTTCCTCACGATTTTGAGATTAAAATGAACATTCTTGTTTGAGTAAATAATATCATCTTGATAGCTAACAAAAACCTCTCGCTTCATCTTTACATCTCCTAGTTTCATTTACTTTTATTCAACACAACCCAGTTAAGCGAATCTATCATTGAGCTTTGCTCCGGGTACGATTTGTTTATTCCGTCAATAATTCGCTCAAAAGCACCTGAATTTAACCAACGTTTCCATCGAGTATAAAGAGTTTTATAGGGGCCATAGGTGTTTGGAGCATCGTGCCATTTTAGGTTATTCCGTCTGATATGAATAATTCCACTGAGAACACGGCGATCATTTACTCTTTTCCGTCCTTTATTATCTGGTAGAAACAAATCAACTATTTTCATTTGTTCATATGTTAGCCAAAATAAATTACTTTCTGATTTTGAAATTTGGTCTCCACAACAGTGATTTTTGTGATCTATACTATATTCAATTTTTTTTTGAGCTGGTATACCATATGCCACCAATGTCTTTTGAATCTAATCCAATATCACTCATAAAGCATGGAATTGGACTATCTTCATAGTTATCTAATTGAACAACCAATCCTTTTTTTTCGGCACTACGTGTCATAGCAACTAAAATTTGAAATATACTTGTATCGATGCTTGAAAGTTCGCTTAAGTCCACCAGGATATTTTTATTTTCTGATATTAATACACTTAGATCCGATATAATTTTTTCGGAATCTCGAATGCGTAAGTCACCCGATATTTCAAAACTATGAAGAATTTGTTCTTCATTTTTTATACTTTGCGTTGGGCTTAATGCACTGGACATGAGTCGATCTCCGTTCGCTTCGTTACATCGGTCTTAGGCTAGAAATATTATCAATTTACTAAGTTTTCCTCATCGATATAATTTTCGTCAGCCTCTCTATAAATTTTTATTTAAATTTTAGTTTAATCTTTCGTCTTATTTTTAAATTTTTTTTGTTTCATCCAAATTTATTGCACAAATGGGGCTCTGTAGAATGCACTTGAATCCAGTGTAGTGGCAGACAGGAATGAACAGCTGGACACCGATGAAGTACAAGAACCAGCACTGGGCGGAATACAATTTTTAACTCAACCAATCAGGATCGATATTAATTTGGTTCGATCAGCAGATGACCTAAGAGACGAACGCGTCTGGTCGAAGAGTGCTTCAGCAAAATTTACAACGATGCTGCTATTCAAACCTGTTGTAGATATGCCGTTACTCGCGGGACATTTCCTTTAACCTCCCAGTTTTGGGAAGAAGGAGATGTTTATGAGCAAGGATCAACGCGAAATCGAACGCAAATTGCGGATACTTCGGTATGCCGAAGAGATTGGCCACGTTGCCAAAGCCTGCCGGTATTTCGGCATCGGTCGTTCCAGCTTTAACCGCTGGCGACAGGCTTACGCTGAGCGCAGCGAAGCTGGACTGGTCAATGCACCGCCCATCCCCAAATGGCTCGCCAACGCGACACCGCCCGAACGCGAGGAGAAAGTGCTTTACCTTCGTCGGAAATACCACCTCGGTCCCATCCCATGCGGGTCGTGTGGTATCTTGAGCGTTATCACGGCATCAAGATAAGCTGGCGGTTCTCACGCTATAAAGCCTTGATCCGGTTCCGTTCGACGGTTGTTATGCCGTCCCCTCGACCGCTATCCGTCTTAGTGCGCCAACCCACGCTTGAAGTGTATCCGGCCCACAACCATTCTTGGGAGCATTATATTTGATCGCAGCAGATTGGCTGTCGAACATAGCCGTGATGTTAATATTGGTACACCATCCACACTGCACGCTCGCGCACTTCAGATGAGCATCTGTTTCCACATTTGTTCTTCTCTGTAACCTAGTATCCTTACTTCTGGGTCTCCGACAAACAAGGGGCGGTTCAATCCTCAGTTACAAAGGCGACGTCGATCTGGAGGCTAAACTCGACGAATGGGAGCGCCTCTTCGACTTCGCTAGACCGCACAGCGCGCACAACGGCCAGACCACTTACGAAGTTCCCAGAGACACGTTACAGTAAAATCGAAAGTGTCCCGCGGGTCTGTTAAAGCTACGAACTTAGCTAAAGAAAACCCCTTGGTTTGAGGCAGACGTCCTGCTTGCCTTGCGATTGCGGGTAAAAGAGGTGCTTAAATGACACAAACGGTATTGGACGCGGCACATGCCGCAATGATGGCCAGTCCCGACAACGATACCGTACGGCTTCGGTTTTATGAGCGATTGGGGGATGTGGAGCTGTTCCTGCTGCTGGAGGGGGAAGCAGAAGACGAGAAAATCACACCCCAGATTTATGATCCGGGAACAGGGCCGATTGTTCTGGTTTTTGATCGGCAGGAACGATTGACGGCTTTTGTTGGTGCTGTAGCCCCTTACGCTGCGCTTTCAGGACGGGTGATCGCAGGATTGCTGACGGAACAGGGCCTTGGGATCGGGTTAAACCTTGATGTCGCACCGTCTGCTTTCTTGCTGGATGCGCAAGGGGTTAGCTGGCTGGCGGAAACGCTGGGTCACGAACCGGATGAGATCGAGGTGCAGATCGCAGAACTGTCAGCGCCCACAGGTTTACCAGACCTATTACTTACCGCGATTGACACCAAGCTGGCCACAGCGACGGGTCTGGCGCAGATGGCCTATTTGGTTGGTACGGTCGACGCCGCGGGCACGCGCAGTCACATGCTTGCTTTTATAGGGGCAGCACATGGGGCGGAAACGGCACTGGCCCGTGCAGCATCCGAGGCGCTCACCTTTTCGGGCATCGAGGCGGGGGCGATGGATGTTAGTTTTTTTGATGCGGATGCACCCATCGCCGAACGGCTGTCGCGCGTGGGTCTGCGGTTTGACTTGCCGCAACCCGTTTTGGTGAAACCTCCCGAGATGATCGCTCCAGGATCTGATCCAACAAAACCCCCAAGGCTACGCTAAACCAGCAATACCAAAGTAGAACGCTGTTTGTGTCGGATTCATGCCAGATTGTTCGTTAAGCAAGCTTCTTGAGTGCGCCGTGACATGGTGTAGACATTGAACGTCTCTCGGCACACTTCAAGTAAATGTTCCATCACGGATAATCATATAGATCCTCACCGGTCTGCCTTTTTACGGCAAGATTGGTTTTCGGTGACATTCGGGAGGACGCTCAATGCTGATCCAACTTCATAGTGAGACGAAGACAACACCAAAAGTACGGGTAAAGATGCAAGCGCGTGATGAGCCTGCTTAGGTTCTGACGACGCGGCACGGCATACATTTGGACGCGTGAGGGATGGTTGTACCTCGCTGTGATCTGGACTTGCATTCTCGCCGCGTCATCGGCTGGGCTGTCAGCAATCGCATGAAACGGGACTTGGCGATCCGGGCGTTGGACATGGCTGTGGCACTACGGCGACCGCCCGAAGGCTGCATTCACCATACGGATCGC
>Ga0115562_1000828_pt1 | contig 23481 bp, 18 predicted proteins | sample COGITO_mtgs_1105_6_FD_87200 | JGI IMG/M metagenome (GOLD analysis project Ga0115562, IMG submission 87200) | Pelagic marine microbial communities from North Sea - COGITO_mtgs_110516 | ecosystem: Environmental > Aquatic > Marine > Epipelagic | place: Germany:Helgoland, sampling site Kabeltonne...
AAAATAGGCGTGATTCGCGCCGTCGGTCGCAATTTAACGACGCCATTGGCATCGGCCTGATCGCTATAGATTTTCAAGGTGTTGGCGCTGTCGCTGCGCATAATGGTGGTCAGGCGTCGTTCACCGTCTATCATCACCAGGCCGATGACATCGCCCGGATAAATTAGATGAGGGTCTTCGACCTGTGGATTGAGGTACCAGATATCTTGCCATTTCCACGGGTCGGCGAGAAACATGTCTGAGATATCCCAGAGCGTGTCACCTTTAACAACGACATATTGGTCGGGCACGTCGTCGTTCAGGGTCAATTCATCGGCCCCAGACAGGCCCATGGCGAAACAGCAGCCTAATAATGCAGCGATGATTTTCCTCATGGCCAAATTCCCTATATAATTTGTCTGTTTAGCATGCAACAGACCCTAAAGTACTGGCCGCCATGCCGGTGCTCGCGAGTCTGCTACACTGTTCTCATTTGTTACAAAATGGGTTAAATAGGATGTATTTCACATCGGAAACTTATACTGTCGGCTTTTTAGCGCAATGGGGTCTCCCTATGACGATACCGAGCGAAAACGGTTAACTTTTTTAGTCTAGCAGTCAATCGCAGAGCCAAACACTTTAAAGCCAAATCTGCACAGATAAATCCAGAAAGTGATAACTGGATAACATTTTGGCGAGATCGGGCAAGGCTGTACTTTCCACTCATAAATATTGGTTAAATAGTCCGTTATGGCATTACTAGAGATATTAGAATACCCCGATCCGCGTTTGCGCACGGTCGCCGTGCGGATCGACAAGGTCGACGATGCACTGCGCACCTTGGCCCTGGATATGATCGAGACCATGTACGAGGCGCCTGGCATTGGCCTTGCGGCCAGTCAAATTAATGTTCATCGGCGCTTGGTGGTTATCGACGTGTCCGAACAGCAAGATGCACCGCTTATATTGATCAACCCTGAATATGTGGTCACCGGTGCCCCGATGGAATATCAGGAAGGGTGTCTGTCGGTGCCGGGTTATTATGAAAATGTTACCCGGTTCGACAAAATTCAGGTTAGCGCGCTCAATGAACAAGGCGAGGCCTTGGCGTTTGAGGCCACCGACCTGCTGGCCATCTGCATCCAACATGAGATCGATCATTTGGATGGCAAGCTGTTTGTCGATTACCTGTCCAGCTTAAAGCGCACCCGGATCAAGAAGAAACTCGAGAAGCAACATAAGTTGGACCACTAGGCGATGTCCCTGAACCTTATCTTTGCCGGTACGCCTGAATTTGCGGCCGAGCACCTACAGGCCCTGATCGACAGTGAACATCGGGTCGTGGCGGTCTACAGCCAACCCGATCGGCCCGCTGGTCGCGGTCGTAAACTGACCGCCTCGCCGGTTAAGAGCCTCGCCTTGGCGCATCAGATACCGGTCTTGCAACCGATCAACTTCAAGAGTGACGCCGCCCAGACTGAATTGGCCGCATTGCAGGCCGATCTGATGGTCGTGGTGGCCTATGGCCTGATTCTACCGCAAGTGATTCTCGACACCCCGCGCCTAGGCTGTGTCAATGTACATGCCTCACTCCTGCCGCGTTGGCGTGGTGCCGCACCGATTCACCGAGCCTTGCTGGCTGACGATGCGCAAACGGGCATAACCATCATGCAGATGGATGCCGGACTCGATACCGGCGACGCGCTGGTAACCGTGGCCTGCAATATTTTGCCAACCGATAGCAGCGCGATACTGCACGACCGTCTTATCGAACTCGGAGCACCCGCCTTGCTGCAGGCCCTGAACCAGCTGGAAATGGCGGCGACGCAGCCGGTTGCGCAGAATTCGGCCCAGGCGACTTACGCGCACAAGCTGGAAAAGATCGAGGGTCAGATCGACTGGTCGGACTCGGCCGAGCAAATCGACCGACAGATTCGCGGCCTGACGCCGTGGCCTGGCGCCTTTACCCAATGGCAGGGCGAGACGGTGCGGTTGCACCAGGCGAGCCTGCCCGGTCAGTCGAGTGAGGCGGCCCCTGGCTCGCTGGTTGCCATGACCAAGGTGGGCTTCGATGTTGCCACCGGCGACGGGGTGTTGCGGATCGAAAAGCTGCAATTACCCGGTAAAAAAGCCATGAGCGCCAGCGATCTGCTCAACGCCCGGCGCGACCAATTTATCGCCCACCCACAGTTCACTAACTCGGCCATTTTATGAAGTCTATTCGCTATATCGCCGCCGACATCCTGTTAAATGTGGTCGACAACGGCCGCTCGCTCAGTCACGAGTTGCCCGCCGCCCTCGCCGAGCTCGATCCGGAACAGCACGCCTTCCTGCAACAGCTGGTCTATGGCAGTGTGCGCTACTATTTCGCGCTCGATGAACTGATTAACCAGCTGGTCGAAGACCCGCTGCGCGATAAGGAACGATTGCTGCATATGGTGCTGGCCATCGGTATCTACCAGCTCTGGCAATTGCAGGTCGCCGAATACGCGGCCATCAATGAGACCGTAGCGGTCACGGTCGAGGCCGATCGGCAGTGGGCAACCGGATTGGTGAACGGCACCTTGCGGCGTTTTCAGCGCGAACGCGGTGCGATGCTCGCCGATCTGCGTCGGGCCGAGGCCATGCCGGGTTGGTTAAATAAGCGCCTGCGCCAGGCCTGGCCGGAGCAGTATCATCAGATCTGTGCCGACTCAAACCAGTTGGGGCCGATGACTCTGCGCGTCAATCAGCGCCACGGCACGCGAGACGCCTGGCTGGCGCAGGCCAATGAGCAGGGCTTTGAGGCGCATGCCTGTGCCCATTCAGAAGTCGGTGTGACCCTGGCCGCGCCAGCACCGGTGCTGGCCCTGCCGGGCTTTTCTGCCGGTGCCGTCTCGGTGCAGGACGAGGCCGCCCAGCTCTGTGCCCAGTTGCTCAAGGTCACCGACGGTGAACGGGTGCTCGATGCCTGCGCCGCGCCGGGTGGTAAAACCGGCCATCTGCTCGAAAGTGCGAGCATCCAATTAACCGCGTTGGACGTCGACCCCAAACGCCTCGACCGGGTCGCCGAAAACCTAGAGCGCTTGCAACTCAGTGCTCAACTGACCGCAGCGGATGCCGGCGATGTGTCGAGCTGGTGGGACGGTGAGCCGTTTGACGCCATTCTGGTCGATGCCCCCTGTTCTGGCACCGGGGTGATCCGTCGCCACCCCGATATCAAGTTGCTGCGTAAAAATACCGATATCAAGGCGTTGGGCCTGGTGCAGAAAAATCTTCTAACGCAACTCTGGGGCACGCTCAAGCCCGGCGGTCGCTTACTCTATGCGACCTGTTCCATCCTGCCGGATGAGAACAGCCAGCAGATCTCGGCCTTTCTGGCAGCGCACGCCGACGCTGCCTTGGTCGAATTACCCCTGACCGGCGATGTGCCGACGCCCACTGGCGTGCAATGGTTGCCGCAAGCCGGCGGTCACGATGGCTTTTTCTATGCGTTACTGCACAAGGCACGTTAGGCTAACGCAAGACCGGGCTGGCCAGATACGATGGTCGCGCTTAGGCCTCGTCTTTGTTGGCCTGGGTCGGTAACATAGGCTAATCAGGTCAAATAGGTTGGCTGCTGCACGCTAAGCCTCAGCCCACTCGACAACATTACGTTCTAGGACAATGCCATTGAAAATCATTTTGCTCGGAGCCGGACAGGTCGGGAGTTCACTGGCAGAGAATCTTGCCTCGGAAGAAAATGACATCACCGTGGTCGATACCGATGGTAACCGCTTGCGCGAGTTGCAAGATCGGATCGATATTCGCACCGTGATCGGCCTGGCGTCGCTGCCCGATGTGTTGCAACGGGCTGGGGCCGAGGATGCCGATATGTTGATCGCGGTGACCAATAGCGATGAAGTCAATATGGCCGCCTGTCAGGTGGCTTTTTCTCTATTTCGCACCCCAACCAAGATCGCCCGGATCCGGGACCCACAGTATATTCGCGAAAGCGATAAGCTGTTCAGTCAGGATGCCTTTCCGATCGACGTGCTAATCAGCCCTGAGCGCTTGGTGACCAACTATATCCAACGCCTGATCGAAACCCCCGGCGCGCTGCAGGTGCTCGACTTTGCTGGTGGCAAGTTGCAGCTGGTCGCGGTGAGGGCGATCCACGGCGGCTTGCTGGTTGGCCAAGAATTACGTTTTCTCAAGCACCATATGCCCTCAGTTGAAACTCGAGTTGCGGCCATTTTCCGCAAGGGTCGGGCTATCGTGCCGGAAGGCTCGACGGTCATCGAAGCCGACGATGAGGTCTTCTTCCTCGCTGGCACCAGCGATATTCGTGCCGTGATGAGTGAGCTGCGGCGCAAGGAAAGCAGCTATAAACGCATCGTGATCGCCGGGGGCGGTAATATCGGTTACCGACTGGCACGAGAAATTGAGGCGCGTTATTCGGTTAAGGTCCTGGAGCACAGCGAGGATCGCTGCCAATGGTTGAGTAACCATCTTAAACACGCCATCGTATTGCGCGGTGACGCCTCCGATCAGGAGCTGTTGCTCGATGAAAATATCGAAGACACCGATCTGTTTATCGCCGTAACCAACGATGACGAGGCCAATATTATGGCCTCCTTGCTCGCCAAACGTTTGGGCGCGCGCAAGGTGATGACCCTAATCAATAATACCGCTTATGTCGATCTGGTGCAGGGCGGCGATATCGATATTGCCATTTCCCCCTCCCAGTCGACCATTGGTAGCCTGCTGACCCATGTGCGTCGTGGTGATATCGCCAATGTCTATTCATTGCGCCGCGGCGCGGCCGAGGCGATCGAGGCGGTTGCGCATGGCGATATTAAAACCTCCAAGGTGGTCGGTCGGGCGGTCGAAGATATCGATCTGCCAGAAGGTTGCTCGATTGGCGCCATCGTGCGCGGCGAAGCGGTCATCATCGCGCACGACCACACTATTATCGAAACCGGCGATCACGTGATATTGTTTCTGGTTGATAAGCGCCGGACGTCTGATGTCGAAAAGCTGTTTCAGGTCGGCTTTAGTTTTTTTTAATGGTTCATTTTCATATCTTGATTACAGGCTGACTGACTCAAATGCAGTATCGTTTGACCCTAAAAATTCTCGGTCTTTTGCTGATGGTATTCAGCCTCTCGATGCTGCCTTCGATTCTGGTTTCGCTCTACTACGAAGACGGCTCCCACAATGCCTTTATCTTCGCCTTTCTAATCGTGATCTGCGTGGGCTTTGGCATGTGGTTACCGGTGCGCCATTGGCACCGCGAAATGCGCACCCGGGACGGCTTTTTTATTACCGTGATGTTCTGGATCGTACTGGCCATCGCCGGTTCGATCCCCCTGTTCTTGGCACCCTCAGTCAATCTCAGTTACACCGATGCCTTCTTTGAATCCTTAAGCGGCCTGACCACCACCGGCGCCACGGTGATTACCGGGATCGATATACTGCCCAAGAGCATTCTCTTCTATCGCCAGCAACTGCAATGGCTCGGCGGCATGGGGATCATCGTACTCGCCGTCGCCGTGCTGCCCATGTTGGGCGTCGGCGGTATGCAGCTGTACCGCACCGAAACCCCAGGTCCGGTCAAGGACAGCAAGCTAACGCCGCGCATCGCGGAGACGGCCAAGGCGCTCTGGTATATCTATCTGACCCTGACCATCGTCTGCGCGCTGGCCTATTGGGCGGCCGGCATGTCCGGCTTTGACGCAGTCGCCCACAGCTTCTCGACGGTCGCGATCGGCGGGTTCTCCACCCATGACGCCTCGCTGGGCTACTTCGACAGCGCGGCGATTGAAATGGTCGCGGTGGTCTTTATGTTGCTGGCGGCGGCCAATTTCGGCCTGCATTACGTCGCTTGGAATGCTAAGTCGCTAAAGCACTATTTCGCCGATCCGGAATACCGCTTCTTCTTAGTCATCGCGGCCATCCTAGTAGCCATCACGGTGTTTGTACTCTGGGTTACCCAGACCTACAGCAATGCGGGTTCACTGCGTTACGGTCTGTTCGAAGCGGTGAGTCTCTTGACCACCACCGGCTTCGGTACCGCGGACTTCTCGACCTGGCCACTGTTTGCGCCCTTTATGCTCTTTATGGCTTCTTTTATCGGCGGCTGTGCCGGCTCCACCGCCGGTGGTATGAAGGTGATTCGGGTGATGCTGATCTTAAAACAGGGTATCCGAGAGATTAAGCGCCTGATCCATCCGAAAGGTATCTTTACCGTCAAGGTGGGTAATCGCCGGGTTGATGATCGGGTGGTTGAATCGGTCTGGGGCTTCTTTAGTGTCTATATCATGTCCTATGCGGTGATCTTCTTTGGCCTGCTGGCCACCGGACTCGATTTCGAGACTACCTGGTCCGCCGTTGGCTCCTCGCTCAATAACCTGGGACCCGGCCTGGGCCAGGTGGCGAACGACTACGGTAGCATCCCGTCCACCGCCAAATGGCTGCTGTGCTTCGCCATGCTCTTGGGTCGACTGGAGATTTTCACCCTGCTGGTGTTGCTGACGCCGCAATACTGGCGCTCCTAAGCTGCACGCAATGATGCGGCCGCACTCATCGATGCCGGCCGTTGCGACGCAACTGCCACATGACCCCCGCTACTGGCCTGTGTATAATGGCCGGCCCTGTTCCAGCCATTGCCATTCATCGGGTAACGTGAGAAAACCATCGTGACTATAGAGACAACAGCACAGACGAGAACCTTTCAAGGATTGATCCTGACCCTGCAACAATACTGGGCCGACCAAGGCTGCGTGCTGATGCAGCCGCTCGATATGGAAGTCGGCGCGGGCACCTCGCACCCGGCGACTTTCTTGCGGGCCCTCGGTCCGGAAACCTGGAATGCCGCCTATGTGCAGCCGTCACGCCGGCCGACCGACGGTCGTTATGGTGAAAACCCCAACCGTCTGCAGCACTACTATCAGTTTCAAGTGGTTCTCAAACCCCATCCCGATAACATTCAGGAACTCTACCTGGGTTCTCTTAAAGCGCTGGGCATCGACCCAACCGTCTATGATATCCGCTTTGTCGAAGACAACTGGGAAAACCCGACCCTCGGTGCCTGGGGTCTGGGTTGGGAAGTCTGGCTCAATGGTATGGAGGTGACCCAGTTCACTTATTTTCAACAGGTCGGCGGGCTGGAATGCTATCCGGTGACCGGTGAGGTGACCTATGGTCTGGAACGTCTGGCCATGTATATTCAGGGCGTCGACAGCGTCTACGATCTGGTTTGGACCGTGGGCCCCGATGGCACGCCGGTGACCTATGGTGATGTCTTTCATCAAAACGAAGTCGAGCAATCGACCTACAACTTCGCCCATGCCGATGTCGCCGAGCTGTTTCATCAGTTCGATTACCATGCCGCCGAGGCGCAGAAGTTGATCGACCTGGACCTGCCATTGCCGGCTTACGAGCAGATTCTCAAATCCGGTCATACTTTTAACTTGCTCGATGCCCGCAAGGCGATCTCGGTGACCGAACGGCAGCGTTATATCCTGCAGATTCGTACCCTGTCGCGCCTGGTGGCGCGCAGCTATTTCGACTCTCGCCTGAAACTGGGCTTCCCCCAGGCACCTGCTGCCTTGCGCGATGAGGTGATCGCCAAAGAAGCGGCCGCCGCGGGAGAGACAAAATGATGACACAAGCCGATTTTCTGATTGAGCTGGGCACCGAAGAATTGCCGCCCAAAGCCCTGAGCACCCTTATGAACGCCTTCGCCGAGGGTATCCTCGAGCGCCTGAGCAGTGCCGGCCTGAGCTTTGATGCCAGTGTGCGCTACGGTGCCCCGCGGCGTCTGGCATTGCATATCACCAACTTGCAGTTGCACCAACCCGATGAACAGATCGAACGGCGCGGTCCCGCGCTCAAGGCCGCCTTCGATCCGGCCGGTGAGCCGACCAAGGCCGTGCTCGGCTTTGCCCGCTCCTGCGGCGTTGAGGTCAGCGATCTGGTCACGCTGGAAACCGATAAGGGCGCTTGGTTGGTCTACCAGGGTACCAAGGCGGGTCAAGCGACCGAGGCGCTGTTACCCGGCATCGTGCAGCAGGCGCTCGACAATCTGCCGATTGCCAAACGGATGCGTTGGGGCAGTCGGCGCGATGAGTTCGTCCGCCCGGTGAAATGGCTACTGATGTTGCTCGGTGATCAGGTTGTCCCGACCACCGTCTATGGCGTTGCGGCCGGCAACGTGACCCGTGGCCATCGCTTTCACGCGCCGGTCGAACTGGTGGTGCCGAACCCGGCCGCCTATGCCGACCTACTGCGCAGTGAAGGCAAGGTCATTGCCTCCTTTAGTGAGCGCCATGAGCTGATCGAAACGGCCGTAAAACAGGCCGCGCAGGCCAAGGGCTTAATCGCCGTGATCGATCCGGACCTGCTCGATGAGGTGACCGGACTGAACGAATGGCCAGTGGCCTTAGTCGGTCAGTTTGAAGCGCGTTTTCTCGACGTGCCGGCCGAGGCGCTGATGTCCTCGATGGAAGAACACCAAAAATATTTCCCGACCGTCGATGCCCAAGGTGCGATCCAACCCTATTTTATCTTTATTGCCAATATCGACAGCAGCGACCCCGCGTTGGTGATTGCCGGCAATGAAAAGGTTATTCGACCGCGCCTGGCCGATGCCGCCTTTTTTTGGGAAACCGATAAGAAAACACCGCTGGTCGAGCGCGTTGAGCGCCTGAAGACCTTGATGTTTCAGCAGCAGCTCGGCAGCGTCTTCGATAAGAGCCAACGGCTACAAAGCATTGCCGGTTTTATCGCCGGTGAGATTGGCGCCTCGGTCAGCGCCGCCGAACGCGCTGCGCTGCTGGCCAAGGCCGATCTGGTCACCGATATGGTGTGCGAGTTTACCGATTTGCAGGGTATAGCGGGGCACTATTATGCCCTAGCCGATGGCGAGTCTGAGTCCGTTGCCGCCGCCATCTTGGAGCAGTACAAGCCCGCTGGTGCCGGCGACGATCTGCCGCAGGCGCGCGAAGGTATGGCGCTGGCGCTGGCCGATCGTTTGGATAACCTGTCCGGTCTGTTTGGTATCGGCCAGCCACCGAGCGGTACCAAGGATCCCTTTGCCTTGCGTCGAGCCGCCGTCGGAGTGTTACGGATTCTGGTCGAGCGACAACTGCCGCTGGATCTGGTCACCCTGGTTGAATTTGCCGCCGCGCAACATGCCAACTTGCCCAAGCGGGACATTGTGGTCGCCGATGTGGTCAGCTATATTCTCGACCGCTTCAGCGCCGGTTATCACGATGCCGGTTTCCGCACCGAGATCTTTCAAGCCGTGCGCGCCCTGAATCCGACCCAGCCCTACGATATCGATTTGCGCGTGCGGGCGGTTGTCGCCTTCAGTCAACTCGATCAGGCCGCCGCCTTGGCTGCCGCCAATAAGCGGGTGTCGAATCTGTTGGCCAAGGTCGATGGCCCGGTCGACACACCGGTCGACCCAAGCCTATTTACTGAGGCGGCCGAGACCGAGCTGTTTGCGGCCCTGGAGGCGGTCACCAGTAGCGTCACCGAGGCCGTTCAGCAGAGCCATTATGGCTTGGCCCTAACCGAATTGGCGGGGCTGCGCGATGTGGTCGATACCTTCTTCGACCAGGTCATGGTGATGGCCGATGATGCCGCTGTGCGCGCTAATCGCTTGGCCTTGTTGGCCAAGCTGCGCGGTCTGTTTCTGCAAGTTGCGGACATATCCGTTCTCTAACACGGAGCCAGTGGCCCTATGCCTGAATTACCCGAAGTTGAAACCACCCGCCGGGGCGTTGAGCCCTACCTGGTGGGTCGTACCATCAATCGCATGGTGGTTCGGGATGCCCGCTTGCGTTGGCCGATTCCCGATGCACTGCCGGCTTGGGCGCAAGATCAGGTTATAGTGCGCGTCGAGCGGCGCTCCAAATATCTTTTCCTCGTTCTAGAACGCGGGACTGTGTTGGTCCATCTGGGTATGTCGGGCAGCTTGCGCATCCTGCTCGATGACCTAACGCCCACTAAGCACGACCATGTTGATCTGGAGCTTGATAACGGCACCAGGCTGCGCTATCACGACCCACGCCGCTTTGGTCTGTGGCTCTATACCGAAACCGACGTTCATAGCCATCGCCTGATTGAAAATCTGGGCCCTGAACCGCTCACCGACGCGTTCGACTTCGACTATCTCTATCCGCGTACGCGCAAACGTAAGACCAAGATTAAGACCCTGCTGATGGATGCCAAGTTGGTCGTTGGGGTGGGGAATATCTATGCCAATGAGGCGCTGTTCTTAAGTGGTATCACCCCGCACAAACTCGCCGGACGATTGACCAAGGCCGAATGCCGCAGCCTAGTCAGCAATGTTAAATCCTTGTTGGCGATGGCCATCAATCAGGGCGGCACGACGCTCAAAGACTTCGTCGGTGCCGATGGCAAGCCGGGCTATTTCGCCCAGTCGCTCAATGTCTATGGCCGAGCAGGGCTGCCCTGTCGGCGTTGTGCCACGCTTATTAAGGAAGTGCGCACCAATAACCGCAGTACCTGCTACTGTCACCAGTGTCAGTCCTAGTCTTAAACGGGCACCAATCCGAATGGCCGATTGCCTGCGGCCGGTTCGTTTCACTAGGTCCATTGGCGACCGGTAACCGTAAAAGCTAGCTCAGCCGAGCCCACACCTAATCGAGGCCACTATGAAATTAGACGATATACGCCGTGAATATACCCAAGCCGGGTCAGACCGGGAACAATTGGACGACCATCCGATGGTGCAGTTTGAGCGTTGGTTGGAGCAGGCCCTGGCCGCCGATTTAAATGCTGATCCGACCGCGATGTCGTTGGCCACCGTCGATGCGCAGGGTCAACCCAGTGCGCGCATTGTGTTGCTTAAGAATGTCGATCAACGCGGCTTTGTCTTCTACACCAATCTGGAAAGCCATAAGGCGAACGACATGGCCGGCAACGCCAAGGTGTGTCTGCACTTTGCCTGGACGCCGCTGGAACGCCAGGTGGTGGTCTATGGTCGGGCAGAAAAGCTGTCGCTGGCCGAGTCGACTAAGTACTTCCTCAGCCGGCCACGCAACAGCCAATTGGCCGCTTGGACCAGTCAACAGAGCCGTACCATCGGGTCGCGCAAATTGCTGGAGCAGGCATTCGAGCAAATTAAACATAAGTTCGGCGAAGGGGAAATACCGATGCCGGCCTTTTGGGGGGGCTATCGCGTAGTGCCGACTCAAATCGAATTTTGGCAGGGTCGCGGGGCGCGTCTGCACGATCGCTTTATGTATCGAGCCGATGGTGAGTCTTGGCAGTTGGATCGCCTACAGCCCTGATTAGGTCCCCTTCCTGGGGTTGGGTTGAGCAAACTGGGCAAAAAACCTGGCCGTTATAGAAAGGGGCGAATATCGATGCCCAATTGACGCCGGTCGAGGGTGTTGATGATTGCATAGGCGCAGTTTTTACTGGCCAGATCGATGATCTCCGGTGTAACCGTCCGCTGCTCTTTGGTGTTGTAGAACAGCCGCACCATCGGCTGTTTCGGCTGGCGCCGATTGGCGCCGATAATCACCGCGGCGCGCTCATGCGATAATTCCACTAGGGTGCCGACCGGGTAGGCCGATAAACAACGGATAAAGTCATAGACCAAGTCCTTATCGAGATGGAAAATACTCCACTCGATGAGTTTTTTTAGCGCCTGCTTCGGCTCCATGCCACTGTGGTAGACCCGGTCGGCGGTGACCGCATCGTAGACATCACAGATGGCCGCCATACGGCCATAGAGAGAAATCTCGCTAGCCGGCAGATTGCGCGGATAGCCGCTGCCATCCAATCGTTCATGGTGAATCGAGCAGATGGAGCGAGTGATGTCGGATAGGCCGGCGGTGACGGCCAAAATCTGTTCACCGTAGGTGACATGGCGCTTCATTTCATCCCATTCATCCGGCTCGAGTTTGCCGCTCTTATTGAGTATCTCCGCCGGAACCAGGACCTTGCCGATATCGTGCAGTAACCCACCGGCGACCAATTGATGAATGGTGCTATCGTCCATCCTTTGGGCCTTGGCAAAAATCCCCAGCAGTAAGGCCACATTAACCGAATGTTCGAGCAAGTACTGGTCTTTGGTGCGGATAAAGGACAGGCAGGTCAGGGCATTTTCATTGGCATTGAGTGACTCAATCAGATCGCTCGCCGAGTTGTCGACCGCGTCGGCGTTGACGCCCTTGCCGGTCTTAATATCTTCGATGATGCCACCGACCAGTTGCTTGGCTGCGCCATAGCGTTGTTCCGCGCGGTCCCGCTCCTGAGTCACCGTAGCCGGTCGGCCGCCCGGCTTTGCGCCCATGGCTCCGCTCTGGAGGCTGAGTGAATTAAATTGATTGGCCTGGAGCTGTTTAACCGCATCCGCGGCCTGGCCTTGTAAGCAATCGACACCCTTATCGGTATCGATAAAGAGTTCAGTCACGCCGAGCGCTCGAATCTTATCGATAACCAGCTGGTTCTTAACGAGCCCGTTGCGCGCAGCATTGGTGCGTGGAATCCATTGGTTATTGAGGTCCGCTATATACATGCCAGGTGAGAGTTGGCCAATGCTGATCTGTTTTATCAAGAGTCGTCGGCCTAAGGAAGATGACTCCCTAAAGCATAGACCATTTTGACAAGGGTCAACCCCGTTTGTCGATGCCTGAGCTGCCTAAGCGCAAGCGGCCTTGCCAGCGGATACCTCAGAGCTTAGATAATAGCGATTTTTTTGTCGCCGGGCCCGCCCGCCGTCTCGACCGTGCCAATCTTATGGACGCCCGCCCATTCAACCAGTAGCGCACCCGTTGGCGCCGGCACCGCGATCAGCAGCCCACCATTGGTCTGCGGGTCGAGCAAACAGGCCAGTAATGCCGCGCTCACCGAGCCGACCCGGCAATCGAGTAACAAGGGCTGCAACTGTGGCCAGAGGCTTGACTGCACACCCTGTTCGCTGAGCGCTAAGGCGTCGACCATCAAGGGCACCGCGGCACTGTCGAGCACAACTGTGCAGTCGGTTTGTCGCACCATCTCCAGCAAATGGCCCACCAGACCAAAGCCGGTTACATCGGTCGCGGCGTGCACCGGATGATCCTGCAACGCGATAAAGAAATCTCGATTCGACGCCAGCAGATGCTGCCAGAGGTCAGTCCTTGCAGCGGTCGAGGCGATATTCTGCTGGCCGGCGGCCAGTAAAATGCCACTGCCCAAGGGTTTATTGAGCAGCAGCCAATCACCGTGCTGGAGGCCGGATTTCGGCCAGCGTCCCGATCCGGCGCCATTGACCACCAACGCGACATGGGTTTCCTGCCCTTCGCTGCTATGGCCGCCGATCAGGGTTGTCTCATGGTGAATCAGGGTCTGGCTGATCCCGGTCATCAAGCGCGTGAAGTCACGCTTGAGGAGCCGTGGATGGCTGAACGCCAAATTGGCCCAGACCTGAGCACTGGTCGGGGCGATGCCCATGGCATAGAGGTCATTGATGGCGTGATGGGTGGCTACCACGCCGAGCCGATAGAGGTCATCGGTGAAGGCTCGGAAGCCATCTAAGCTCTGCCAAACCGGTTGGTCGGCGATGCGCAGCGCAACGGCCGCATCTTCGGCTTGGGTCAGATCGGCAGCCAGTTCGGCGCGCGGATAAAGCGGTAAATTTTGCAAGGTCTCGGCCAACAGGCCCGGACCGACCTTGCTGCCGCAGCCGGCACAGTGCATCGGCTCAGTCATGGTCATGTTCTGACCCGGCAGGCCCGACCCGAACAGCGCCATAAATTTGCGGTCGATCGAATCTTTCCAGCGCCAGACCCAGCGTCCAGAAAACCCTATGCCATTGCGCTGCCCGACCGCGCGTTGATCGCCGAGCGAAATAAGCGTTAGAAAGTCGCGCTGCAGGCCAAGCGGTTTGAGCTTTTGCTGGGCAAAGACGGCACGTAGATTTTTCAGCAGGAAGGGGGCCGAGCGCACCGCAAAGACCCCCGCCTTAGGCCGAGGCGAGGCCACCATGGCAGCGACATCGCCGCAGGCGAATACCTCAGGGTTGGAGGTGCTTTGCAGATAGGCATTGACTGCAATAAAGCCTTGTTCATCGACCGCCAGGCCAGCCAAGCCGGGCCACATTGGTGCCGCAGCGGGCGTACACCAAAGCGATTTATCCATCGCCAGGGTCTGGCCATTGGTGGCGATCAGCCGGTCAGCGGTGACCTCGGCGACGCGGAAATTAGTCACCCAGTGGATGCCATGTCGTTTCAGCGCCGCGGCCACAGCGCGCTGCACGGCAGGCCCATAAGTGGGCAAGAGCGTGGCGCCAGACTGCACCAGCGACAGTTCTAAGGGCCGCCCCTCTTGAGCAAAGCGTGCCGCGATCGCCAGCACCACCTCGATACCGGCCGGACCGCCGCCGATGACCGCCCAGTGCGGTCGGGTGCCCGGCCCGCGTTGGTCGAGCAGATCTTGCCATAGGTGCGTCAGTTGACTGATCGGCTTGACCCCGATGGCAAACTCGCGCGCGCCGGGCACGGCCAGGTTCGGTGTCGATCCGGTGTTAATCGAGACGCGGTCGTAGCTGAGCGGCGGCTGGTCGGCCAGTTGCAGTTGTTTTCGTTCGAGGTCGATTCCGGTCACTCGGGCATGGATAAAGCGCACCTGGGCCGCTTGGCACAGGCGTGGCAGATCCAGATGGGTTTCCTCGACACTATAGTGCCCGGCCAAATAACCGGGCAACATACCAGAATAGGGGGTTAGTAGTGTGTCCGAGACCAGGGTTAAGCGGACGCCCGCTATGGGTTTCATCGCCAACATGCGCAGTACCAGCGCATGGCTATGGCCACCGCCAACAAAAACCAGATCCCGTTCGATCATCTCAGTGTTTCCCGCTGTGATCATTGCAGTGTCCTGCGTAGGGTAAATTTCGCCGACTGATAGGCCAGCCAGAGCGTACCGAGGGGGAATCAAGATGGACTTGAACAACATGCCGATACCCGGAGCTGGCCGCGCTGAGTGCCGCTACTGCGCTTGTTGAGCCAGCCATTGCAGAATCTCCTGATGGTTACCTTCGAATAGGGTGTGCTCTGCTTTGCTCTCAAATTGATAGTCATACATGGGGTCGTAATAGTCGGACAGTAGTATTTCAACCAAATTCTCAAACTGGGTCCAGCCCCCGCGCTGGGCCAGATCGACCAGCCCGGCGTCGAGGCACTGAATCAACCGAGCAAAGCGCACACCACCGAGGCGTTTCTGTATTCGGGTCAGGGCACCGCGGACAAACTCATCCAAATAGGCTAGGGCCACTTGCTCACCGTGACAGAGGTGGCGCTGATAGGCGTCCTGAAAATAGTCTCGACAAATCCGTTGAATGCGTTGTTCCAACGGCACGGTCAACTTGACGATGGGCGCTCCTTGGCTGAGCACCAAAAATTCCGGCAATACGGCCACCCGGCCAATCAACCGGCCCTCATCCTCGAACAGCACCGGTCCGGAACTGCGCGCCGCAAGCTTGAGCCAGGCGACCGACCAGGCATTTTCAAAATCGATTTGCGCCGGTTGCGTGCTGCCGGTGTACCCGAAGGCACTGCCGCGATGATTGGCCATGCCTTCCAAATCAATCGCCTGATCAACCGAGCGAATTACCTCGGTCTTGCCCGAGCCGGTGGCGCCCGATAGCACCCTGATATGGCCGACCCTTAAGCGCTCGTGCAGTTGTTCGAGCAAAAAAGACCGCAATGCCTTGTAACCGCCCTCGATCATGGGCAGATCCACCCCGGCGTCACTGAGCCACTGCTGGCTGATGCGTGAGCGCAGGCCGCCGCGAAAACAATAGAGGACGGCCTCCGGATGCTCTGCCGCAAAGGCGACCCAAGCCTGCACGCGTTCGGCCTTGAGGTCGCCCTGGACCAGCTGATGGCCCAAATCGATCGCCGCCGCCTGGCCTTGTTCTTTATAGCAGGTCCCAACAGCCTCCCGTTCGTGATCAACCATAAGCGGCCGATTGTGTGAGCTGGGAAATGCACCCTTGGCGTATTCCACGGGTGCCCGGACATTCATCATGGGTCGGTCCTGCAAAAACAGGCTGGTAAAGTCGCGAATCGGTTGCACAGGCCTTCCTAAGGTTGGGGTTGGAGGGTTGTTGTCAGCGGGTCGGCCGGCAACGCTCTATCGTAAATCAATGAGCCGCGGCGCGACAGCCAAGCGGTGCTCAGCAGGGATAATAGCAGCATCAGCGAGAGCATAACGGGAAAGCCAAGAAACTCGGCAATGGCACCCATTATTAACGCGCCCAAGGCGGCACCGGCGATGGCGAGGGTAATCCATAAGCTGAGCACCCGGCCGCGCATCCCATCCACGGTCTGACGCTGCAAGAGAATCTGCGAGCCAGTACCCAATAGGGTCATCAGCAGGCTAATCAAACCAATAAAGACCGACATCGGCCAAATTGATAACCGAAACAGGAGCGGTACAATCGCCAGAGCGGTGAAAAACATGGCCCCGATCAATACGCGCACCAGGCGTCGGGTGTCGCGCCCGAGGGTGGACATATACCAGCCACCAAGAATCGACCCCGCCCCGGCGAATGCGCTTAGGGTGGCCAGGTCGGTTGCCGTGCCGGCGGTAAATAGACCCGACAGGGCCGGCAGCAGTTCCATTAGCGAGCGGGCGACCTGGCTGTTGATCAGGGTGAGGGTACAGAGGAGCCGAATCGCGGGGTCGGACCAGCTGAAACGCACACCGGCGGTAAACTCCTGCCAACCATTGGCAGGCCGGCTGCTGGCCGTGCGACCTGCTGGACTGGCATGTTCATCCAGGAGCAGATTGAGCAGGGCGGCGGTTAAAAAGGCCAAACCGGCCAGCACCAGAACCCCACTCGGGCTCATAAAGGTCAGGCACCAGGCGGCAATGGCGGGCGCAACGATGCGCGAACTGTTAAACACCATGGCGCCTAAGCCAACGGCATTACTGAGTTCATCCGGGCTCACCAAACGAGGGATCAGGGCCAGGCGTAAGGGCGAGCCGGCGGCAGCAATCGCGCCGAAGGCAAAGGTAAGGGTTAAGAGCAGCGCCAGGCTCAGTGGCGAGAAGCGCAGCAGGCCAATGGCCAATAGCGTAACCGTCGCTTGGCAGGCCAGCCAATAGATCATGCCACGCCTAAGATTAACGCGATCGGAGATTACACCGAAGATCGGCGTGATAATCAGCGAGGGTAACAGCAGGCTGGTGCTGGCCACCCCGACCCAAAAAAATGACGTAGTTTGTTGCCAAATAAGCCAGGCCAACAGAAAACGTATCATCCAGACGGCCAGTGTGGCGAAACAGGAAGCGATAAAATAGATGCGAAATTGGCTGTTCAGTAAGGCGGAGGTGTTCGACATTAATTCTGGATCCAGGGGATAGGCGGCCAGTCTAACAGAGTGCACGGTCGAACCGCGCTCGATGTCAGAAAAGTCTCAGTCGAGCGCACACGATTCGATTGAAGCCCAAAACGGGGTTGAATCATACACAATGACCCCAACTGACCAGGGTAGGACAAAATTTACGCTTAATTCGTCGACCCAGGTCGACGCTGCCCAAACCCTTCACAGTCGGGCTTAGGCTAACTTGATACTCATATATGTAATCGATAGGACAACCCAATGATTGAAGAAAATAAGGTAGTGACGCTCCAGTATAATGTGCAGGACAGCGATGGAATCCTGATCGACAGCTCCGAAGCGAACGATCCCCTCGTCTACTTGCACGGCGGCCATAATATTATTTCTGGCCTGGAGAGTGCGCTCCTGGGTAAAGCCAGCGGGGACGAATTTGACGTGGTGATTGAACCATTGGACGCCTACGGCGAACACGATGAAGCCCTGGTGCAGGTTGTGCCGAAGAGTGCCTTTGAAGGCGTCGAACAGATTGAACCCGGCATGGTATTTACCGCTGATACGCCGAATGGCCCGATGCAACTGACCGTTACGGCGATGGACGGTGACGACATCACCATCGATCCGAACCACCCTTTGGCGGGTAAAACCCTGCACTTTACCGGTTCTATCACCGAAGTACGCGATGCCACCGAAGAAGAATTGGAACATGGGCATGTGCACGGAGCCGGTGGCCACCAGCATTGATCCCTTGGGTTGCTGAGTCTCTGGCCAACGGTCGAGGCTTAGCAACCCAATTAGGCTAGTCCATCAGCGCCCTTCTTTTCGTGCGCTCTAGGTACTATCCTTACCGTTGGGGTGCCGCTCGCCGATTCAGGCGGAGGTCGCAATCGTTTATCGACCCAGAGGGACGAATTCATGGCAATCTTACCGCTAGTTTGGCTCGTGCTGGGTGTCCTCTTGATACTGATGGAGCTGGTGATGCCCGGCGCCGTGCTTGGCTTTATCGGCGCAGCCGCGCTGCTGACCGGCGGCCTAATCCATTTCGGTCATATCTCTGGAATGGCCAATATTCTGCTAACCTTTTTTATCGCCTCAATCGCCTTTGTATTGGTTCTGCGCACCGGACTGCTTAGGCTTTATCCGTCCGAATCGCGAGTTGATAATACCGACGAGCTGGTCGATGCTATGGGTCAGATTGTGCTGGTGCAGGACGCGATAACGCCCTCTGGGCGAGGTCGTATTCAATACTCAGGCACCAGCTGGCCGGCCCAGGCGAAGGTTGAGCTAGGCGCCGGCGAATCGGCGACCATTATCGGTCGAGATGGCAATTGTTTTATCGTTAAACCACTGGAAGGGAATTAAGATGACACTCTTTACCATACTGGCGCTGGCCGCCTTCTTTATCCTCAAGCTATTTCTGATCGTGGTGCCGATGCGCGAGTCCTTTGTGATCGAGCGGCTCGGGAAGTTTCGCACTGTTTTTCAGCCCGGTCTGCATCTAATTGTGCCCTTTATTGATCGAGTAGCCTATCGCCATGAAATTCGCGAACAGGTCTTCGATATCCCGCCGCAGCACTGTATCACCAAGGACAATATCCAGGTGGAAATCGACGGCCTGGTCTATCTCAAGGTCATGGATCCGCAGTTGGCCAGCTATGGCATCGGCGACTACAGCCTGGCGGCCATCAATATGGCCCAGACCACCATGCGGTCTGAGGTGGGCAAGCTGTCCTTGGGGGAAATCTTCTCCGAGCGCGAAACGCTCAATGAAACCATCGTGCGGGAAATTGACCGGGCCTCGGAAAGCTGGGGCATCAAGGTGTACCGCTACGAGGTCGCCAATATCAGTCCATCGGCCCATGTGGTCACCACACTCGAGAAACAGATGGTCGCAGAGCGCGACCGACGCGCCGATATCACCTTGGCCACGGCCGAGAAAGAAGCCAAGATCAATATGTCGGAAGGGGTTCGTCAAGAAGCGATCAACCTGTCGATCGGTGAACGTCAACGGCGTATCAATATAGCCGAAGGCCGCGGTCGAGAAATCTCACTGTTGGCTGGCGCCCAGGCTACCGGCATTGCGCTTGTCGCGGAGGCGATCAATAAGCCCGGCGGCAATACGGCCATCAAGATGCGTCTGGTCGATCAGTTTGTCGAAGAGCTGGGTAAGATTTTGGCGAGCTCCGACATCTCGGTGTTGCCGGGTGAGATGGCCCGCGTTAAGGGCATCTTCGAAGGTGTCGATCAAGTAACTAAACAGTTTAAAAGCTAAGGCGACCGACCTATGGAATCTAACTCAATAGCAGATACGTTTAACGTCGCGGTTTGGGCGGTCATCTTCATCACGGTGACCTTTCAATTTTTTCGCTCGCTCTATTTCGTGCCGACCAAGATGGCCTATATTGTCGAGCGTTTTGGCCGCTATCAACGCACGCTGGAACCTGGCTTTCACGCCATCGTACCGTTCGTCGATAAGGTTTCTGACCGCGTTAACCTGAAAGAAATGACCGTCGATGTGCCGCCGCAATATTGTTTTTCTAAGGATGAGATTAACCTGCAGGTCGATGGTGTAATCTATCTGGCGGTCGAGGATCCGAGCAAGGCCTCCTATGGCATCGTCGACTATATGGATGCGGCCGTGCAGTTGGCGCGCACCACAACCCGGTCGGTGATTGGCACCCTGGATCTGGAACGCACCTTTGAAGAGCGTGACCTGGTCAGCTCCAAGGTCGTTGAAGTGCTCAATGCCGCCGGTCGTGCCTGGGGTATTCGCGTCTTGCGCTTCGAAATTAAAAACATCCTGCCCCCTGCTAGCGTCAACGAGGCGATGGAACGGCAGGTCACCGCCGAGCGAGAAAAGCGCGCCATCTTGGCGAAAAGCCTCGGGGACAAGCAGTCGCGCATCAATGTCTCTGAAGGTGTGATGACCGAAACCATTAACGTCTCCGAAGGTGATAAGCAGCAGTTGATCAATGAGGCCGAAGGTAAGGCGCAAGAGATTTTGACCATCGCCAAGGCGACGTCAGAGTCGATCGAGAAAATTGGTGCGGCGATTCATGCCGAGGGTGGCGAGGCGTCTATTCGGCTGCAATTGGCCGAAAAGCTCTTTACCAAGGTCGGCACCCTAGCCGATGCCACGACCCGAGTGGTACTGCCGGCCAATGTCGCCGACTTCCACGGCTGGTTGCGTATGGCCGATTTAGAACTGATCGCCGACAAGAAGTAGGCTGAGCCCAGAGGCCCCGGGTTGAGCGCCTTACGCGCGTTCAACCCGGGGCTCAGTTAGCCGTTTAACAGCGCGCGCAAATCACTGATGGTGCGCGCATTGCTCGCCTTATCGGCCGGTGAGTCAATCTTGTCGGTACCAATCCACTTCACGTCTTCCTGCGGTAACTCATCTAAAAAGCGACTCGGCGTACAGTCGTGCAGCTCGCCGAACTGTTTGCGTTTGGCGGCGTAGGTCAGGGTGAGGGTGGTTTGTGCCCGGGTAATGCCGACATACATCAGACGTCGTTCTTCTTCTATATCGCCCGACTCGATCGAGTTTCGGTGCGGCAGCAACTCTTCCTCCATACCGATGACAAAGACATAGGGGAATTCCAATCCTTTGGAGGCGTGCAAGGTCATCAATTGCACAGCGTCGGTTTCATCCTCCTCTTCCTGTCGATCCATCAGGTCGCGCAATACCAGCTTGCCGATCGCATCGCCGATCGCCAGGTCCGAGTCGTCCTCATCATTGCCCTTTTCCAGCATAGACTGTAGGCCATCGACCAGGATATGGACATTGGCGAGGCGCTTCTCCGCCATCTTGTCGCTCTGACTGTCTTGCCGCAGCCAGGCCTCATAGTTGATATCGGTGAGCATCTCGCGGATCACCACGACCGGATCCTCGACCGTGTGTAACTTATGGATAGTACGCTCGAGCCAGGCGCTGAAACGCTCCAAGCGGGCGCCGGACTTGGCCGATAGATGCTGGCGCAGGCCGATTTCGCTGCTCGCCGCGGACAGGCTGACGCCGCGCACGGCGGAGTAGTCGTTGAGCTTCTCCAGCGTCGCCGCGCCGATCTCCCGGCGCGGGGTATTGATAATGCGTAAAAAGGCCGCGTCATCATCGGGGTTGATCAGCAAACGCAGATAGCTCATCAGATCCTTGATCTCAGCCTTGGCAAAGAAGGACGTGCCGCCGTTGATCTTGTAGGGAATCCGATTCTGTTGCAGCTTCATCTCCATAATGCGCGACTGGTGATTGCCCCGATAGAGGATAGCAAAGTCGCGGTAGTCGGCCCGGCGCACCAGATGTTGATGCAGTATTTCGTTGGCCACCCGTTCGGCCTCGGACTCATCCGAGCCGGAACGGATAATGCGGATCGGATCCCCGAACGTCTTGTCGCTCCACAGGGTCTTCTTGAAGACGTGTGGATTATTGTCGATAACGGTGTTGGCTGCCTTTAAAATCAGGCCAGTCGAGCGGTAGTTTTGCTCCAGCTTAACCAGCCTTAGGTGCGGAAAGTCTTCCTGCAACTGGACCAGATTTTCCGGTCGCGCACCGCGCCAGCTATAGACCGACTGATCATCATCACCGACCACAGTAAAGCGTTGGTTCTCGCCGACCAGCAGTTTGACCAACAGGTATTGGGAAATATTGGTGTCCTGGTACTCATCGACCAGCAGATAGCGGATCCGCCGCTGCCATTTGCCGAGCACTTCGGCGTTGTTTAAAAATAGGGTCGCCGGCAAGCGAATCAGGTCGTCAAAGTCGACCGCGTTGTAGGCGCTGAGCATCCGGTTGTATTCGGCATAGATCGCCACGGCCAATTCGTGGTTGCCGTCCTCCATCTTGCCGACCAGCTGCTCCGGGTCCTTAAGATCGTTTTTCCACAGGCTAATCAGGTTGCGAAAATAATCGAGTTCATCGGCCGCATTGGGCGCCGTGCGCAAGATGATATCCTTGATCAGGGCCTTGGAATCGTGGTCATCGAACAGGGTGAAGTTGCTCTTAAGGCCCAGATGGAGGGACTCCTTGCGGAGAATATTCAGACCCAGGTTATGGAAGGTCGAGACGATTAGACCATGGGCCTGCTTGCCCTTAACCAGCTTGCTGACGCGGGCCTTCATTTCTCGAGCGGCCTTATTGGTAAAGGTCACGGCGGCTATATTGTGGGCCTTATAACCGCATTCCTGAATCAGATAGGCGATTTTTTGGGTGATCACCGACGTTTTACCCGACCCCGCGCCGGCCAGCACCAGCAGAGGCCCACTGATGTACTGTACGGATTCTTGTTGGCTGGGATTGAGTTGGGTGGCCATGTCAGAGGGTTACCAGGAAACGGGCAGGGATTTTAACAGCCCGTGGATGTTCACCCAAGGGAAGTTTTATATTGGCTCTAAATGGATTTTTTATGCCGGATTATTGACGATACTGCGGATCAGCTTCACACAGCGATAACAATATGGCTTGGTCGAGGCTTAACCTGCGGCTACCCACAGGCCCTGCCCCCCGATTGATGCACCTAAGCCCGGTGGCTCGGTGCGCTATCCATTTAGGCAGGGCACAGGTCGATGCTGGGCTATTCGCTATCCAATAGAACGATCTGATGCGGCTCAATACGGATCTTCTGTAGCTTGAAAAGCCGGCCGATCGCATTTTTAAAGTTACCCTTGCTGACCTGAAAGGTACTGTAGATGGCCTCGGGCGAGCTCTTATCGGACAGCGGCAGCGTGCCGCCATTGACCTTGAGCTCGACCAAAATACGCTCGCCTATATCGAGGCGGGCTTCGTGGCCCTGAAGCTGAATCGCCAGATCGATCTTCTGGTCTTCGCGGATATTCTTAATATAGCCCGACAACTGCTGGCCCACCTTGAGCGGCTGCAGTAGGTCGGCGTTTAGAATCATACCCAGGTACAGTTGATCGACGACCGCCTTATAGCCAATATCGGTGCGTCCGACGACCAGTAGGCTGACCCGATCATTGACGCTATAGTTGCTGGTTTCTTCGCGCAGATAATTGCTCAATTTGGCCGAGCCAGTAATGCGCATGGTGTGTTCATCGACAAACAGATAGACCACGTGAGTTTGTCCCACTTCTATCGGCTTGCGTTGCTGGCCGAGTGTCACCAACAACTCCTTGGGCAGACCCCAGTCCAAAAAAGCACCAAAGGAGGTAGTGTCCTTGACTT
>Ga0115562_1000838_pt1 | contig 23293 bp, 20 predicted proteins | sample COGITO_mtgs_1105_6_FD_87200 | JGI IMG/M metagenome (GOLD analysis project Ga0115562, IMG submission 87200) | Pelagic marine microbial communities from North Sea - COGITO_mtgs_110516 | ecosystem: Environmental > Aquatic > Marine > Epipelagic | place: Germany:Helgoland, sampling site Kabeltonne...
AACCAAAATATATTAATTTCCGCTCATGGTAATAGTTTAAGAGCTTTATTTGTACACCTTGGTATAAAAAACAAAGAAAATATAGAATCGTTTGAAATTCCTACAGGACAGTTGATTCAAATTGATCTAGAAACAAAAGAATATAAATATCTAAATCCGTTTCGGTTCCATGGTCGCCAAATCCTAGACAGTAGAGGTAATCCAACAGTAGAAGTTATATGTAAAAATAGTAACAGTAAAACTATTGGACGCGGTTCTACTCCTAGTGGCGCTTCATGTGGATCAAAAGAAGCGTATGAAATGCGTGATGGTAATACTAAATTTAATGGCAAATCAGTAATGAAAGCTATTGATAATATTAATCTTATCAATAATACTATGGTGTTAAAAGAGTCAAATATGTTGAATCTACGTAATATAGATGGACAGATTGTTCAGATAGATGGTACAAAAAACAAAGAATTATTGGGAGGAAATACTACAACAGCCGTTTCATTTTGCGCGCTAGATGCGATTTCAAAACTACGAGATATTGAAAAATTTGAGTATATACAGGAAATGACAAATAATACGAATTTATTATTTATTCCCACACCACTTGCTAATGTATTAAATGGCGGTAAACATGGATCAGGCGGTCTTCAAATTCAGGAATTCATGATTTTTATACATGAAGAATATGATATCAATAGACAAGTAGAAATTCTTCATGATGTATTTTTTTCACTTAAAAAATGCCTTAGTGCGAAATATGGTAAATCGTCTACAAATTTAGGAGACGAAGGTGGGTATGTTCCATGTGGTATGAAAACAAATTATGAAGCATTAGATATGCTAATGGAAGCTATTATAGCCTCTGGACATACTCCCAATAAAGATGTATTTGTAGCACTTGACTGTGCTGCGAGTGAATTTTATGAATCTGATAATGCATTATATGAAATTGAAGAAAATGTAAAACTTACAGGTGAAGAATTAAGAAATTATTATGGAACAATGATACAAAAATATCCGTTTATAAAATCAATTGAAGATCCGTTTGACGAGGAAGATTACGTTAATTGGAGTGAATTTACTCGTAGTCACGGTAATACTATAAATATTGTAGGAGATGACTTATTTTGTACAAATAAAGAATTGGTTGAAATGGGTATTAATCATGGTTGGGCAAATAGTCTATTACTTAAGGTGAACCAAATAGGTACTGTAACAGAAAGTATTGAAAGCGCACAATTAATGTTGAAAGAAAATAAAAAGGTCATTGTGAGTCACCGATCTGGTGAAACCAATCACTCATATATTATAGATATGGCGGTTGGTATGGGGGCTCAGTATGTAAAAATTGGAGGGCTATGTAGAGGCGAACGAATAGAAAAATATAATAGATTACTTGAAATTAATGATATCATATCCAGTTGAGCATGATTCATTTTAGGCAAAAACAAGTATAAATAAATATTTTTAATGCATGTATATGGGAAATATTACTAGCACTCATAAGCCAGACAAACGATCGGTAATTCCTTATATTGTTCAAAATAAACCATTTAGCGATGCTATTAATAATAATAATAATAATAATAATAATAATAATATTGACCATATAACCGATAAGAAAAGTATTGATGATACTGTAGATAATATGCTTTTACGAGAAACCAATGAAACATGTAACGTATGCGAAATGATAAATAAATGTTGTTAAACCATATTGTAAATGGATAATATTACTAGAAGATAGGTATAATTATATAAAGGTTTTTTACTATATAATTATATTATGGGCAATACATGTATTACAAATAAAAATATTTATAATGATATTAATGATGCACCAATATTTACATTAGATGGGATTGAAATTGAAGGAAAAGTTGTTTCTGTGTATGATGGAGACAGCGTTAAAATAATTTTCCCTTTCAAAAATACCATGTATAAATGGACATGTCGTCTTGATGGTATTGATACTCCCGAATTACGAACAAAGTGTGCTGTAGAAAAGGAATACGCATATAAAGTACGAAATATTTTGAGGGATACAATATTGTATAAAGTGGTCAGAGTAAAGTGTGGAAAATTTGACAAATATGGAAGGCTTTTGACTACCATCGTATGTATTGAAGATAACCGCAATATTAATAATTGGCTTATTGAAAATAAATTTGCGGTAGAGTATCATGGTGACACAAAACAAAAATGGTCAGATATTCTAGGAAAATAATTTTTAGAATCGTGTAAAATTATATATATATAAATAATATTTAATTTTACTATGCATCATTTGTGTATCATTACGCATCATACATTATATTTTTTGAAAAGGTTAAGCATGATTTTATCATTAAAGGATTTAAGATTTTCCAATTCGTTAATATTATTCAATAAGTATTCAATCGTGTAAAGCGGATCAATATTAGAATAACGTTTCTTTTTCAATAGTTCATTATCAATAGTCGCCATATCCGCAAAACAGTATAACATTAGATCAGGATCTAATACGAACGGGTTAACGTTTTTTTGATATTTATATATAATAATGTTTTTCAAATATTCGTCGTTATCAACAGGGTCTTTAATATTCCACTCTAGTAACGTTTCAATATCTATAATTTTTTTTAATTCAGAAATATAATCATATTTTATCGCGAAATAGGAGAGGGATCTAGCTATTTTTCCTCGTGAGTATGGAGTAGGAACAAATATCCTATTTTTTTTATTGGAAATCATCAGGTATCCTATTTGTTTGAAAATTTCGGCATTATTAGAGACAACGTTTCCTTTCAAATCCAGTATTTTAATATTATCATACCCATTTGAACCTGACGAATCTACATACTTAAAATTTTGACGATAACTATTTATTTTACTGTTACATAAATATAGATTATGTAAATCAGAACGCATCATACATTTGTTTTCATGATGGTTAAAAGAAAATTGAGGAAATATATGTTCAACATTTTTATCTTCTATATTGTCTCCATAAATATCTATCATATTAACATGATCGTGTAGTATTTTTTTTGCGATAGGGTACGTCAAATATTTATATGAGGAACACATTTCTTCTCTTAAATGTTTACGTAATTTTGAGGCTTCGCCGAATTTCAATAATGGATTAAATATATACGAATAACTTTTTACGAGTGTTACCATATACAATATTGATAAAAAAACAATCATATTATTATTATTATTATTATGTATTCCAATTATATTTTTATATCATGTACGTGCCATATATAAGAGCATTAACAATATTTTATGTTTAAAAGTCAGGGATATAATCGTCATCACCTTCATCCTGAACAGGAATGGTGTTTACGTTATTCTCAATAATCAGCTTATTACAATCATCGTCATCGTCGTAAATTTCGGTAAAGTCAATATCGTCCTTATTGTCATCTCCATCATATTCTAATTCATTGAATTTTTCCACATCGAGAATAGTTTGAAAAGCGCCAGTACCGAAATATCCTTCCTGACCACACATGATATTTGCTGATACCCCAACCATGTTATCTAATTCAGCATGTCTAGCTGCTTTTAAGAACATTTCAGGTGTCTCCTCAAAGGATGCTTTTGCTAGAGGTCCAATTGTATCATTATTAATCCCGTGCCTGAATATTGAAATCATTTTAGTATTGTAACACATTCTATCACATAACATATCAATATGATGGGAATTAATATATGTTCCGTCAAAACTGATAACATCAATCACTTCATCAAATATACAGCTTCTAGCTGCTTCAATTCCGAGAGTATGATATACCTCTATAATATTATTAGTAATTGTTTTTGAAGAATCAATAAAATCTAATGCGAGCACCTCCAACAAATTAGATCCTACTGTATCCAGTACCCATTTTTCCTTCGCAACAAACTTGGTTTCCTTCTTAGTAAGTATATTTTGCATTTTGCGCATAATAACTTTCTCAATTTTTGGAACACCTCGCAATACTACCTTCTTCAATAGATCATGCTGAAACATTTTGATAGTATGGATATCATCTGACTGATCCATTGTCGTTTTGTCAGTCTTTTTAGGTTTCTTTACCAATGAAATTCTAAATATTAGATTGTCGTCGTTGTAATCACTAAAGCAGCATTTTACATCGTCTTTAAATACTTCTTTGATACAGTAATGAATATCATTAATGGTAATATTTTTCTCCAACATAATATCGTCCAATAATTTCATTCTTACTATCCATTTGTAATATTTAGTATCGTCAGATTCTTCATCTTCATTACACTTTTTAATCATATTTTCAAAATTGTTGAATTGATTTAATAGCAAATCATCATCTTCGTGAATAGTTGCGTTAACATTAGGATCATAACGAATCTCAATAAAATCCACAATATCTTCTAATTTAGTGTTTTCAATCATGTTCATGATACTCAAAGCTTTATCTTTATCCTGATCGTCATTCTCTTTAAGATGGATAGTTAATGATGGATTTTTGACATTCTCGGTAAGTGATAAGATTTCCTCAATGCGAGGAACACCACGAGTTACATTTGATTTAGATGATACACCAGCAAAATGGAAGGTATTCAATGTCATTTGTGTTGTAGGCTCACCAATACTTTGTGCGGCAATCATACCCACCATTTCACCAGGAGCTACAATAGATTTTTTATATTGTAGTGTGATTGTTTCTAGTAAAATAATCAATGATTGTTTGTTAAATCGTTTTAATATGAGTAGGTTTTTCGGCGATAAGTGGTAGAAATACATCGTCTCAAACAATTTATTTGGCATCAAATAGTATAACTTTAAATCGTCATAATATGACTGTACCAGATTATAGCATTCCAGAGGTGTAATATCTACTATGGAGTTATCAGTGAGGTTGAACCGATTCTTCATTGAATTTATAATGTGGTAAAACCCTACAGGAATATGTACAGAGTTTTTATCGCTTTCCTTGTTCACATTTGTTACAATCTTATCGCGGACGATAATATTATCCTCAATAATAGGATTGTAAATTTGTTTGAAAGCATCGTCCTCCTTTTTCAATCTGGTCATAACCTGCTTTGAAAAGATCAGATTCAACAACTTTACATTTTCTTTATCCTTTTTGTCAATAATATGATAATGTAAATAGATATCCTCGTTACTCATATTCACTAGAGGCATTGTTTGATTTTCTATTTTAACTGAATCAATGCCGTCATCGCCATATACAAATTGAACAATTTTACCCAAATTATTTCTGACAGTCATATCATATTCCACTTTCAAATCTTCGAGTCCTTTAATAAGTCTACGCTGGATATATCCAGTTTGTGAAGTCTTCACAGCAGTATCAATTAGACCCGTACGGCCACCCATAGCATGAAAGAATAACTCGTCAGGATCTAAACCATTAATGTATGAATTTTCAACAAAACCGCGAGCACGAGGAGTATCGTCGAATTTAGAGTAATGCGGTAATGTTCTACTGTTAAATCCATAAGGAATACGTTTACCTTGAACATTTTGTTGACCTAAACACGCAATCATAAATGATATGTTCAGGTCACTTCCTTTAGAACCAGCATTTACCATTGTAACAAAACGGTTGTCTTTATTCAAATTATTCCTACCAATCTTTCCAGCTTCAGCTGAAGCCTGATTGAGAATATTATTCACACGAGTTTCAAATTCTTCACTATTTGATTTACCAGTTTCATTAGCAAACATACCAATATGAAGTTGTTCAATTAAATGCTTAACATCATTTTTCTTCTCACTGATAACAGTTTCAATAGATTGTTTAGTAGTTTCATTTGACAATAAATCAGATACACCCACACTGAAGGAACTCGTTTTCATGTACTCAGTAATAATATTTTGAAAATCATCAATAAAATCAGCACATTTCATATTTCCATAATCATTACACACTCTATGTAATAATCCTTTTGAACCTGAACCTAAAACACCCTTCTCCATTTGACCACTAATATATTTCCCATTTTCTATTTCCAATATATTATTAGGATTGGGATTACTTTCATATAGCTTTGTTTTATATTTCAATGACATTTCTGGCATTATTTGTGATAACATGTCGAAACTAGACAAATTCTCGGAAGATAATTTTTTTACGTCAACATTATTGTAACACATCAACAAATTCATTGCTTCTCTTTTGGTAAAGACGATTCCATTACGCGTGAACTGATATGCGCCTAACAATGAATCCTGGAAAATTCCCACAATACATGAGTTATTGGCAGGACTGACTATTTGATATGGTACAGCGGCCAAATTGCGCAGTTCTGATTCTGCCTCTGAGTCTTGTGGCATATGTAAATTCATCTCATCACCATCAAAATCAGCATTATATGGTTTTGTATCCGCTACATTCATTCGGAATGTATCACCATGTTTCATAACCTTAGCAACATGACACATCATGCTCATTCTATGCAATGTTGGTTGCCTATTGAATAATACGGCATCGCCATCCAACATATGTCTATGAACTATATCTCCTTCTTCAATTTGAATAGATGTCTTGTCAACATATCTTAGTGAAATTTGTCGGGAATTTTTCTTTTCTAAAATTTTAGCTCCAGGCCAATTATCAGGACCATTCATTACTAATTTTGTGAGGAACTTAATATTTTTTGAATTCACAACTACTGGTTTTGTGATATTCTTCGCAATTTTTTCAGGTATTCCTAATTGTTTGATAGATAGTGTTGGGTCCGCAGTAATAACCGAACGGGCACTGAAATCAACACGTTTTCCCATTAGATTTCCTCTAACCCTTCCGGTTTTTCCATTTAGTCGCTCTTTAATAGATTTCAAGGGACGTCCGGATCTTTGACAACATTGACTTACACCAGGTAAATTATTGTCCACTAGTGTTGCTACATAATATTGTAGTACTGTGGTCCAGTCTTCAATTATATTCTCTTGTCCAGTTTGTGTTTTCTGAGACAATTTATCTTTTAATGTATTATTCGTTTTAATGATATTACAAAGAATATGAGTTATATCGTCTTCACTTCTCTGTTGAGCATCATGTTTAACAGAAGGTCTCACTGCTGGAGGGGGGACTGCGAGTACCTGGCATATCATCCAATCAGGTCTTGACCAATGAGGACTAAACCCCATGAAGATAATATCATCATTTGATATCCTTTTAAAAATTTTAAGCACCATCTCGGGGTGAAGTTTAATACTTACCTTTTCTTCAGCAGGATTTAAATTATCCCATTCTGCCCATAGGGTAGCAACCTTACCAAGCTCCTTGCGGATTTTAGAAGGTTGCTTACATCCGCAACCGTCGTGAGTATCGTTACCACAACGGTTTACTTTGTTTGACAATTGAAATACATAGTTCCATCGTTCTTCAGACGGCATATTCAATGCCTTCTTGTATTTTTCCTTGTTCACTTTCAACTTACTACATTTAAAACACACACATTTTAGAATCTTCATCACTGTATTTAAATATTGTACATAGAATACTGGTTTGGCCAATTCAATATGACCAAAATAACCAGGAGTGTTAACATAATCCAATCCGTCAGTAGGACAAATAAATCCTGGTTCTAAAACACCCATACGAGGGTCGAATAATCCGCCTATTTTGGGTTTATTATTATCATATGTATCCCTCGTTGTTATTTCAGCAACAGAAGTATTTCGAATATCATCTGGAGATAATAATCCGAATTGAATTCCAATAATTTTAGATGGATTATATTCTAAATTATTAAATTTGAACATACTATTTATATAATGCATATATTTTTAGATTATAATATCAATTTTATTAATTATTCAAATTTCAGAAAACTAAGGTTATATTCATAACAAACTATATATGAATATAATTACCCTTCCTAAAACATATTTAAAACATATTCAAAAAATATATTCAAAAACATACTATTTAGAATATTTATACCCGTCGCCATGACACATATCACATACATCCCATGGCATTTTTTCATATCCAGATGAATTACACATAATACATTTCTTTCCGTCGCATATTTCACATAGCTTTATATCATATTTGATAAGACCTATACCAATACATTTAATACATTGCACACTATCGCATAAACTCATAGGAATTGTAATATATATATATATAATCAAAAGGTGCAATAAATAAATTTTATTTTTTTTTGACATTTTTTGATGAAAAATAAAACTTATACTTAACATTATGTAATTATTTTGAAGAATAAATCACTCTTTTTTTCAAAAAAGTTGGTTGTGAGCATAACGGTGTAAATTGGATTTTTCAATATTTGGTTTGTTACCATAACTTTTTTATGATTAATTTCAGAAAAGGTTTAGGGGATTTTTATTTATCTAATATAAGATAACAATGGATAACAACAAAATCCCCAAAAATCCCCTAAAAACATTTACATGTGACAATTGTAACTATACCACGTGTAATTTGAAAGACTACAAGAAGCATTTATCCACAGCAAAACATCAACGGATAATGTCGGATAACGATTTATCCCCAAAAATCCCCAAACAATATATATGTCCGTGTGGAAACAAATATAGATATTCATCAGGTCTCAGCAAGCATAAAAATAAATGTAAATATATCCCGCCTTCACACAGTATCGAAATGTCGCCAGAACCAACCATGGAATATTTATTGAAGGAAAATCTGGAAATGAAGAAAATGATGATTGAGTTATGTAAAAATATAGGTCCAACAAACATTACCAACAACAACTGTCATAATAAAAACTTTAATATCAATATATTTCTTAACGAGGAATGCAAAGACGCCATGAACCTCACTGATTTTGTAGACTCAATTCAATTAAGTATAGAAGATATGTTACGTATTGGTAACGAAGGTCAAACCAGCGGGATGTCGCATATATTAATAGATAAACTTAATGCTTTGGATATTGTCAAGCGTCCTCTTCATTGTAGTGATACCAAGAAAGAGGTTATATATGTGAAGGACGATGACAAATGGGAGAAAGAAGAGAGAAATAATCCAAAGATTAAGAATGCACTAGAATCGTTAACGAATAAAACTATCAAAGCAATGCCGTGTTTGGAAAATAATCCAGACGAATACCTTAAAACGATTTCTGAGGTGTTAAAGGAGCCCCGCGAAGACAATAAAATTATTTCTGATATATCGAAGGAAATTACTATTTGATTTTAACTTTTTTATTTTTTTTCGACATTTTTTGATGAAAAATAAAACTTATACTTAACATTTTATAATTATTTTGAAGAATAAATCTCTCTTTTTTGCAAAAAAGTTGGTTGTGAGCATAACGGTCTAATTTGTGTTTTGAAATATTTGGTTTGTTACCATAACTTTTTTATATATTTTTATAAAAATTAATTTAGGAACTTTTTCTGTTCGTATAATATACTATAAATACGATGCAAAAAAGTTCAAAAAGTTCCGACAAATATTATTGTGCTGTATGTGAATACAAAACGGTCAGAAAAAGTCAATATGATAGACATATCGGTACAGCTAAACATAAAATACGAATAAATACTATGGAAAAGGTTCCAAAAGGTTCGGTACCATACACGTGTGAATGTGGGAAGTATTATACTCATTCTTCGTCACTGTGGAATCATAAAAGAAAATGTAATGGAAAACAAAATAATATTAATGAAAAATCTCAATTATCTACTAATTATGAATCTATAGATTATAAAGATATGTTTGTTATAATGTTAGAAGAAAATCAGGAGCTACGAAAAACAATGTTGGAGATCCTACCAAACGTTGGATCGTCAATATCTACAACAAATGTAAATAGTAATAATAATAATTTTAATATTAACATATTTTTAAATGAGCAATGTAAAGACGCGATGAATATGACAGATTTTATAGAATCTATTCAACTTACACTTGAAGATATGGAAAAAATTGGAGAACAAGGTCAAACACGAGGAATGTCTAATATTCTAATTGATAAGTTAAGTTCTCTTGATGTATTTAAACGTCCAATGCATTGTAGTGATATAAAAAAGGAAATTATATATGTAAAAGATGAGGATAAATGGGAAGAAGATAAGGGTGCAAAACCTAAATTAAAAAACGCACTAGATCAAATAACGAAAAAAAGTATACAAGCATTACCTGAAATTAGTCAGGATCCTGACGAGTTTCTGAAAACTATTAACGAGGTATTAAAAGATCCACGCGAAGATAAAAAAATTATATCCGAAGTAGCCAAAAAGGTTTGTGTATAATTATCTCAGAATTATCTCAGAATTATCTCAGAATAATTGTTCAACGGATATAATGAAAATAATAAAACAAATAATTGCACTTATATTATTTCCATATAATATTAAATATACATTTATTGCTAACCAGACGATCATGTTAAGATAATTTATTTGTATATTTTTATTCATATAATAGCAATGATTATCACAATACACTTTATCAACGTAAATAGTATACCTACTACATGATTCACATAAATTCATATATGACTCTATTTTAGTACAAACATCCTCTGGTATATATAAAGCCATTTTGATTTATATATAATAATAATAAATGTATCTAATATATTTACAATAATACAAATTTTACACATCAATATCACACTTTCCATCGCCTATAAAGTATTTATATCCATATTTTTCCCAACAATCCAAAGTATTTTCTATCCTTTCTATTAATTTAGCCACTGACATATTTTTTGGAAATAGAACTTTTTCTGATTGTGATTTGGTATAATTAACAAACCCGTCCAGTTCAATATCTTTAAGTTCATCAATAAACGCAGGATTTTTTACTAAGATGCGATAGAATTGAACCATTTTCATTTGGTTTTGCTTATGTCGTTTCGGTGAACTATGTTTCCAAATATTCACACCTACAAACGTTAATAAACTATATGATTGACATAATGTATCGTTCTTATTAACGTGGGTATTTTGATATCCTTCGTTAGTGCTACATATGTGTATCTTTTTATTTTTATCATACACATAATGATGCATTCCGCCTTCTGGAAATTGGCAATTGTCTCCCGATATTATTTCGACACGTAGATCCAAATGTGTTCGATCGTAAAATAATTTCATTATGATTTCTCGTATAGTTTCATCTCCAAATATTTGGTTTATATACGTATAGTGTTTCAATCCAAAATAATTTAATTTACGATTAGTGCATACATCCCGTTCTATATCATCCACTATATTTTTATTTTTTTTCTCTGTAGGCATAATAAGTGTATATATATTTAAAAAATTGAAACAATAAATATATGTAATATTAAACATATAAATTATAATGGGACGTTCTAACGATAAATCAGTGAAAAATAGAAAGGATGATTCTTCTAGCGATGAAGATAGCGATTTTGAAGAAATGAATGAAAAATACGGAAATAAGCCTCTAAATAAAAAGGTATTCAGAGAACTTGTAGAACATATGTTTTCATCCAAACTAAATTCTCAGATTGATAATCATTATGATAAGAGTGATAAGAAAAAGTCGAAAAAGAAAAAGATCCGCAAAAAGTCCGTAAACCCGAAAAAGAAAAAGAAATCGAATAGAAAAAAGCGAAAGGACGATGACTCCGACTCCGACTCCGACGACGAACATGTTGTAGATATGCAACATCTAAATTATGTTCTTTCTATACAGCCTGTTAATCCCGACGAGTTTGATGAAGAGGATTATGATGAGGATGAGGATGAGGACTACGATGAAGATGAGGAATCGTCGGATGATAGTGAATCCGATGAAGAATCCGATGAAGAATCTGGTGAAGAATCAGACGAAGAATCTGGTGAAGAATCTGGTGAAGAATCGGGTGAAGAATCTAGCGAAGAATCCAGCGAAGTTGAATCAGATGAAGAATCTGGCGAAGAATCTGATCCAGATGAAGAATCCGATACGAAAAAGAATAAGAAATCTAAAAAGGATAGAAAGTGTAAAAATAAAAAGTCTGATACAATTGAGCAGGTATCAAAGGATCTCGAGGCTGAGATTGAAAAGGATGAAATTACATTAAAAGAGTTGAAAGTGTTATATAATACGAATAAAAGTGATATTTACGGCGAGGCTTATAAAGCAGCCCGAAAGAAGCTAAACGAAAAAAAGAAAAACAAAGATAAGAAGGAAAAGAAAGTCAAACAAAAAAATCACGCATCATTTAGAGAACAATTGAGAAATAAAAATAAATTGAACGATGTTTCATATTTTGAAGGATTGACTTTGAAAGAACAGAATAAAATTCTTACTGAAGTTAAAAAACTAAATTCATTGGTAGAAATTGAGAAACCGTATAGAATTTCTCTTCTCGAATCAGATATCCCACCGGAGTTCAAAGCAGCAGCCATCAAAAAAATTAATACTCTTAAAATGATGGAACCAGGTGGTGGTGAATATTATAAGATCAAGAATTGGATTGATACCTTTATGAGTATTCCATTTGGAAAATATAAGAATCTTGAAGTTTCTGTAGATGATGGTGTTGATAAATGCCATGAATTTATGGAAAACGCAAAAAATACTTTGGATACTGCTGTGTATGGACTCAATGATGCGAAGATGCAAATTATGCAACTCATGGGACAATTTATTACTAACCCTTCAGCTATTGGTAGCGCAATTGCGATTCAAGGTCCAATGGGAACTGGAAAAACAACTATGGTAAAAGAAGGTATAAGTAAGATTTTAGGACGCGACTTTTCATTCATTGCTCTCGGAGGTGCTACTGACAGCAGCTCCCTGGAGGGACACTCATATACATATGAAGGTAGTACGTGGGGGCAAATTGTAAACATATTGATTAAAAGCAGGTCTATGAATCCAGTCATTTACTTTGATGAATTAGATAAAGTGAGTGATACTCCAAAAGGAGAAGAAATCATTGGTATTTTGACCCATCTCACAGATACTTCACAAAACGCTCAATTTCATGACAAGTATTTTTCGGAGATTGATTTTGATTTGAGCAAATGTTTGTTTATATTCAGCTACAATGATATTACAAAGATTAATCCTATTCTTAGAGACCGTATGTATAATATTCAAACCAAGGGATATGACAGTAAGGAAAAAATCATCATTTCAAGAAATCATATTCTTCCGAAAATTAGAGAACAGGTTAAGTTTAGCGAAGATGATATCATCTTTGACGATGAAGTTATTCAATATATTATTGAAACACATACTAAGAAGGAGGAAGGTCTTCGCAATCTGAAAAGGTGTTATGAAATAATATACACAAAGTTGAATTTATATAGACTTATGAAACCGGGAACCAATTTATTTGAGGAAGATATGTCTATCACTGTGGAATTCCCATTTACAGTTACAAAGGATATTGTTGACAAACTCATTAAGAAAAAATCCAATAATTTAACTGGACTCAACATGATGTATTGTTAGAAAATCAACGTTTATAAAATGTTTGTACAGTAAATGTTATAATACTTGATAATAATTTATAACATTCTTATTTTTTTGATGAGCATGACGATGAGGAATATTCCACATTTTCATGTTGTTTCTGAAAATCATCAATGAACCCTACTACTTCTTTATTAGGACTTTTTTTTAATTCAATACCAGCACTCATTTTGTAATCAATGCCGGCACTATTAACAACCTCACTCACCATGTTTTCTACAGAATCTTTGATTAATTCAAATCCTTCATAAGGAGTAACACGGCAACATGAGCAGAATAGATGGGCGCCTATAATCCATCCTAAAATTATACAAATAACAACAACTTCTACTCTGAAAATAAATCCCAATAGTTTAACTTCCATACCTTATAAATAAAGTGAATATTATATTTATTTCTAAACGTTCTAAAATATATTTAAAAATATATCCATTAGTATATTATAATGGATCATTTAGATAAACAAAAGTTAAAAGAGATTTTAGAAAAAAACGAGGATGTTGTAGACAATACACATTTAATTAGAGACGAAAAATACAGCGAGTATATTAAACACGATGTAGAAAAATTAATTATATTTAAAGAAACTCATAAAGAGTTGTATATGAATAATAGAGAAGAGTATAATAATATGCTTACAAAAGAATGTCATTTTTTGCACACAAATTATTCGGAGATTTTTGATAAATTGAATAATGGTACTCTTGATCATTCAATCATGTTTAAATTTATTGAAATTTATAAAGAAATTGAAGATGGAAACCTAGACCAACACGAGGCTTCTTTTAAAATAGGAAAAATGTTAAAAGAAATGTATGTTGATACTGCTTTGAGCGCTATAACACCACCAACACAAACTAAAAATATATCGTATTCCGAATGGGTGTTAAAACAACAACATATTAAAAATACTTTGAAAAATGTGTAACCAGACGATTATTCATCTAATAACATTAATGCCATTGCCGCATAATTATGTAAATCTATTAGCGTATCTCTAATTCCTTCATCATTTACCAAATTTACTCCATTTTTTGTTATAGACATGGAACGTTGTAATTTATCTTCTATTCTCATTAATACGCCTATCACTCCATATTTGGCGAATGCGTCGCCATAATCAATATTTTTTTTAACAAATAATTCTAATGCCTCGGTTTGAATTTGTTTCATTTGTTCTACACGATTCATATTATAATAAATATTATAAATTGTGTTTAAATATCAACATGTTTAAAAAATTATATGTATACCGAATATTCATGATCCTATTCAATACTAGGTATCGATATTGATAAATCTTTGTACGTATTTTCTATATTTGTTTCATCGTTTGTATTGTCATTCTCTTCGTCATTCTCTTCGTCATTCTCTTCATCATTCTCTTCATCATTCTCTTTATCATTCTCTTCATCATTCTCTTCGTCATTATCTTCGTCATTCTCTTCATCATTCTCTTCATCATTCATATCGGAATCAATCCATGATTGTATTGACTCATCATCACTAGAACCGTCACTAGAATAATCGCTAGAATAATCGCTAGAATCATCTCCTGAAGTGGAACTGCTATATTTTTGTATATTGTCTTTCAAATAGTATGTAATTTGTTTGATAATATCTATATTTAATATGAGTATATTAGTAAATATATTTCCAGTAGCGATAGCAATACATTTTGAATGTCTTTCAAATTGAGTATCTATTGTTATATCGTCTAGTAAATTTTCCATATGTACATTCCTGTTAGGAGATATCCAATCTGTAACTAATTCTTTACACAAATATCCAATGTTAATTAACTTATCCATAATTATACACTAATATATGATATATTTCTAAATATATATATCATAAATTATTTTATATGCAACTTAATATTATTACAGTTCCATAGGTCGTGAATCAGAACTAAAGTCTTCTACAGTAATTAAATCCTCTAACATTCCTTGTAAACTATTTTGATTACCTTCTTTGACGGATGTTTTATAATACATAACTACAACAAATAAAAAATATACAATAATCAGAGCAATTAAAATATTAACGCGGTTTAAAGCAAACAACTTCATTATAGTATAGTATAATATAAAATTTTATGGTTAATTGTTAACTAATTAGGATATGGAAGAGATGCTGTAATGTACATATCGTGTACATCTGATACGTCTGATACATTTGATACATTTGATACATTCCAGTCAGTAGTAATATTATAATTGCTATTATAATTGCTATTATAATTGCTATTATAATTGCTATTATAATCTTCCATAGTCATAGTCTCAAAAGAGGTGGTATAGCTATCAACGTCTATAATAGATAACCCAGCTGTTGTTGCACTCCGTTCAAATATTTGGGTTCTACATAAAGGACACGAATTGTTTTTAATTTTCATCATACATGATAAATGAAACGTATGATTACATAATGTTTGACATGTATCATTTGATACTATTTGTTCTAGACAAATACTACATTCATTATAATTATTACATTCAATACACTCAATATTGTCAGTAATATTATTGATACTCTTGATACTCGTACTTATTTTATGGTTGTTGTTACCATAGTTATTATGGTTGTTGTTATAGTTGTTGTTATGGTGGTTGTTATGGTTATTATTCGTACGGATACTATTATTAACATGTATTTCATTATATTTATTTTGTAGTTGATTTATTAGTTGTAATTTAGAAAGCCCTGATTTAAGATCATGAAGGACCGACAGTTTTTTTAAAAGTTTTACAGTGAATGTTGAAAACTTAGGGATCTGGAGTGAATTCATTATACATATCAATTCATTATCAACCGGACATGAAGTTATAATATGATATTTACAATTACAGTAAGTACATACCATTATATTGAGGAGTTTTATACTATTATTGTACGTATTAATTCCATTCAATTTTTTATGTAACATTTAAAGTTTGTTTCTATCTCTTCAATATCTATCTCAGGTAAGGTTAAATGTGCCTCCCATAAGTATTTACAATAATCCCATTTAAATTCAATTGATGATTTATCAAACCATCGCGAATACTTAATATTTAATATGTCTTTTACGTTTGGTGGTAAAAGATAATGGGATTCTTCTGGTAAAACATATATCAATTGGGTTAATTCGTTGATGGGAGGGTTTGTAGAAAATGAAATGAAATCATGAGTATAATATGGTATATATTTAATAACATCTTCAAAAAGTGGTGCGTAGTCATAATTATATTTCCATCTCCAGTCATAACATTTTTCAGAATAATATTTCCATGTCCATTCTAAGGCTTCGAGATAATTGAAAGATATTTGTTTCAATCTAATATCATTGTATTCAACATCAAATAAAGTATTATAGTATCTATTCTGCCATCCATCATTTATAGGATTTATATAGTGTTCCGTTTCGCGATTGATACTAGGTAATATATTCAACTTGTATTTCTTTTCGTCAACTGTATTTGTACTGTATTTTCTTTTCTCCAGTTTGTCTCTTAATTTATGTTCATGAATGAAGTAATTTTTTTCCTCATTTGCTATATACGAACAGAATTTTTTGAAATTTTTCCAATGTATCTGATTTTCCTTATTTATAATAAATTTATCATTAGAAAAGTATTGCCTATAAATATCCATGATTATACCGATACCATTTGTTCTAATATTTACTCCTGGGTTATGAGGAATAAAGTCATTTCCTAACATAAAACAAATGAAAACATAATCAGACATAATTGAATTTTTGTCTTGAATTTCTAAAGCAGCGTTATTGCTCATATCCATACAAATACGATCGCGCAAGAAATTAATTGATAGCAAGTACAATTCTGATGGATTCAGAGAACTATCCAATTGTTTAATAAATTGAGGTGTTTCGCGATATAGATATACTTTATTACAATATTTTGTATGAAGTAATGATAGCATAATCAGGTCAGCGTCTAATCCATAAACAACCGTAGTAGAATCTATATGATCGTGGGTTCTAATATACTCAAATAATTTGTGCTCTCCTTCGCCTGGATGGTCTGAACCTGAAATTATTATTTTAATTTTCCTAGTATTGTATGTGAAATAGTTTTGAACAAATTTATTTAGGGAAATCATGAATTTTGTTCCGGGTGTAATTTGTGTTGAATCCCAATTATTGCTCAATTTGCTATTTGCTATACGCATTTCCATATTTTTTAGGATAGTATTTTTGATTCTTCGTGTTCTCTGTTGTGAAAGTTTTGCTACAGGCGCTACGCCATCAAATGCTATAAATACCAGTTTTTGTGGTGAAATTTGCTGAATATACATATCAAGTTTTAGACAGATTTGATTAAAAATTTCATCAAAAGACAATTGATTAGAATTTTCTTGATGTATAACATCATATATAATTGAATTACTATCAATGTATAAATTATCTATAGATTCTTTCATATCTGGTTTTCTGACGATAGCATTATGATTTTTTATTATATGTGAAAAATAGCTAGGTATACCCATAGTATACTTAAATATATCATCATGTTTTTAATATAGAATTACTATGTAATTATGTTATTTAGATATAATTTTAATATCTATAACAATAATATAGCCGATGATGAATGAAAGTGATGAAAATACTTTGCATAACGTCATAACAGACAAAATCAATGTATATAAATCAATAATTAAGAGATCTTACGAGACGTTCCAGGAATACCTTTCTAAAGGGTTAATTTCCTCAAGTGATATAGTTGTCGCTCAAAATGAACTCGAAGATATAATTGCGAATATAGATACGATAGAAAAGTCATTACGTGAAACTACTATTAATTATAATAATCTGGTAGAGCAATTACAAACTGTTAATAATAAATTATCTTCAATAATAAAACAAAATGGAACCAAACATATTGAAGATATGCTACGTATATGTTATGGCGAAGAGTTCATCAAATCAAATATTCAGAACAATGAAATCCTTACTGAAAAATATAAAGTATTAAACGAGTGTTCATCTGTTTTAAACTATAAAATAGTATCATGGAATTTACAAAACAGAACTGGTGTAAAAGGAAGAAAAAAGAACAATATATTGGAAGATATACATATTGCTGAAACGTTAAATACATTGGATGCGACTGATATGTCAGTAGAGTCTGGTAATTTTATTCTCAAACTTTATGGATTCAAAGTGATCATTCAAAATGAACATTTAGAACAAACTATTGTTTTGAATTGTCTGATGTCTAATATTCCTTATAATTATTTGGAAAGTAATATGTTTTGTAAGCGTAAGCAACAAATATCTGAAAATACGCCAGATAGTATTGATTACAATGATATGTATAAAATATATTTGAGTTCATTAACATTAAAAGAACTATTGGTTTACACCGATGATGAAATATATGATTTATATGTTGGATATTTAACAAATATTAATGTATTGAAAGGAAAACTACTATCAAAAGTAACGAGGGACTTTATGAATTATGACTTGTTTGAACAGAGATCAATATTAATACAATTATTGTTGAATAAAAAGGACAATGAATGTCAATATATATCTTATTTGTTATATGATATTCTTTCAACTGATAACAAAAATGAAGGCGATAGCGTAGGACAATCCAGGTTGTATAATAGTCTTCCAACATGTATTCAAATAAATTTCAAACACGCTATGAAATCGACTATCGAATATACATCTAAATTATTAGATATTGATCTAGAAGGCAAATTACCACTTGAACAGCGTGTATGTTTAATGAAAACATCAGATACTGTCAAAGAGAAGGCAATGACAAAGGTGAAAGAATTACGATCTAAAAGTGATGATTCAGGTTCAAAAGCGCGCAGTTATATTGAAGGACTTTTGAAAATTCCTTTTGGTATTGATACAAAAGAATATGTCATGAATGTTCTCGAAAATGTAAAGAATAAAATGACAAAATCAACTACAGGCATTGAGTTAAATGGGTTTGAAATAATCAAATATTGTAAAGCGATCAATGACCAGATTAATGAATCTTTTGATGTTGGTTCTATGAGCAAAGCAAACATAAAAAATATGCTTGTAAAATATAACGAGACTTACGACGATCAACTGAATATTGAGTTTAAGACGTTAAAAGAAGCCCGCAATGAATTAAAAACACACACAACTGATATTGTTATACGCGATAAACTTGTTAATGTATCTGCCAATAAAAATGTATCTGATATTGATATGGAAATATATAACGAATACAAACTAATTAAAAAGTATATGAACGACGTTCAGGATACTCTAAATGATTCAGTATATGGTCACGAAGATGCAAAAAAGCAAGTAGCGAGAATTGTTGGACAGTGGATAACTGGCGAACAAAGTGGATATTGTTTTGGCTTTGAAGGTCCGCCAGGAGTTGGTAAAACATCTCTTGCTAAGGAAGGAATAGCAAAATGTCTCAAAGATAAAGAAGGAAATTCTAGACCATTTGGATTCATTGCTATTGGAGGATCATCAAATGGGAGCACATTAGATGGTCATAATTATACATACGTTGGATCGATGTGGGGGAAAATAGTAGATATTCTGATGGAATCAAAATGTATGAATCCTATTATATTTATTGATGAAATAGATAAAGTAAGTAGAACAGAAACGGGAAGAGAAATTATAGGTATATTGACTCACCTAGTAGATCCTACACAAAATGACAAATTTCAAGACAAGTACTTTTCTGGCATTGATTTAGATCTATCTAAAGTATTGTTTATTTTTTCGTATAATGATGTTTCCTTAATGGACTCCATTCTATTGGATAGAATTCATAGAGTACAATTCAAACATTTATCAATTGATGAAAAAATCATCATTACCAATAAATATATCTTACCAGAGTACGCAAAGAAAATGGGGTATAAAAATTTCAATGATTTGGTTGATATAAATGACGATGTGATTAAATATATAATTGATACTTACACGGCTGAAGCAGGTGTACGTAAATTGAAAGAAATCATATTTGAAATTTTATCAGAAATCAATTTAGAATTATTAAATGAAAATGATTTGGTATTGCCTGTTAAATTATCAGAAGATCTCATAAAAACTAAATATCTGAAGAAAAGATACCCTATTAAACCTAAATTAATTCACGATAAACCAGTATCAGGAATAATTAATGGATTATGGGCAAACGCCTTAGGTAAGGGAGGTATCATTCAAATTGAGACACAGCTCGTTTTAAACGCAAATATGCTAGATATGAGATTAACAGGAATGCAGGGAGATGTGATGAAAGAAAGTATGTCTGTTGCTAGATCTTTAGCATGGAAATTAACATCTGATAAAACAAAAAAGGCGCTACTAAAAAAGTTCAAGGATACAAAAACACAGGGTATTCACATCCATTGCCCTGAAGGTGCTGTACCTAAAGACGGTCCCTCTGCTGGTACCGCTATCACTACATGTATTTATAGTTTATTGAATAATATACCTATCAAAAACGATCTGGCTATTACCGGAGAAATGAATTTACAAGGTAATGTTACTGCTATTGGAGGATTAGATTTAAAAATACTTGGAGGAATTACTGCTGGTGTAAAAACATTTTTGTTTCCCAAAGAAAATCAAAGAGATTTTGATGACTTTTATAAAGAATGGGGGGATAAAGATTTAGTTAAAGGTATTGAATTTTATCCAATTCAAACAATTGAAGAGGCACTTTCTCATGCGTTAGTTGATAAGTACTGAAATCTTTTAAATACGTAAAATTTGTGAATTCTACAGCATGATAATGAATACATACATATATATTTCAATGTAGATACGATTGAATCTACATTACTCAAAGACCCATAACAAAATTGTAAACACAAGTCACTGTTTTTACAAAATAAATAACTTACTGGTTTAGATTGAACTAAAACGCGAATGTCATTATTTAATTTTTTTAAATAATGCACAAATATATCATCAAATAAACGTGCGGATAGTAAACAATATCTGTTAACAAAAGTATTAATCTTAAGATCTAAAATGTTTGGAAGCATTAGTTCGTTCAATATTTTGTTCGTATATATCTCTTTCCAATACATTGTCCAAATAATATCTTCAATCTCCAAAGGAATACTTTGCATTTATATGTATAAACATATATATTTATAGTGTTTTCTAAACATGAATATGGTTGATTCCTATGCTTTTTTTGAAAAAATTTACAATTATTTTTTTTTAAGAAAAAAAAAAGACGGTATATGATATATGAATACTAACTCGTTACATTTTACAAAAGACCAAACTGAAATAGGAGACAATACTTTAAAAGAAATTGATTCTGTTACATTTGAAGAACCATCTCTTATAACAATTATACCTGAAAATGCTTTTTACCAGGTAAATTTTAAAGATGATAATTTTGTATTTCCAAGTTCATTATTAACAGTAGAATACGGATCATTCATGAAATCTAATATTTGTAAGCTCGTCCTTGGAAAAAATGTGGAATCTATAGGAATTCATTCATTCAGTTATAATACTAAATTAAAAGACGTAGATTTATCTAATACAAAAATAAAAGTGCTTGATCAATGCTTTAGAGGCTGTGTATCTATTGAAAAATTAGAACTACCTAATGAAATAGAGTATATAGTATCTAAGGCATTTGAATCTTGTAAATCACTTACAGATGTTATCTTACCACAAAGTTTAAAAAAAATTGGGGCATCCGCTTTTCAAAATTGTTCTAAAATAGAACAGATTATTATACCAATGAATGTAAAAGAAATAAGTACATATTCATTTTCAGGTTGTCATAATCTAAAGGAAGTATATTTTAGAGATATTACTGAACTAAAATTATATACTTCGTCATTTGAAACTCTCAATACCACATTTTATGTGCCTGATAATTCTAATAGTACTGATATAGATAATATTTCAAAAATACTGGAGACTGAAAATTTAGTAAAATATTCTATTAATAATACAACTAATAATACAACTAATAATACAACTAATAATACAATAATATCATTAGAAGATATTAAATTAGAACTATACAATATATGTGATGATATCTGCTGTTTAAAAGAGGTTGAAGAAAATCTTATATTGTGGAACAACAACGGTATTAATTTAGAAAATGGAATTACCGAAGTTAGCGAACAATATTTAGAATGGTGTGCTAGATTTGAATTATTTATTAATCAAATAAAAGAAATTCTAATAGATTTAATTAATATTGACGATAATATTAAAAGTGATTATACTAAATGTAGAGAAGATCTTAACAGCTTGGATACTCATCTTAAAAAAGAAAAGGTAGATATGTTATGTCTAGTATATAATACAGTTATTAACAACCTTAATCAGGATATAAAATTATTATCGGAAGCATATCAAACATTGGGTAATTATGCTGATATAGGTATAAATCTAGGGGATGGATTAGAATCTATTAGAAATCAAATTGATAAAATTGATTTTAATATATCAGAATCTAATAAAAAAATATCCGGGATTTATTATGATTGCGAAATATTCGCAAAAATTTTATTAAAATTTAATTAATTATGAGGACTAGGAGTTTTTGATAGAAATAAAATTATTATTATCAAAAATATAGTTAAATATAACATTACATTATTATTATAATGTTGAAATACGCAATTGACATAAATAAATACAAAGATAGAGACCAGACGTCCGATTACCACGAAGAATATCAATATCTTAATTTGCTTAAAGATTTAATGCAACATGGCACTCTTGAAGAGGGCAGGAACGGTGCCGTTCAGACTGCTATTGGTTCAGCTATGCATTTCTCTCTTGAGAATGGTAAGATTCCTATTCTTACTACTAAGAAAACTGCTTGGAAAACATGCCTTAAAGAGCTATTATGGTTTAT
>Ga0115562_1000849_pt1 | contig 23139 bp, 21 predicted proteins | sample COGITO_mtgs_1105_6_FD_87200 | JGI IMG/M metagenome (GOLD analysis project Ga0115562, IMG submission 87200) | Pelagic marine microbial communities from North Sea - COGITO_mtgs_110516 | ecosystem: Environmental > Aquatic > Marine > Epipelagic | place: Germany:Helgoland, sampling site Kabeltonne...
AGATTTACAAGTTTAGCACCAAAACCATTTTTGCCACCAGTTGTTTTTCCTTTTTTATTATAATTTTTTGATGTTAATAATTCTCCTAATATTAATCCTGGAATCCAGATAGGTTTTCCTTTGTCATCTTTTTCACTAGGATGTAATGCTACATCAATACCATTACCATCATTATATATTGACCACATTTGATTTTCTGGATTAAATTCAACTTTAATATTAGATACCCCAATTATATCTTTGTTTTTAGATTCATCTAATCTTACTTTTTGATCTCTTGCATTAACAAGAATTTCATCATATAATTTAATTATTGCTGGAATATATTGTGTATCATTTACTACAATATTACCATCTTTAAAAACTGGCAAAACATCTATAATCATATCTGTTCCGCCAACATATGTATCAGGTTCATCTAATATTTGTTGACTTAATTCTTTCTTTTTATATTCTTCTAATGACATATTAACGATATATATTATAATCAATTAATGTTTATATATTAACTTTTTTTCAAATTTATTTAAATTTCTAGATATACAATAAATTACATAAATTTTTTTAAACCTTCAAATCTTTCAAAATTTTCACTCATAATACTTTGATTACCATTTTCTTCTAATTTTTTTTCACAATATTTTATTAATTTAGGAAATGAATTGTATGCTTTACAATTATTTAATATATCTGTAATATAACTTTCAAATGTTGCCTCACTTTCTAATAATTTAACACTATTAAATGTTTCTATTAACTGTAAAAATAACAACATACCATTTAAACATGTACTTGATATCATTATATCGTTTTTTAAACAAAAATTCATTAATATTTGTATATATGAATGTAATTTTGGTGGTTGAATTAATATATATTCATCCGTTACATGATGTATTCGACTCATAATAATTTCTTTATCTATATGTGCATTATATGATTTATTTAAATAATAATCAAAAAAATTTTTATTAATATCAGTTTTATCATCTTTTGAAATTAATGTATTTATTAAATCATATTCTAAATCGTCTATTTTGAATACATAACCAAAGTCATATACAATTAAATTTTTATCATTATCTATTTTCCAATTACCATTATGTAAATCTCCGTGACACATACCATTTAAACAACAATTATTCGCAAATAATACTAATTTTATTAAATTTTTATATGAATCATATTCGCCCAATGATTTAGTATGATATTCATCCCCTTCTAAATATTCCATTATTATTATTTTTTCATCGTGACTGTATATTTTTGGTATATTTATGTTTTCACAATTTTTATATAAATTATATATATTTTTACAATTATTACTTTCTTTATTTAAATCAATTTGATTTTTCATACTTTTTAAAAATATGTCTAAATCATATATTGGCAAATATTTTTTAAAATTTACAAATTTTGATATAATATATACAAATATACTAAATACTGTATATTCATATTCTAAATTTGGATGTAATACTTTTAATGCATAGTATTTATTTGTATGTATATTTTGTATTTTATATACTTGTCCAATACTTCCACTTCCTAAAACATCTAATACATCATAATCTTCATATATATATTTTTTATAATTATTGTAATAAATACGTTCGCTATATTTTATGTCATGTATATTACAATCTTCATAAAAAGTATTTAAAATATCATATAATTTTGTATTTGGATATATTAAATTATATGATGGCAATAACCATTGAACACTTTTTATCATCATAAATCCACAATTACTTATATCATCCTTTAAATTTTCTAATCTATCATTGTCATTTTTTATATCTATTTCAAATAAATGATAATAAGTTATTTTCAGTGTAATTTTTGTATAAGTATACAATATTTTGAATAAATTATACATAGTTTAATATTATATATATTGTTTAAATATTTAAAAAAATATAAACTTATTTTAATATAATGTCAAATAATACATCTTTAAAACTTATTAAAGACCTTGTCATATTTTATGTTAAAGAAAATTATACTGCTTATTTATTAGAAAAAAATATTAAAACTATTGAAAACTCCGACTTAGATAGTATTATAGATTTATTATATACACAAAAAAAAGAACATTTAAAAGAATTTATAAAAAATTCAATGAAAGAATTATTAAAAGACGAACATCCTGGAGATTTATTAATTAATAATATTATCTTGGATATTTTCAGAGATGATATATTATGTAAAACAACACTTAAAACAGAAATAGAATTATATCAAAAAAATAATCTAAATAAATAATAAGTAGATGAAAAGTTTAAGTAGTAAAATAAAAATGAAAAAACGAAAAACATTTAAAAAATCAAATGATATGAGTAAACGTAGTTATTTACAATTTTTAAAAAAACGTAAAAGTAAAACACCAGTAGACAATATTGTAGAAAAAAATGTTGAATTAATGGAAAAAAATATATCACCACAAAATATTCACGATGTTGATAAACCATTAAAACAAAGTACAGTCAATCGCGTTAAATTACTAGAACAACCTAAAATAGATATTAAAATGCCAAAAAGCGTGCAATCTGAAAAAGATAAAAATATTAAAAGTGTTTTTGTTGAAGAAGATTTAAAACAACCTAAATTTGTTTTTGATCGCACAGATAAATCTTCTGATAAATCTTCTGATAAATTATCTGATAAAAAAAATAAATCATCTGATAAAAAAGATAAATCATTAAAAAATAAATCTTCTGATAAAAGGGGTAAACCTTTTAAATCAAAACAAAAAAAGAAAAAATCAAAACCAAAAAAAACAAAACGTAAATCAAGAAAAGTAAGTTTTACAGTTAAAAAACCAAAAAAATCTGAATGTGACAGATTTAAAAAGCAAACTGAAGAAATAGATAAAAAAGATGATATAGAAGTTGATACAATATTAAAAGGCAAAGGTATTAAAACAACTGGTAAAAATAGTCAATTAAAACGTGATTTATTAAAACATGTTATAGATGATAAAATGAATATTAGTAGAGAATAAAATTAATATTTCCAATATAATTCTTTAGTATCACATTCTAATAAATTTTTATAATCATCATCAATATATATATTTAAATTTTGTTCATTTATTTTAGGTGAATTACTTGTCCATTTTTCATCTTTCAATAATAAATTCAAGTATTTTATCCTATTATCTGCTCCACCTTTAAATTTTCTTGCCAGTTTACTACGTTTACTTTTTAATTTCCATTCACATTGCATTGCTTCATTCATACTAGTGAATCCATCTATGATACATATTGGATACCATTCGCATCCTCGTTTAGTGTATTTTGCTCCACCACTAAGGATCTGATTATGTTGTTGCCATCTTCTAAAAAAATTGTTTGTCATACCAACATATGTCAAGTTGTCACATTTTAATATATAAACAAGATATGTATCTTTTTGATTTTTAATATATTTTATTTTATCTAGATTTTCTTGTATTAAATGATTTACACCAATAAATGAATATTCCATATATTTTACCATATATGATGGTAAATGATTTAATTCTATTTCTGGATGCTTAATATGAGCATTATACATATTTTTAAAAATATTATTTTGATTTAAAGTTGTATAATTTAATTTATATTTAATATCATATTCCATATTATATATATAAATAGTTTTAATTTTTAAATCTATAACAAGTTGGACATACTAATTTTAGATTTGTTGGATCGTTTGAACCCCCTTGATCTAATGGTATCAAATAACTCATTTTATAACTATTTATATCTTCTAACATTATTGGATTAAAACAATTTTTACATCTTAAACCTTGTCTGTTTGCTATTTGATATTTAACATTGTTTGCATTTATTGTAGGATTTTGAAAATCTGGTATAGACGCATGTAATGGTTGACTTTGAATATCTTTAATATTTTTTGCCATTTTATAAACAAATGGTTGTTGATAATTCATAAAATATATGAATGTTAAAAATGTTAGACAACCAATACCAAAATATACTTTGTATTTTGTAGGTTGTGGATATCTGTTATTGTAAAAATAACAGACAAATACAACAATGATTAAAAGAGTAATACCATTCATATAATTAAATAAATATTTAATTTAAATCGATATTTTGTAATGCTTCAACTGTATTAGTATACATATGATCTATATAATATGGTTTATCATTGTTGTTTGCTTCCCTATGTATCCAAACAGTTTCCCATCCCATTATATGTGCTGTATATAAATTATCTTGTAAATCATCAAAAAATATTTTATTATTATAATCACTATGATCATACATAATACTATTATTTACATAATTGAATGATTTTAAATCTGGTTTCATATATGGTATACTATCTCTACCATATATATGATAATTACTAAAATCTCTATCATTTCTTAAATTTAATCCTTCTAATCCATCTACACCATGACCATATGTTCCATTTGTATATAAATACTTTGGATTCCGTAAATTATACAATATATTTATTAATTCTTGATTTGGTACAATATCACTATATTTTTTATATGTATCACTCATTAATAATGTATCATCTAAATCAAAAATCAACGATTTCATAATATTATAATATATAATTATAAATTTGATATTTTAAATAGATTTAAAAATTATCTTATAAATATAATTAAATATGGAAAATAAATCTGATTCTGAATCAAATATTCAAGATTCTGAATCAAATATTCAAGAAGTTTTACTTTCAGAAGAAGAAAATCGTTATGTCCTTTTTCCAATTCAATACGATGATATATGGAAAGAATACAAAAAAGCAATGGCAAATTTTTGGACACCAGAAGAATTAGATTTATCAAAAGATTATGATGATTTTATGAAACTTACAGATAATGAACGTCATTTTATTGAAAATGTTTTAGCATTCTTTGCAGCATCAGATGGTATTGTTAATGAAAATTTAGTTGAAAGATTTTGTAATGATGTAAAATTACTTGAAGCAAAATGTTTTTATGGGTTTCAAATAGCAATTGAAAATATTCATAGTGAAACTTATTCCTTACTTATTGATACATGCATTAAAGATAATGTTAAAAAAAATAAACTATTAAATGCTATTGAAACAATTCCATCAGTTAAAAAGAAAGCAGATTGGGCATTAAGATGGATTGGTGATACATCATCATTTGGTGAAAGATGTATTGCTTTTGCGGCTGTTGAAGGTATCTTCTTTTCAGGATCATTTTGTAGTATTTTCTGGTTAAAGAAACGTGGATTAATGCCTGGATTATGTCATAGTAATGAATTGATTAGTAGAGATGAAGGTATGCATACTGAATTTGCTATATTAATGCATAGTTATCTTAAAAATAAACCAAGTGTAGAAAGAGTAAAACAAATCATTACTGAAGCTGTCAAAATTGAAAAAGAATTTATTACAGAATCATTACCATGTTCATTGATTGGTATGAATTCAAATCTTATGAAACAATATATTGAATTTGTTGCAGACAGACTGTTACAAATGTTAAATATTGATAAAGTTTATAATTCAGTCAATCCATTTGATTGGATGGAAATGATTTCAATTCAAGGAAAAACAAATTTCTTTGAAAAACGTGTTGGAGAATATTCTAATGTTGCTAATCCTGAAATGGAATCAAAACATGAATTCACATTAGATGATGATTTTTAAATAAATATAAATTATCTTCGTTTCTTACTATTATTTAATAATTTATCAATATTTGTTTTACTACGTGTTTTTGCATTTACTTTAACATCATTTTTTCCACTTACTAAACTATATGTTTTAGTATCACTATCATATTTCAATGATTTTATTTCAGATATAGTATTTTGTAAAGTATCATAAATGACATCACTTTGTTTATTTAATAAATTACCATTTAAAGATTTAATTAATAATTTTTTTAAATTATTTCCAGTTTTTTCATCTAATTCATTATTTACAATTTCATTTTCTATGAAATTTTCTAATAATGTTATTTTATTACTACGATTAATTTTAGACCATGATTTATTTACAATGTCTTTACTCTCCATATCCATCATATTTAAAATATCTGACATATTATCACTTGGTTTATATTCCTTTTTTTTTGGTATAGTTATAATATCTTTATTTTTACTTAAAATATTCTTTAAATCATTACTTGATGATTGTTCATCATTACTTGATGATTGTTCATCATTACTTGATGATTCCATTATATATATAATATAATCATATATCCTTTAAATTAATATATAATATAATATTAGATGAGTAGTCCAATTGATAAAGAATTAAATATTGTAAAAATGGTTGCTGAAATGGCGCAAAAAAAATATTCAGAAAAATTAACTCCTAAAACTTTAGATGTTATAAAAAAAGTAGAACAATTTATTAAAGATAACGATTTAATATGTTATGGCGGTATTGCTATTAATAATATATTACCTAAACGGGACCAATTTTATAAATCTAATGAATTTCCAGATTATGACTTTTTTTCAAATGATGCATTAAATCATGCTAAAAAACTAGCAGATGTATATAGTAAAGCAGGATTTGGTAATGTTGAAGCAAAAAGTGGTATGCATTATGGAACATATAAAGTTTATGTTAATTTTTTAAATATTGCTGATATAACACAATTAGATGATATTTATTATAATAATTTAAAAAAGTCCTCTAAAATCGTAAATGGTATTATGTATTGTCCGCCAGATTTTTTACGCATGAGTTTATATTTAGAATTATCTAGACCTAAAGGAGATGTTTCACGATGGGAAAAAATATTCCCTAGATTGCGTTTATTAAATAAAAAATTTCCAATTAAAAATAAAAAATGTAAATCTATTAAAGGTAATATTAATACTAAAACATATGATCATATTAAAAATACTTTAATTGATAATAAATGTATATTTATTGGTGGATTAGCACAAAAAATATACAAAAAATATACTAAAAATAAAAATATAAATTATAATACATTTGATGTTATAAGTTTAAATGCTGAAAATATATCAGATACAATTAAAACAAAATTTAAAGATTTAAATATTAAAATTGAAAATATTGATCCGATTGGAGAACTTATACCAAAACATTTTAAAATAATGATAGATGATATATGTTATGCAAATATTTATCAAAGTGATGCTTGTTATTCATATAATCGTATAAAAGTTGGTAAAAAATTTGTATATATTGGAACAATATTTACTATATTAAGTTTTTATCTTATATTTTTATTTGCTGGTGAAAATGATTATGATAGTAATAGAATATTGTGTACTAGTCATATGTTACAAAATATATATTTACGTAATCGTTTTAAAAATAGTGGTGTTTTAAAAGTATTTACTATTCAATGTGAAGGACAACAAGAAACATTAGAAGATATTTTACTTGAAAAACGTGAAAAATTTAAAAAATTAAAACGTAATAGCAAAGAATACGAAAAATGGTTTTTGAAATATGCTCCAAAAGGTAATTCAAAAGTTAAATCTAAAACTAAAACTAAACGTGGTGGCAAAAGCAGTGGCAATAGCAATAGTAATAGCAATAGCAATAGCAGTAGCAAAAGCAATGGCAACAGCAATAAAAATAAAACATTTTATTATGTTTATATGAAGGGTTGTCCTTATTGTATAGAATTTGATAAAACTCGTGTATTTGAAAAATTAAAAGATGAGTTCGATGATATAAATTTTGAAAAAATAAATGGACCAGATAATCCAGAATTTTGTCAAAAATATGGTATCGGTAGTTATCCGAAATTAATGCTAGTAGAAAATGGTAAACACAAAATATTTCATAGCGATGATAGAAATTTAAAAGATTTAAGAAATTTTTTAATGTAAATATATTTAATAAAAGCATTAACGAATGAAGGAAATGAATGGTCTAAACATGCTGCAACAGATATGAAAATACGTATATTCAACAACAAAATAAATGATATATTAGATAAAATATCTCCTTTTATAATAATCTTAATCATATCATTAATATATTTAAAGTATTAAAGTATAATTTAATTAAAATGTATAGTCGTTTAGGAATTTTTAGTTTTATATTATTAATAAGTGGTATATCTAGTGTATTAAGTGGTAAATTTGTTTATGATTGTGAACGTAAATGTATAAAAACATTAGAAGAAAAAATAGTAGATTTAAATATTGAATTATTAAAATGTAAACATGAATTAAAAACTTTAGAAGATTCAAATAAATTTAAAGAATCATATAGTAAATTAAATGATAATTTAAAATTGATAAAGGAAGAAAAAGAGTTAACTGATAGTGATAGTTTTGAAAATTTAAATCAATATGATGATTCATCATCAGAAGATTCATCTAAATCTAAAATTGATGTTGAATTTGATTCAGATGATGAAGATTGTAAATTTAATCCTTTAACTAATCCATCTAATGATCCATGACGATTATCTAAATCTTTATTAATACTTTTTAATGTTGTTATTAAATAATGATATTCTTTTTTTAACATATTTATGACTAATATATAATTCATAAATATTTTATTAATATTTTTAGGTATATCTTTGTCTGTGCTTGTGTTTAATAATCTACCAAATACACTACTATTATCATGTATTTCATCTACTTTTTCTAAATAATTTGTTTTACTTTTCATACTTAAATCAATTAATAAATAATTATAAGTTGGTTCAATTTCATTAATTAAATCTAATAAATTTTGTATATGATATAATATTTTTTCTTTACAATCTTTACAATTTGTATGCAATAATAACATCATATCTTTTAATTCACCATCTACAATATATTCCTTATTTTGAATACCACGTTCTAATCCTTTCATTCCTCCAACTAATTCATTATACATTTTATTTTGTAATATAAAATCATCATATTTGAATTCACCTTTCATATCATCAAATATATCATCTGCTTCTAATATTAATGACCATTCTTTAATAATTGTTTCAATATATGATTTAATATAAAAGTTTTCATTTATCAATCTTTTCATATAGTTTACTATCATATCTTTTAATCGGTTCATCATATCTAATAAACTCAGATTATTATGTTTACATAAATATAATAAATGATTTAAAAAACTGATACGATAAGTTGTAGTATGTTTTAAATTGTCTAATGATAACATTTCATCTATACATTTATCACCTTTAACATATAAATTTAAAAATTCATCTGTTGTATAATATTGGAGATCACTCATTTACTATTATACATTATTTTATTTTTATATTTTAATCTAAATAATATTAAGTATGAATAGTTTTGCTTTTATTGGTGATATGGGAACAGGGGATGATAATCAATATAGAGTTGCTAAAAGTTTAAAAAAATGTATAGACCGAGAAAATTTACAATTTGTTATAGGTTTAGGTGACAATATATATGATTGTGGTGCTAAAAGCGTTGATGATGTTCAGTTTATAAATAAGTTTGAAAAACCATATAGTAAAATTGATGACAAGATTAAATTTTATATGACATTAGGTAATCATGATTATGGAGAACATTATTGTAAATGTCAACTTGAAGATAAAGAATTATTACAAGTTAAATATGGACAAATATCACAAAAAAAGGGGAAAAAATGGTATATGCCATCAAGATATTATACGTTTAAACGGGAAAATATTGAATTTTTTGCATTAGATGCTAATGTTGATAAACAAACTAATAAAGAAATAGATGAACAAATCCGATATATGAAAAATAAAATTGAGAATAGTAAAGCAAAATGGAAAATAGCATTCGGACATCAACCTTGGGTAAGTATTGGAGATCATGGTAATGCACCACCAAAATTACAAAAATATTTTAATAGTTTATTTGGTAGTGGTAAAATAGATATGTATTTATGTGGAGATGATCACAATAAACAATTAATAGAAAAAACATTAAAAAATAAAAAAATGGTATTAATAGTTTGCGGAACTGGTGGTAGAGAAACAGATAAACCATATAATTTAGAAAATGTCAAAGATGTAAAAAATGATTTACATTATTTTTCAAGCACCTATGGTATTGGAACTATTATTGAAAATATTGATAGTTTAATTATAAAATTTTATGATAATACTCTTAAAGTTGAATTTGAATATGTTTTAAAAAAATGATTTCTTTTTTGTTTTCTTTTTCTTTAGTTTTTTCTTTTTAGTTTTATTGGTACGTTTACCACCTTTAAATCTTTTACTTGGTTGATTAAATTCCTCTTTTAATTCAGCTTCAAGATTATATGGCGTAGTAGTTCTTTTATTTCCAAGATTTGTTACGTATGTTTTTCTTTTATTTGGTTGATTAAATTCCTCTTTTTCTTCTGCTTTTAATTCAGCTTCAAGATTATATGGCGTAGTAGTTCTTTTATTTCCAAGATTTGTTACGTATGTTTTTAATCTTTTATTTGGTTGATAAGGTGAAGTAGTTTTTTTACGTGCTAAATCATTTACGACGATTTCTTCTGATGTTTTTTCTTTATATGTGTCTACTTCTGGAATTGTACTTAATTTATCTTGAACCGTTGGTAATGAAAGTTTACTTTCAAATGATTCAATACTTTCAATCTTTTTATGTTCTAAATATTTTACATTAAAAACATATTCTAAAATAATTTCATATTTTTTTAAAAAAACATATGAATCTTTATCTAATTTTGCTAAATCAATTTTTCCACCACCTTTTTTACCTCCATGACATTTTTTTTGAACACGAAAATAATCTTTGAACTCTGTTACAAAATTTACTCCAAATTTTTTTATAAAATCTGGAGCAATTTTTGTTCTAGTATAATCAAATATAGCTCCTCTATTTTTTTCAGCTGCTTGAGTTGGTGTTCCTTCATCTATCATTGCATATGTTAATATATATCCTAATAATAAATATAATCCTTTATATCCCTGTTTTCCAAAAATTTTAATATTATTGAGTTCATCTGTTAGTTTTTTAGCAAGATCTTTCATCTTCTTTTTAAAATTTCTTTTTATATTTTTTTTTTCTTTTTCATCTTTTGGAAATTTTGTTATAAATTGAGTATTTGTAATATCTCCGTGCGGTGACCAGGTCGTAGGCTCACCTTTAATCATTCCTTTATCTAATAAAAATTTCAATATCATATCTATATTTTTTTCATTTACAGTTACCTTTATTTTTACTCCATTACTACGTGTATTTTCTAAATCAAAATTTAATATATCTATATTAGATTTAACTTGATTAAATATGGCAGAAGATGCTGCATAACAATTACACATTATAACTTTTATATTATTGTATTCACGGTCTTTATTGAATGATACATCAAAATAACATTTATATATTTTATCATAATATCCTTTCCAAAAATTACTTGAACTTCCAATATATTTTATTATTTGTAAAAAATGTGTTATATGTTCACATTCATATTTACACATTGTCTCCTTTAATTTAAAATTTGTATATTTTCCAGTATTCGTATTTAATTGTATACCCAGTCCATAGCATATTTTTTTTTCAATGTCGCACTTATCACATTCTTCACTTCCTCCTAATGCTTCTCTAATTTCACTATTTTGTTGTAATGTTCGTTTTGTAAGTTCTGTATAATATTCTAATTCTTTAGATTCTTTTTCCCCCCATTTTTTTTCTTTTATTATATCTTCAAGTGTATCGTATGGTATACCTCTATTTGCTTCATTAAATTTTAAATTTATTTCTAGAATTGTATGACATAGTTTATTTGGGGGGGCACAATTTTCTAAGTGAGGAAGTATTTTTTCTTTAAAATATTTTTGACTTAAAATTACAGGATATCCACCTATGGCTGTACTAGAATTTTTAAATTGATTTTTATCTTTGTCCCCATCTGGTATTTGTATTTGCTTATTATTCCAAAAAATATTTATACGTTCATCATTTTTAATTTTTATATCTTCTATAATCTCAAGTAATTCTTCTGAAAAAAATTCTTCTATTTTAGTATAGTCATATATAAAATCCCACTTTTTTTTATATATACTATGATCGCGTACACCATTATATAGTACATCTTCTAGTATCCAGAAATAATCTGTTGATTTCTGGTCAGGTTGTCTGACATGAACATTAAATATAGTTATATTATCTTTATCTCCTTTAAATACTTCATACTTTTTTGGTTCTTTTAATCCTAACTCAAGGTATTCATTTGTGTTACCTGGTGCCCATTCATCAGGGTATTTTATTGGATTAAATAATTGAGCAACTGCTCTAACTTCTAATAATGTATATGTATTATCATCTGTTGGCTTTAACGTACTTTGGCGCTTCTGGTGATTTTGTCCGGTTGTTGTTGGCGTTGGTGTTGGCGTTGGCGTTGGTGTTGGCGTTGGCGTTGGTGTTTGCGTTGGCGTTGGCGTTGGTGTTGGTGTTGGTGTTGGTGTTGGTGTATTACTAGTTGCTTGTACGGGTCCTTGTACGGTTGCTGGTGCATTTGCTCTTGGATCATCTATTTTTTCTATATCATCTATATCATCTATTAAATAACCACTAGCTGATGATGGGACATCTATTTTATTTGTTACAATACTTATACCACTATTTGATTTATGTTTAAATTGTTCTGTTTTATATCCGGCATCAATACGTGGTTTTGTTGCATTAAATGTTATATAATCTCCTTCATTTAAACTATCTATAATTTCGTGTTTTTCATCATCTGATTGTCCTCCTTTTTGATATTTTTTTTTTTTTGTGCGTTTCTTTTTTCGGGTGCCACCCATATTATTATATTATATTATAATATTAAAGTAAAAAATAAAATATTTATAATAATATAAAATGGTTAAAGAAATAGCAAAAGAAATGGATGTAACACATTTACTATTATTATTATTAGGAGCATATTTAGTATATCACTTTTTTCTAAGAAGATGTCCTATTTGTGGCGCAATAGGATGTACTAACAAATGTGGAAAGTGTGGTATAGAAGGATTTACACCTTTAGATACAATTCATACAAGTTTAGATGAATCTATTAATAATCCAAGTTGCTGTATAAGTAATACTGCTGGATATTCGACTGACCCAATTTCAATAAGTGATTCCATCGCACCAGGTTTCTCAACTATTAGTGCTTATGCAAATCCTTGTAATTAAAAACCTTTAGTAATTAAAAACCTTTGGTAATTAAACCTTCTGGTAATTAAACCTTCTGGTAATTAAACCTTCTGGTAATTAAACCTTCTGGTAATTAAACCTTTGGTAATCGAAAATTTTTTGATAAATTTAATATTTCTCGTATAATATAAATTTTAATATTTATATATTTAATATATATATAGATATGGTATTAAATGGAGGTGCTAGTGGTATATTAGTTGATATTATAAAAGCATTATTAGAAATGAAATCTATTAAATTTTTACCTAAAGCAAGTGTAGTAAATGATCAAACAAAATACAATGATTATTTTGCTAGTGTAGATTCAAAAACATTATTATATTTAGTAAAAGAATATGATGTAGATAATATTGAAGCGATTCAAAAAATATTTGGTGGTCCAATTAGAGATTCAGCACCACAAATAGATAATACAGGTGATAAGTTAATAAAAAATTTAGATATGATAAAACCAGATTTAAACAATATGAAAGATATGCAATATTATCAAAAGTTTTTAAGTTTAAACAATGAATTAGAAAATTTAGAAACAAATATAAAAAATTTAAAAAATGAAGTTGATAAATCAAATATTCAATTACAAAATTTTCAATGTATTGAAGGATTAGATAATGAAGAAAACGGATTTTTATCACATTTTATATTAGATTGTAGTAAATATTGTAATCATGATATAGATTGGTATCGTGTAATACTAAAATTAGACGATTTTGATAAAGAATATGAAGTTGAAGTCAATAAATTAACTAATAAGAATGGATTACAATTAGAATATGATAGTATTCGAGATGTTTGCCAAAATCTTTCAGAAAATAAAACATTAAAAAATATTTTTAAAAATAAATTAATAGAATGTAGTAAAGCACCATATTCATTTTTAGACACATTAACTGGAGATATTTCATTTGAAAGTTTAAGTGATTGTCAAAAATGTCATGATGATTGTATATTATATTTAAATGATAGTTATAAAAGTTTTTTAATGGATGATAGTGATGGTATTGGTATAAGTAATAAATTAAAAGTATTACTATTTTGTGAATTTAGATTATATGCTATTAGTAAATATGTTACATTAGAAGCATTACGTATTAAAAAACAAAATTATACACGTGTTAAAAATATATTAAAAAAATTATCAGTTGAACAAAAGAAAAAAATAATTCAAAGAAATGTTTTAGATAAACAACGTGCTACTGATATATTAAAATTAAAAAAATTAGAAGCACAACAAAAAACTCAAAAAACAGATTTAGACAAACTTGTTGGTGAAAAACAAAAATCTATGAAAGGCGGTGGTCATCATCATCAAACTGGCGGTGATGTAAATGATAATTTAATGAAACAAAACTTATTATCACAAGTATTACAAATTATAGCAAATGATAAAAGCCTCTCACAACAAGGTGTCAATGTTGGTGATGTTCAAAATCGTTTAAATGATATTGGCAATAAACCATTAGGTAATCCTAATAAACCAATGGATAAACCACCAGATATTGGTAAACCACCAGATATTGGTAAACCACCAGATATTGGTAAACCACCAGAGATTGGTAAACCACCAGATATTGGTAAACCACTTGGTATGCCTAATAAACCTATGGATATGGATAAACCACTTGGTATGGCACAAGATATTGGTAAACCACCTGGTATGCCTGATAAACCATTAGGTATGGATAAACCATTAGGTAATCCAGATAAACCTAAAAATGATAATATTATGATAAAAGATGAGTTAATACCAAATTGTACGGCAATTGCTCAAGATATTATGGATGGTAAAATAAATGAAAAAAATTTTATATATTTATCACCTAAATGTGATACACAAATTATGAATGCATTAAAAAGTAGTAGATAAATATTTATATATTTCAATTACTTGTTCTTTCCAATATTCATTTTTTGGTTCATATAAATCAGAACCCCTCAATCCAGATTTCCATTCTTTATTCCAATTAATAGTTTCACGATGCATAATAAATTTTGTATTACTTGTAACTAAAAATTCTACCTTAATTCCAACTCTTTTATAATTATTATTATTTTCATCATTTAACCATTCATCAAATGTAGGAAATTTATGTTTCCAAGATTCATAATATTGTTTGAGTATTTCTCGGTCTTGATCATTTTCAATATTAAATATAAATGGATAATCAGTTACTTTAACAATTGAATTAAAACCACAACCCTTAACATACCATACAATAATATCATCTTTTTTTAATTTATTTTTAATGTATTTATTTTGTGTTCTTTTTCCGTATTTTATCCAAGTTGTTAATATGTTATTTTTACAAATAGTAGAATTCCAAATTTTTAAATCTTCAGTATTTCCATTCATATAAAATATATTTTTACTTTCATATATTTTTTTTAAATTTTCTAATTCAGTAATTTCTCTATATTTTTCTTTTATTTTTTCATCTATTTTTATTATTTCAAAAGTATCACTCATTTTATAAAAAATATGTATTTATTTTTAAATAAAACAGATAAATTTGAAATTATATCTACTACTTTTTATAAATCATTTTAAAACTATGTATGAATCAAGTGAAATATTACAACCATCTATTGTATTTGAAACTACACACACAAAAAAATATGAAAAAATATTATATATGTTTTGTCATTGTTTATTTGGTATTATAGTTGGAGGTACAATTGGATTGTTTATGATGTTTATTTATAATCAAATAATTTGAAATTGTATCATATATTTAAAGTAACTAAATAAAGATGACTATTTATTATACTAAATATGGCGGTATTATCCATAATCCAGAAGCATATTTTAAATTAGGTGGAGAAATATACTATTCTAAAGATGGTGCTTTTAAATTAAAAAAATACAAAAAAGAAATATCAAAACCAAAAAATAATAAATCTGTGATCGATATGGCAAATTTATTTGAATTAGGCGAATATAAAAAAGATTTAAATTTAGGATATTCATATTATAATACACGAATACGACAATATAAATATTTACATCATATTAAACATGTACTTGATTTATAAATTTATTCAAATGAAAATTCAAAATCACCATCATCACAATCACTATCATATACATCACCTTCTTCTATGATTTGTTCAAACAATGTATCAACATTATTAGTATCAGGTTCATAAATAGGCATATCATTATCATCATCTAATAATTCTACAAGTCTTTTTTCATCTAATAATATTTCACAATTATTAGTTCCAGCATGTATTTTTTGTCCCATCATAATATTACTTGATACACCTTGTAATTTGTCATATTTACCAAATAATCCTGCATTTATTAATTCTTTTGTTGTATTTTCAAAACTACATTTTGCTAATGGCCCAATATCTTCAGCATTAACACCTTGTGAATTAATTGAAATTAAATGTCCTCTAGATGTCATCATATCTACTAATAAATCAATATGTCTACTGTTAATATATTCTTCAAATACTTCATCTAATTGTTCAATTAATACATTTCTTGTTGCTTCAATTCCAAAAATTTCAAAAGTTTCAATAATATCATTTGATATTGTTTTAGTATTATCAACATAATCTAATGCTAAAATATCTATTAAATTTGTTCCGTCAGTTTCTAATATCCATTCTTTTGTATCTTGTAAAACATTTTCTATTTTAGATTTTGTATTTATTTCACTCATAACAACATTACTAATATCTTTAATACCTTTTATAACAACATTTTCTAATAATTCATTTTTAATATTTTTAAATGTGGATATAATATCACTCTGATCTTCTAAACCATTATTTTCATCAATATCACCACTAATATCTGATTCAATACTTATTCTACCAATTAATTCTTTACTATTATCATCTGAAAATACAAAATTAATACTGTTTGAATACATAGACTTAATAGAAATATATACATCTTCCATTATAATACCCATATCTAACATTTTTGTTTTATCAAATGTAAAACGAATGATCCATGGACTAATTTCATTCACATCTTTTCCATCAAGTTCTTCATCTAAGAAATGTTTATATATTTCTAAAAATTTTTTGTCCTCTGTAATATCTGTATCATATAAATTATTATTTGGATCATAGTATAATTCACTGTTTTTAACAATATCTTTTAATAATGTATATTCAATAGTATTTTTAACAAAATTACATTTATTTTTATCATTTTTATATTCTGTATTAAGATAAATCTTATCACTTGGTGATTTAATATTTTTTGATAAATGTAACAATTCTCTTAATCTTGGAATACCCCTAGTAACATTTGATTTAGCACTAACTCCTGCAAAATGAAAAGTATTTAATGTCATTTGTGTTGCTGGTTCGCCAATACTTTGTGCTGCTAAAGCACCAACCATTTCTCCTGGAGAAACTTTAGATTGATAATATTTATATTTAATGATATCTATAATTTGATCATATTCACCGGATTGAATATGATATTTTTCTAATAATATTTTAGGATGTAAATGAATATCAATTAATATTTTTATAATAGTATTATTTTTAATATTCTCTGTTACATATAATGAATTTTTTAATATTTCATTTTTTTTTAATATTTCTATTGGTGTAATATCTGATATTAAATTTAATATCGGATTTGTATTATTTTCCACTATTCTTTGAATATGTACTGGAGACATAATATTATTTTCAACATTATAATGGAATATATCTACTGTTAAATATTCATTAATACTTACAATATTTACAAAATTCTTTTCTAATATTTCATGATATTCATTTATACTTTTTAATCTATCAATACTATCACCCTCTAATACCGATTTCCAATTATAATCTTCTGAAAAATAAAACATTTCAATTATACCTTCTGTATTTAATTTTGTAAGTATTAATGATTGCGATTCTATACTTGTACCATCCATTCCATCACCTCCATATACGAACTGAACTATTATATTATTACTTGTTCTAACTGAAAAATCATATCCTACTTTTAAATCTTCCATTGCTTTAATAATTTTTCTTTGAATATAACCAGTCTCTGATGTTTTAACTGCTGTATCAATTAAACCTTCCCTTCCACCCATAGCATGAAAGAAATATTCTTGTGGTGTTTGACCTGTAATAAATGAATTTTTTACAAATCCTCTAGCTTCAGCACTATCATCAAATTTATAATAATGTGGTAAAGTTCTATCTTCATAACCATATGGTATGCGTTTACCATCTACATTTTGTTGCCCTAAACAAGCAACAATTTGAGCAATATTTGTTGCTTTTCCTTTACTACCACAATTAATCATATTAATTGCACGATTACATTCTTCTAAATTATTTAATCCTAATTTACCAGTCTCTGATAATGTTTTATTTAATATACCATTTACATTACTTTCAAATATATCATTATTAGTTTCACCAGTAAAATTTTCAAAAATATTTAAATGTAACTCTTTCATCATTTCTTCAATCTCATCATTCTTTGATTTAATTATATGATTGATCTTACGGTTTGTTTTATCGTCTGCTAACATATCACTTATACCTATACTAAATCCTTCTATTAATAATAAATATGTTACTATTTTTTGTAAATCATCTATAAAATCTTTTGCACGAATTTCTCCAAAATCATTAAATATTGTATGAATTAATCCTTTTGATGTTTTTGTAAATAATCCTTTATCTAATCCACCTTGCTCTAACATTCCTCCAATAATCTTAACATAATTTTTCTTATCTTTCTTGTCTTCACATAATCCATTTTCCATTTCTAAATTTATATTTTCTGGCAATATAAAACTAAATACTTGTTTACCACTCCATAATATAATATTTTTATTATCTATATTTTCATTTATACTTGGTTCTGGAAATGGTTTATTTCCAAATGTTGATAAATCACATAATATATTCATCATTTGTATACGTGTTAAATATACGCCTTCAACCATTCTTACTTTTGCTTTATCTGTTTTTGCTTTACTATTTTTTATTGGAATACTATTTGTATTATTCATTACAACAATTTTATCATTTTTACTAGTTATGTATTTTAAATCAATATTTCTTGTTAATTTATTAATACCTAATAATGTATCCTGAACTATTGTAATTATAGGTTTATTTTCTCTTGGTGATATAATTTGCTTATTAACATTCATTATTTCTTTTAATTCAATCATTGTTTCATAACTTTGTGGAACATGCATATTCATTTCATCACCATCAAAATCAGCATTATATGGTGGTGTCACTGATACATTTAATCGAAATGTATTTCCAGATAATACTCTTACACGATGACCCATCATACTCATCTTATGTAATGATGGTTGACGATTAAATAATACATAATCTCCATCCATTAAATGCCTGTTTACTATATCACCATTTTCAATTGTTACACTATCCTTATTTTCATCAAATATTGTAATTTTTTTCCCACTGTCTTTTTTAATGATACTTTTAACACCAGGAAAATTATCACCATTTTTAACATATACTTCTAATTTTTTCATATTAAAATTGTTTACCGTTTCTGGAAATGTTAAATTTGTCGCTATTGCCATAGGTACTCCAAGTTCATCTAATTCTATATTTGGATCTGGTGTAATTACACTACGTGCTGAAAAATCTACACGTTTTCCCATTAAATTATTACGAATACGACCTTCTTTACCTTTTAATCTTTGCATTATTGATTTTAATGATCTACCTGATCTTAAAGATGATTGTGATATTCCAGATATATCATTGTCTACCAATGTTGCTACATGATATTGTAATACTTTTGTTAAATCATCTACTGTTTGTTTCTTAGAATTTCCAGAATTAATTGTTTTTTTTAAATTATTATTTGTTTTTATTATATCTGATAATTTATGCGTTAAATCATCATCCATTCTTTGGGAATTATCTTGTTTTACTGATGGACGAACTGATGGTGGCGGAACAGGTAGTACACTACATATCAACCATTCTGGTCTACACCATTGACTACTAAAACCTATAAAATTACTATCCTCATCTGTAATATTTTCTAATAATTGTTTAATATATTCTATATCAACTAATTGGGTCTTTGCTTCATTGCTAGCATCTCCTTTCCATTTTATCATTATACCATTAATACCATCAATTTTATAATTATCTGGTTGTAAACATCCACAACCATCATCTGTTTTTTTACCACATCTATCAACTTTTTGACATTGAGTATATACTTCATCAAATCTACGATCATTATCCAATTTAAATATTTTTTGATTTATAATATCATTTTTATCTATTAATAATTTACTGCACCTAAAACATACACATTTTAATACTTTTACTAATGTATTTATAAAATGATAATGATAAACTGGTCTTGCTAATTCAACATGTCCGAAATGACCCGGACAATCCATATTTTTTTGACCACATGTTTTACATATCTTACCCATATCAGTTACTCCCATTCTTGGATCAAATATACCTTTAATTATTGGAATTTCTTTTTCATATGTATCATGTTTTGTAATTTCAACAACAGATCTATTACGTATTTCATCTGGTCCTATTATACTAAATTGAACACCAACAACATTATTAGTATCTGGTTCATTATTGCCATTCATATATATATATATATATTATAACTTATCTTTTTTTTAAGTTTTTTTTTCAAATTTTATGTTTAATCCATATTTATTTAAAAATAAAGATAAATAATAAATATATTATGTCTAATATTCATTCTATGAAAACAAGATCAAAAAATAAAATAAATAAAATAATTAAAATCATTAATAGCAGTGATAGTAGCGACGATGATGATGATATTGAAGAATCAATAAATAATGTAGAATATAATAATCCAGATAAAAATTATAAAAGAAAAATTAAAATGAATCAGAATAATGGTATTAAAAAAACAAGAATTAATGAAGAAAATAAATTAAGTGATATATTCTTAGAATATATATTACAAAATGCAAATGATAAATTAAATGAATTATATAAAAATAATGACAATGACAGTGACAATGACAGTGACAATGACAGTGACAATGACAGTGACAATGATAGTGAGAGCGGAAATGATAAAAAAGTAGAAATTTATAAAATGGATAAATATGATTTAGAATATGATGATTTTTTAGATACAAAAAAAAATAATAATAATTTAGAAATAGATTACTTTACAAAACTTGATACAAAAAAGAAAAAAGAAATATTATCACAAATAGAATGTATCAATAAATATGATGATAATAATATTCCTTTAAAATTTAAAATATTATCTTCAGAAATGGATACAAATACAAAATCAATTGCTATATCAGAAATTAATAAATGTGACGCATTAGATACTACTAGTGGCGAATATAGTAAAATTACACAATGGATAAATACTTTGACACGTATACCATTCAATAAATTTAGTAAATTGCCTGTATCGCATGATGATACTATTGAAATTAAAAGAAATTTTTTAAAAAATACAAATAATATATTAAATGATGCTATATATGGACATACTACTGCTAAAAACCATATATTACAACTAGTAAGTAAATGGATAAGAAATCCAGAATCAAATGGTAATATTTTAGCAATTCAAGGTCCTATGGGCAATGGTAAAACTACTTTAGTTAAAAAAGGTATATCTAAAGCAATAGATAGACCTTTTCATTTTATTGCTTTAGGTGGTGCATCAGATAGTAGTTATTTTGATGGACATCATTATACATATGAAGGTTCTAAATATGGTAGAATTGTAGAAATATTAATGGAATCAAAATGTATGAACCCTATTTTTTATTTTGATGAATTAGATAAAATAAGTGATACTCAAAAAGGTGATGAAATAATTCATTTATTAACTCATCTTACAGATAATAGTCAAAATGATAAGTTTCAAGATAATTATTTTAGTGGTATCAATTTTGATCTTTCTAAAGCATTATTTATTTTTTCATTTAATGATGAACATAAAATTGATAAAATTTTAAAAGATAGAATGTATGTTATAAATACTAAAGGTTTTAAACCAGATGAAAAAATACATATCGCAAATGATTACTTATTGCCAGAATTATTAAAATCTTATAATTATTCTGATAATATCATATTTGATGATATTATTATCCAAAATATTGTTGAAAATTTTACACATAATGAAGAAGGTGTAAGAAACTTAAAAAGATGTTTAGAAACTATCATTTCAAAAGTTAATATGTATGAATTATTATATGATGATAACAATGATAAATCTATGCTAGATTTAGATTATACTATTACTGATTTCAGTATACCTTACAAAGTTAAATCTGATGACTTAGATATATTATTAAATAAAAATAGTGATACGGACAAACCACCAGAACATATGTATGTTTAAAGGATATCTTCAATAGTTACAAATATTCTAGGTATTGTGTTTAGTAATATATGAGGTGTAGCTAATGCTAATGATTTTTTAAATATATTCGAACTTTCTAATTTTTCCATTGTATGTATATTATCTGATGGTGATATATTATTTTTAGTTGCTATATTTTGACACCATTTTGGATTATCAAATATATTATTATTTATATCTATAGGTTCATCTTCATGATAAGCCCAAGCATAACTTGTAGGACAAGTATCATGAATATTATTCCACCAATCCTTTAATTTAGGAGAAATATATCTTTCTGTATTTGTAGGATTTGCATACCAAGCTTCAATGCAATTACATACACCAGAATCAGTTATTCCTATTATTTTCTCATCTACTGATGTTTCATTACATCCTAGGGGATCTATTTCAATTTCTTTAGTTGGATTTTCTTTTTGTAGGTTTGATTTTAAATCTTTATAGTAAGGCATTTTTTGAATTATATTTTTAATATCGTCTTGAAATTTTGGATTTTGACAAATTTTCATACCTCCTTTACTATCTGAATTATTGTTAGATGTTATTATTTTCCCTGATTTAGCCTCACAATTTTGTAAATTTATATTACACTTATATTCTTTTCCACATTCATCATTTAAT
>Ga0115562_1000853_pt1 | contig 23102 bp, 19 predicted proteins | sample COGITO_mtgs_1105_6_FD_87200 | JGI IMG/M metagenome (GOLD analysis project Ga0115562, IMG submission 87200) | Pelagic marine microbial communities from North Sea - COGITO_mtgs_110516 | ecosystem: Environmental > Aquatic > Marine > Epipelagic | place: Germany:Helgoland, sampling site Kabeltonne...
GACAGGTCGAACTGGATGATGTGCATTTCGGGTATGATCCGACGCGTGCGATCCTCAAGGGCGTATCGCTTGTGGCCGAACCGGGCCAGCAGGTCGCCATTGTCGGCTCGACCGGATCGGGCAAATCGACCATCGGGCGATTGCTGTTCCGCTTTTACGATGTGGGGGCAGGGGCACTGCGCATCGATGGCCAAGACGTGCGGGACATCACACAAGAAAGCCTGCATGACGCCATCGGTGTGGTCCCGCAGGACACGGTGCTGTTCAACGATACGATCCATTACAACATCGCCTATGGCCGTGACAACGCGACCGAGGATGACATCATCGCGGCTGCCAAAGCCGCGCAAATCCACGATTTCATCATGCGCCTGCCAGATGGCTATGCCACGACCGTAGGCGAACGCGGTCTGAAGCTGTCGGGTGGTGAAAAACAGCGCGTTGGCATTGCGCGCACGCTGCTTAAGAACCCGCCCATCCTGCTGCTGGACGAGGCGACCAGCGCGCTGGACACAGAAACAGAACAAGACATCAAGGCGGCGCTCAACGCGGCCGGAGAGGGCCGTACAGTGCTGACCATCGCCCACCGCCTGAGCACTATTGCCGAAGCGGACCGGATCGTCGTGCTGGAGGATGGATTGGTTGTCGAAACCGGTACCCACGACGAACTGCTGAACAAAGAGGGCCGCTATTGGCAGCTTTGGCAGCGGCAGCAAGCGGATGAAGAGATCTGAGAGTCACACTCAGTTTTAGAGGGGCAGGGGCACGGGCGAAGATGCTGTTGATCAAAGGGTGCGATCGTTTGAAGCCCTCAAATCGGTGCGCCTCTTTAGCGGATCTGATTAAATCTGTAGCCCAAGAAAGAACACGGCCAATGGCACTGGCGACACCGCCACGAGGATCGCAATCAATGTCTGCATCGGGGTAAACAGACCGCTGAGCCCGACCATTATCATAATGCCACCGCCCCCGCCGATGAGGGAGTTTCCCGGCGTGTTCACCGCCAGTGCCATGGCAATGTACCTGTAGCGCAAGGCAAGTTTCAGCATGCGTGGGGTCTGACCCTCTAACAACATGGCAAGCCGTTCCTCTTGCGTCAGAGGTGCTGCGCGCGCCACCAATTTGGCCGCACGGTGCATCCGCAAGACAGAAAAAAGCCGTTCGAGCGCACCAATAGGCAGAAAGCGCCCGATAGAATAGGCAAGCATCATGGACGTTACCGTCGTCACATAAATCAGCGGAGCGATGCCGGGCCCAAAGGCGGTCAACATCGCCAACCCTATCTCTGCGCCCGGCACAAAGGGCAGTGCGAGCAAACCAATATAGGCAAGCGCACCCAGCATAATGGCGCGGTGGATCTGCTGTTCGTTGCCGGGCCTGATGTGCAGATCCAGCGCCTCGCGCACCATATGCGCGCCCCATGTGGCAACCACTAGAACGGCGATAAGCAGGACAAGACGAACCGCGACTGCGCGCAGGTTGTGACCGGACGGGCTCACGCCTGTTGCCTCACCCAGAGACGCTGTCGTCAGTTGGCGCGACCGGCGATCCTGTCCCTGCAAAGGTGATCTGATGGGTCCAGTACCAGCGTCGTGTGGTCCAGCTGCCTTCGAACTGGACGTCTTCGCCCTTTACCGTGCCATAAAATACGACCTGATGCGGTGCCTCTGGGCAGATGGGGCGCGCCACAAAGTGGATCACATCGCCCTCGACTTTTGTTTGGTACTCTGACCAGCCAAAGTTGCAGTATTTCTCGCAATTGACTGACTGGAACGTTCCGTCACGGAAGACCAGTTCGTCTGTCATGACTTCCCCGGTCTTGAGGTCCGCACCGACAATCTGAAAAGACCGGCCATCCAATGCGCTGCCAGCGGTCCAGTCCCCTTCGGGGGCGGCAAAGTCGGGGATGTCTGTATTCATCACCGTCAGCGTCGCTGCACCTGTGCCAAGCGTGGCAACGGCGATGGCTGCGACTTGCAATATCTGGCTCATGGGTCCTCGCAAACGGGATATGCTGAAATGTTCGGGTTCTGTGAGAGAATACCCTATGTATACTCCTCAACCGCGATTCCACCAAAGCGAAACCAGCGGCGCGCAGTGATTTAGAGGGCTGCGGGCAAATCCACGCAAAAATACTGAACGGATTGGCGAGCGGACGTACATTCAACACGCTGTCAGGGCCCGCTGTTTCCGATACGCGCAGAGCAGGTCAGTTGGACAAGGTACATGCGATCAGGCCGAAACGCTTTACGCTCCGGCCTGTGATCCTGTTTTTGCTATTCCGCCGCCTTGAGCGGGGTTGGTTCCGCGAAGGGCAATTCAGGCTGACGCACGGCACCGGCCGGTTCGTCAACGAAATCCCATACAAGTTCTTGGCTTTTCATCTTGCTGGTCTGGCGCGACAGCGACCAGTCACGTGCTGCAACACTGGCGCGGCCAAGCGACATCTTGGCCAGCAACTGGCTGAACCACATCACATAGGTCACGACCCAGACGCGCATCGCCAGCAAGGATGGCGTGACCATCAGGGTCAGCACAGTCGCAATTCCCAAACCAAACACAACCGCAGTGGCAAGTTGTTTCCACCAAAGGGCCGTGGGGCTGTCGACAGTATAGCCGCCGCCGCCAAAATCGAGGCTGAGGCCGAACATCATCGGGGCCAGACCCGCCATCGTTGTGATGGTGGTAAGCAGAACAGGCCTGATGCGATCTTGGGCGGTGCGAATGACCGCTTCGATGCGGGGCATGTATTTCTCGTATTCCTGATAGGTGTCGATCAGAACGATGTTGTTGTTCACCACGATGCCCGCCAGCGCGACGATGCCTGTGCCCGTCATGATGATCGAAAACGCCTGATCCATGACCAGCATCCCGATCAGAACGCCCGCAGTGGACAGAACGACCGCCCCAAGCACCAAGAGCGCGTTGTAAACACTGTTGAACTGCGCCAGCAGGATGATGAACATCAAGAACAGCGCCCCGGCAAAGGCCTGCATCAGGAAGGCCCCGGATTCGGCCTGATCCTCTTGATCGCCGGTCCATTCATATTCTAGCCCGGCGGCAAAGGGGTCCGTGTCCAGCCATTTGGTCAGTTCGGCAATCCGCTCTGTCGGATTGACGGGGGCAAGGCGCAGGTCACCTGCATCCAGTGCGGCCTGCAAATCAACGCCGCGCCCGGTGTCTTCCATCGCCAACACGGCATAGGTCACGCCATCGATTGATGTAATGTCACCGCTGGGCGACGGGCGCAGGGTGGCTGCGATCACGCCAACATCCACGCCGTCGATCTCTTCGGTCGAAACCAGCTTTTGCAGCCCGTCCAGAACGTCGGACTTTACATCAAAGTAACGCACCTGATCGACGCGGTTGATTTGGGCAAGTTCGGCCACAGGCGTGCGCGTGATGAAGTTGGCCAGCGGGACCAGCCCGTCGCCAGTGCGCACCTTGAGTGTGTCGAGGGTGGATAGAACCCGGTCTTCTTCGGGCAGACGGACGCGAATTTCGATTTCTTCGTCGGATGTATCGACGCGCATGGTGTCCAGCAGCAGACCGCGCGTGACCAATTGCACCATTGCGCCCACAGTGGCCACATCTGCGCCAAAACGGCCCGCTTTCTCGACGTCTACGTCGATCTGCCAGTCGATGCCGGGCAGGGGAAGCGTGTCTTCGATCCGCACGAGGCCGGGAATGGTTTCAAATTCGGCGCGCGCCACGCTGGTGGCCGTCAACAGGTCGTCCCAATCGCTGCCCTTGATGCGCAGGTGCACGGGTTTGCTGCTGGCTGGGCCTTGTGCAAGGGCCAGCGCTTCGGAACGGATACCGGGAATCTCTGCGAGTTGTTCCGCGATTTCGTCCATGACCGTGGCACCATCATATTCATGGGCCTTGATGTCGCGCGTGACTGTGTAGTTGATCCCTGGGATCGTGAACCACGGCTCACTCGCTTCGGGGCGTTCCTCCCATGGGATTGTTTCAAGCTGGATTTGACCGATTGCATCCGTGGGCGCACCAGCACCGCCTGTGTTGGCATTCAGCCCGCCATCCCCAGCAAAAGCAAAGGCACTGCGGATACCGGGGTGGCCGTTGACCACATCCTCGGCTTGGCGCAGCAATGCATCCTTTTCATCCAGGCTCAGGTTTCCGCGTGCCAGAACATAGACGATGGCCTGTTCGGCCTCTGTCTCGACAAAGAACTCTACGCCTTTGTTGTTGTTGACGAAGTAGATCAGCGTGGTGCCGACAAAAACGAAAACGGTGGCGACCATTACGATGGGCATCACCGGGTTGCCCACGATTCCCTGGATCAGATAGCCAAAACCTGAACGTTGATAGCCCGATTTGACGTGGCCATTGCCCGATCCGAATATTTTGCGACCTGCCCAATGCCCGGCCCAGCCGAGCCGTACAAACAGCGCCCCCGCCGACAGGAACGCAAGCGCCAGACCGCTCAGCGCCAGACCGACAAGGCATAGCATCCCAAAGGCGTAGAAAAAGACCTGCAAAAATGTTGGCAGGACCGAACCCACCGTGTCTTGTTGATCCATCACGGCAAAGGCCGCTGCGACAAATCCTTGTAGCATAGGTACGCCTGCCAATCCGGCCACCAGCGCAACAGCCAGCGGGAACAGCGCGATATGGGCCAGCATCGGCAATTTTGCGATGCTGCCGCTCTTGGAGGAGATGATGTTGATCAGGCGGGCCAGAACCCCACCCATGACGGGCAGATAGATCAGGGCCACGATCAGGGAAGCAGACAGAACAAAGATCAGCGTGACAGGCAGCATGCCCATGAATTCGCCCGGCACACCGGGCCAAAACAGCATCGGCAGGAATGCACACAGCGTGGTGGCTGTGGATGACACAACAGGCCAGAACATGCGCTTGGCCGCGTCCACATAGGACTGCATCGGCCCCGCGCCTTCTTGTTGGCGTTTGTCGGCGTATTCGACCACCACAATCGCGCCGTCGACCAGCATCCCGACCGACAGGATCAGGCCGAACATGACGATGTTGGAAATCGAAATGCCCATGATGGCCAGCAGCACGAAACACAGCAGGAACGAGGTCGGGATCGCAAACCCAACCAACAGCGAGGCACGCGGGCCCAATGCCGCAAGTGATACGATCATCACCAGCGCAATCGCCGTAAAGACAGAACCCTGCAATTGCCCGACCATCGATGCCACTTCGCGGCTTTGATCGTTTGAGGTGCCAACAGTGACGGCGGCTTTCAACCCGTCGGGCCACTCGCCGGCTTCGGCGGCCACCAGCTCTTTGACTGCGGTGGCGGTGTCGATCAGGTTGAACCCTTTGCGTTTGACAACTTGCAAAGCAACGGTGTCTTCGCCGTTAAAACGGGCGGTGGACAGGCGATCCTCGAAGGTGAGATTGATCTGGGCCAGATCGCCCAAGGTGACGACGCGGTCGCCGTTGGTTTTGACGGGCAGGTCATAGATATCGCTGATCTCGTCAAACGAGGACGGGATTTTGACCGCAAAGGCACCTTGCGCAGTTTCGATTTCACCGGCGGCAATCAACTGGTTGTTGTTGCGCACCACGTTGATCAGTTCGGCGGCTGTGACGTTGTAGGCCTCAAGGCGCAAGGGGTCGATAATGACCTCGACCATTTCATCACGGCTGCCCACGATGCTGGCTTCCAGAACCGCATCGATGCCTTCGATATCGTCCTGCAAATCCTTGGCGACGCGCGTAATCGTGCGTTCCGGCACGGGGCCAGAAAGGTTGACGATGATGATCGGAAATTCGGAAAAGTTGAATTCGTCCAGCGTGTATTGCTCGAAACCATCGGGGAACTCTGCCTCTGCGCCATCCATCGCGTCGCGTACATCGGCCATGATCTGGGTCTTGTCCCAGCCGAATTCGAATTCAAGCACCACGTTGGCATAGCTTTCGGCGGCGGTCGATGTCATCTTTTTGAGACCGTCAAGATCGCTCAGCTCGGTTTCCATCGGCTTGACCAGCAGCGTTTCGCTATCGGCTGCGGAAATGCCGGGGAAGGGCACGGATATGATGAGGGTGGGGATTTCGATGTCCGGCTCACCCTCTTTGGGCAGGCTGATATAGGCCGCTGCACCCGCCACGAGCGACAGAATGATAAAGGCAATCACCATCCGCGCGCGGGATGCGGCCCAGTCGACGATACCTGTCATTGCGTTTGCTCCTGAAAGGTTGGGGCGACCTTGACACCTGCGGTGACAAATTCCTGACCTAGGACAATTACGTCTACCTCGTCTGGCAGACCGGTCAGCCAGACGCCGTCGATGGTGTCGCGCAACACGTTGACGCGGCTGAATTGTACGACGCTGTTTTCATCCAAAGTGCGCAGGCCCAGTTGACCATCCGCATTCAGCGTCAGGGCAGAGGATGGTAACAAATGCGCCTTGGACCCGGCTGCGGAAATTTGGATTTCGGCTGTTTGGCCGTCCCGAATGGCAAAGTCTGAATTGGGCACTTCGATTTCAACGCGGAAGGTACGGGTTGTCGGATCAGAGGACCGCGACAGGAATGAAACGGCACCGGTGATCGGTGCGCCACCTGCCGCCAGTTCAGCGCTGGCCATGGCCCCGACTTGAACACGCTCGACTTCGGTTTCGGGCACGAAAGCGACCAGTTTGACCGGATCAAGCTGGATCACGACAGAGCAAAGATCTCCCGGCTGCAACAAGCTGCCCAATTCGGCCGTGTCGCTTTCCAGCAGGCCCGCAAAGGGCGCGCGGATTTCCAGTCGCTCAAGCTCTTTTTCGGCAATTGCAATAGAGGCGGCGGCACTCTGGATGCGTGCTTCGGCAGATTGCAGACCCGATGTGGCGGCGGTGACGCCGGAACGCGCGGCCTCCAACGTTGCTCTGGCGGCGGCTAGCGATGCTTCTGCGCTTTTGACGCGGGTGGCCGCGGCAAAACCGCCTTCGCTCAGACGTTGGGCGGCGTTCTGGTTTACCAGTGCCTCTTCGATCCGGGCTTGGGCCTCAACGACGCGGGATTCGGCTTCGGGCACGCGGCTTTCGGCTTCTGTCTTGCCCGCGATTGCTTCGGCCAGCCGCGCACGCGCCTCGTTCAGGGTGAATTCCCGGGTGCCGGGCGACAATTGGCACAGCAATTGACCCGCTCCGATCACCGCGCCCTTGCGCAACGGAGGAGAGACAACAGTAGACGAGGTTTCGGCCAGAACGCTGACCTGACGCGACGCTTCGGTCTGTCCGCGCAGAATCACGGCACTGCTGATTTCGCGTGAAATGGATTTGCGCACCAGAACTTTGATGAGTGCGCGATCCTCACTGGCTTCTGCGTCGGCGTCTTCTGCCTGTGCGCTTTCGGCGGCCTCGGCATCGTCGGGCTGCGTTCCATCGCCGGTCCGTTCGGCGATAAAGGCCAGCGTGGCGTCGCGCTCAATCACCCAAAGGTACAAACCAGCGGCAACTACAATTGCCAATAAAAACGATACAACGCGCATCAATGTCTTCTCCGTGAGGGTGTTTTTAGACGCCACTAGGTGCGATTCACCGGATATATGTCTTCTTACGACTGAACTAACCAGTTTAGATTACATTTTTTCGGCTGAATTCGCAATATTGCCCGAACGGTGTGCGGCAGGGTGGTCTTTGTCGCTCTTGGCTTGATCGCGTGGGCAGGCTAAGGAAGGCGCAAATTCAAGCGTGGCGCGTTACAAATGCGTCGCAAACGTGGGGAGCGCACGGCGTGAGCGATACCGAAAGCTTTATTGAAGAAGTTAACGACGAGGTGCGCCGGGATCGCCTGTTTGGCTATCTGCGCCGCTATGGCTGGATTGCCGCGTTGCTTATCCTCGGTATTGTGGGGGCCGCTGGCTATAACGAATACCGCAACGCTCAGGCGGATGCCAAAGCGCAGGCTCTGGGCGATGCCATGATCGCCGCACTGTCCCAGGATGATAACGCTGCGCGTGCCGAGGCATTGGTCGGTGTCAGTGCCGAAACAGCCCAAGGGGCAGCTATTCTGGCCTTTATGACCGCTGGTGCGCAAGCCGAGGCGGGCGAGGCTGCGCTGGCGGCGCAGACGCTGCAGGCTGTGTCGAACAACGCCGACGTGCCCTTGATCTATCGCCAGGTGGCGGCCTTCAAGGCGCTGACGTTGCAATCTGACACAATGGACAGCGATGCGCGCCGCGCCGGGTTTGACGCCTTGGCCATTCCGGGGGTGCGCCTGCGCCTGCTGGCCGAAGAGCAGCTGGCACTTCTGGACATCGAGGCGGGCGATACCGACGCCGCCCTTGAGCGATTGCAAATGATCATCGACGATTCCGAGGCCACCGCAGGCTTGCAACGCCGGGCCCTTCAGGCGATGGTGGCACTGGGTGGTGCGCCAGAGGCTGCCGGGATCGCCAATGAATGACGAGGGTGTTGGGATGAGAGATTGCGGCACACAGACCCAAGCGGTCGACATGCAGCGTTTCGCACCTAAAAAGGCGATGTTTGGCATTTGCGTTGCCGCCCTGACGCTGCTTGCGGCCTGTCAGGAACCCGAGATCATTTTGCCCGGCGAGCGGGAAGATATCGATTCCTTCCTGACCCAATCCGAAAACGCCAAGGAAACGACCGACATTGTAAACACGTCGCGTGGCATCTCGCTGCCGGCACAAGTAGCCAATGTCGACGCCGCCCAAAGCATCGGAACGCAGGACTTTCGCACTGATAACCCGCAGCTGAGCACGTCATTGACCCAAATCTTTACCGTAGACATCGGTGAAGGCGACGGGCGCAAACACCGGATCACTGCCGATCCAACAGTGTCTGGCGGGCGTGTTTTCACCCTTGATGCCGAAACCACCGTGACGGCTGTGTCCACATCAGGTGCAATTCAATGGCAACGCAACCTGCTGTCAGATGACGCGGACGCGGGGGATGCAACCGGGGGCGGGCTGGCGGTCGACGGAAACGTTTTGTACGTCTCAAGCGGCTTTGGCATTCTCACGGCGTTCGAGGCCGCGACCGGGAACACGATCTGGACACAAGACCTTGGTGGGACAGGCTCCGGCCGCCCGACAGTCTTTGGTGATCTTCTATACCTCATGGCCGGGGACGACACAGGCTGGGCCATCAACAAATCAGACGGACGGATCGCGTGGCAGGTCACAGGGTCGGACAGCCCGATCAACGTGCTGGGCGCGCCAGCGCCGGTCGTTGTCGATGGGCTGACAGTGTTTTCCTTTGGCTCCGGCGAATTGCAGGCTGTGTTCCGCAAGGGTGGGTTGCGGCGCTGGGATGCGTCGGTTCTGGGCGAACGCAAGGGCCGCGCACTGTCGAAATTCGATGACGTGACCGGGCGACCAATCGCAGCAGACGGCGTGATTTATGCTGGCAACCAATCCGGGCGCACAACGGCCGTTTCTGCCGCCAGTGGCGGACGCATCTGGACAGCGAACGAGGGTGCCATTGATACTGTTCTGCCTGTCGGCGGCAGCGTCTTCCTGATCAGCGACCGCAACGAGCTGCTGCGTCTTGATGGATCGGACGGCAGCCGTATCTGGGGCGTCCGTTTGCCCAACTTCGTCAAGGACCGCCCAAACAGACAGTCTGAAGTCTTTGCACATCACGGCCCGATTTTGGCTGGCGGGCGGTTGATCGTTGCGTCTTCAGACGGCTTGCTGCGCAGCTTTGACCCGGTGTCGGGTGCGCTCATCAGCACGGTCAATATCCCGGATGGCGCATCGACTGGACCTGTGGTTGCGGGGCAGACATTGTACGTTGTGACCCGCAAAGGTCAGCTTGTCGCCTACCGCTGATTGGGGCGCTGTGTTTTCAGTCCTTTTCGCGGGCGCATATATGGTCTATGTGCGGCCTCTGATCTGACAGCGCGGACCCCGCCATGACCCTGACACTTGCCATCGTCGGCCGCCCCAATGTGGGCAAATCGACATTGTTTAACCGCCTTGTGGGCAAACGCCTTGCGTTGGTCGATGACCAACCCGGTGTGACCCGCGACTTGCGCGAGGGTGCGGCGCGTCTGGGGGACCTGCGATTCACCGTGATCGACACTGCGGGCCTGGAGGAAGTCACCGATGACAGCCTGCAGGGACGCATGCGCCGCCTGACGGAACGCGCCGTGGATATGGCCGATATATGCCTGTTCATGATCGACGCCCGTACGGGAATCACGCCCACCGACGAAGTGTTTGCCGACATCTTGCGCAAACGCTCTGCCCATGTGCTGTTGGCCGCCAACAAGGGCGAGGGCTCCGCCGCGGATGCGGGGGTGCTTGAGGCTTACAATCTGGGCCTGGGCGAGCCGATCCGTATGTCAGCAGAACATGGTGAGGGATTGAACGACCTGTACGCCCAGTTGCAGCCTCTGGCCGATCTGCATGCCGAAAAAGAGCAAGACGAAACGCCCGAGGTCGACGTCGATCTGGACGAGGACGACGATCCGGATGCGATCCGCATGCCAACAAATGCCAAGCCGATGCAGGTGGCCGTTGTGGGCCGCCCCAACGCAGGCAAATCGACCCTGATCAACCAGATCGTCGGTGAGGATCGTCTACTGACGGGCCCCGAGGCCGGGATCACACGTGATGCAATTTCACTGCGCACCGACTGGAACGGCACGCCCATGCGTATCTTTGATACTGCTGGGATGCGCAAAAAGGCTAAGGTGCAGGAAAAGCTGGAGAAACTCAGCGTTAGCGACGGATTGCGCGCGGTCAAGTTCGCCGAAGTCGTCGTTGTGCTGCTGGATGCTGCGATCCCATTTGAACAGCAGGATCTGCGGATCGCGGATCTGGCCGAACGCGAGGGCCGCGCTGTCGTGCTGGCCATCAATAAATGGGACGTCGAAGAAGAGAAACAGGCCAAGCTGCGCGACCTCAAGGAAAGCTTTGAACGGCTGCTGCCCCAACTCAAGGGTGCGCCACTGGTCACCGTGTCGGCCAAAACCGGGCGTGGCATGGATCGTCTTCACGAGGCCATCATGCGCGCCTACGAGGTGTGGAACCGCCGCGTGACCACCGCACAGTTGAACCGCTGGCTGACCGGTATGCTGGAGGCGCATCCGCCCCCCGCCCCCCAAGGCAAGCGGATCAAGCTGCGCTACATGACCCAAGCCAAAACGCGTCCGCCGGGGTTTGTCGTTATGTGCAGCCATCCAGACAAAGTGCCGGAAAGCTACAATCGCTATCTCGTTAACAGCTTGCGGTTGGATTTTGACATGCCGGGTACCCCGATCCGCATCTGGATGCGCGGACAAAACGATGCCAACCCCTACAAGGGCCGCAAAAAGGCACCGCCGTCAAAACTGCGTAAACATACCGACGGGCGGCGCAGCTAGGCAGGACGCGGAAGCCGTCACGGCTTCCGCCCGGACAATAAGTTATGTTCCGCGCAGCGCGCGCAGGGTTGGGGTGATCAGTGCCGCTGCACCAGCGAGCGCCAGCAGGCCCACACCGCCAAAACCATTCTGAACGCCGACCGCAATCAGCGCCCAAATCACGGCAACGCCGTAGGTGGGCGCGTGTCCAAGCGTCCATTGTACGCCCCAGGCCAGCACGATCGCGACACCAACCATGATCCATGCCGCCACTTGTTGATCCACAAACCCGTAGCCAGCCAGCAACAGGCCAAGGGCCACACAGCTTGCCGCACTGAGCCACCCGGCATAAAGCCCCACGGGCCACGCCGCCGCCCATGCGTCCGTGCGCGGGCTGCGCCACAGGGCCCATAGGGCTGTGATCAGCATCACCCAGATCAGAACAGTGGCCCAGACAGGGCTGCGGACCGCGACGGGCAACCAGACCGATCCAACGGCAAATGACAGGATCAAGGGCAAGCGCATCGCCGCCCATGCCGGATCGCTCCAGCGTCGCCAGATGCCGTAGCCTGAGCCGATGATCAGCCACAGGTAAATCACCCCCCAGATCGCAAACGCATAGCCTTCGGGCTGCACGGGTGGGTCGATCTGTGGCACCGGGAACTGGTCGGCATCAAACCCGCCAAACCCGGGCACCCAAAGCGGCGAGGCGGCAAAAGCCACTGCAAACAAAAGTACAATCAAAGGCATGGAATTCCTGACCCCCTCAAAGGCTTTACCGATACAACGTAGGCGCGTATCATTCAGAATACATCGATACCACTGCCAACCGCTTTCCAGACAAGGTATTTTGCAATGAAACGGATTGTTGTCCTGTGCGATGGGACGTGGAATTCACCTGACATCATAGACACCACGCATTTGCCTGAACTGGCTTTGGCGTTGGATACTGGACCAGATCAGCTGGTCAAATATTTTTCCGGTGTTGGCGTGAACGACGATGCCCGGTTCGAGACATTCATAGGTCGCGGCGTCAACAGGTTGATGGGCGGGGCGACGGGCTGGGGCCTTGGGGCCAAGGTCAAGGCCGCCTATACCGCCATCGCCGAAGTCTATGCACCGGGTGACGAAATCTACCTGTTCGGCTTTTCGCGGGGTGCGTTTACCGCACGATCTGTCGCAGGAATGATCCGCAAGTGCGGGATTTCAAACGATACATCGCCCAAAGGGATAAAGCGCGCTTTTCGTCTTTATCGCAAAACCGGCGCGCGCAATCATCCGGATGCGGCCCATATCCAGAAAGAGCGGGTAGCGATATCGCCCCGATTTGCCACTTCGAAAAAGGATCAGGATGCGCGGCTGGACATCGTTCCGCAGGTCAAGATTGCGTATCTTGGCGTCTGGGATACGGTGGGCGCGCGCGGCATTCCTGTGGCGCTGTTTGGCTTTGTAGCGTCCTTGTGGAACAAGCGGTACCAGTTTCACGACATGGCGCTGTCGTCACTTGTGGCCTCGGCCCGTCATGCTGTGGCGGTGGACGAGCGACGCAAGTTCTTTGAGCCGTCGCTGTGGGACAACATGGGCAGGCTGAACACAAACCGTGAAGAGACGGGTCAGGGCGCGCCCTATCAGCAAAGCTGGTTTATTGGCGATCATGCGATCATTGGGGGCAGCGCGCAGACAGACGCCTTGTCGCGGATTCCGATGGATTGGGTGGTGCAGGGCGCGCCTGCGCTGCGGTACCGATCGGGCAAGGCACCGGGCCGTGACGGGGCGGATCACACCCATGCGACGCCCAGGCTGGTCGATCCCGGTGGCTTTTACAAACTGGCCCAAAACTTGCTGGAATGGCGCAAAGGCCCCGACAACGATGCGGACTTGCATGACACGACGCGCAAGCGATTGCGCGACGTGCCTGATTACCGGCCGGGCAGCCTTAAGCGGTTCTTTTCAAACTAAAGTTCCGTCTGCGGCCAGCGTCGTCTTGCCACCTAAATAGGGGGCCAGAACGCCGGGCAGTGACACCGATCCGTCCGCTTGCTGGCCGTTTTCCAGCACTGCGATCAGGCAGCGACCCACAGCCAGGCCAGAGCCGTTCAGCGTGTGTACAAACTGCGGTTTGCCGCCATCTGCGGGCTTGAACCGCGCGTTCATGCGGCGCGCCTGAAAGTCGCCGGTTGTCGACACCGAACTGATCTCGCGGTAGGCGTCTTGGCCGGGCAACCATGCCTCGATGTCAAAGGTGCGGCGCGCGCCGAACCCCATATCGCCGGTGCACAGAACAACGGTTCTGTATGGAATTTCAAGAGCTTCCAGTAACGCTTCTGCGCAGGCCAGCATACGTTTTTGTTCCGCTTCGCTGTCGTCGGGATGCGTGATGGACACCATTTCGACCTTTTCGAACTGGTGCTGGCGCAACATGCCGGACGTGTCGCGCCCGGCGCTGCCTGCCTCGGAACGGAAGCAGAGCGAGTGGGACGTCAGCCGGATTGGCAGAACGGCGGCGTCCAGAACATCGCCCGCGACGGAGTAGGTCAGCGGCACTTCAGAGGTGGGGATCAGCCACATGCCGTCTTCGGTGCGGTAACTGTCTTCGCCAAATTTAGGAAGCTTATCAGTACCATACATGGCCTCATCGCGCACCATGACGGGGGTGTTGATCTCGGTCAGGCCATTGGTGTCGACATGCGTGTCGAGCATCCATTGCGCCAGTGCGCGGTGGATGCGTGCGACGGCACCGCGGATCATGACGAACCGGCTTCCGGAGGTTTTGGCGGCGGTGGCAAAGTCTGCGCCGGGTGCGACGGACAGAATTTCGAAATGCTCGACCGGTTTGAAATCAAAGGCGCGGGGCGTGCCCCAGCGGCGGACTTCGACGTTGTCGGACTCGTCCGCGCCGTCGGGAACGTCGTCAGCAGGCTGGTTGGGAATATAGGCAAGACGGTCGGTTAGCTGTGCATCCAAAGCTTTTGCTTCGTCCTGCATTACACTGATTTCATTCTTTTTTTCTGCGATCAAAGCGCGCAGGCGTTCGAATTCTGCGTCATCACCACGGCCCTTGGCCGCCCCCACTTCTTTGGAGGCTTTGTTCTGTTCGGCCTGCGCGGTTTCGGCCGCGAGGATCTTGGCGCGGCGGGCTTCGTCCAGAGCCAGCAGATCGGACGACACCGGCGCATCCCCACGGCGCGCGAGGGCGGCGTCGAAGGCGGCGGGATTTTCGCGGATGGCGCGGATGTCGTGCATGGGTCTGGTCCTTTGGGTCAGGAAGTCGTTGGGTTCATATGCCCGATTGTTGCGGCGTGGAAAAGGGGCTGAAAAGCGGATGCACAATGTGTGCACAGAGCGTGCACAGGCTGTGCACCGTTTTGGTGTATTCCGCGTTTAGAAGGCCAAGCGCTGTGGTACGTGCCGACGTATCATGTCGTGTGCACAATTCGCGGTCGGGGACTGCGACGGGCTGACATGAAAAACAGCACCAAGGCACCGCGTGATGCGACGGGATAGGATTCGGCAATTCGACCTCTCATCATCGGCGCACGTTGTGGTCCGCGTAAAAACTGCGTCGACGTGTCAATATTGATGGGAACTGCGCATGTGCGTGGCGCGAATTTATCTGCCAAGGCAATTGGATTGCCAAGGGCAGGGCGCGCAATTGAACAAGTGGGGCTTCGTCCCCAGAATCGCGTCCTTTGTGGCTTGCACCTGATCCACCCCGACCATAGGTTCTGCCAAACTTCGCGGTGGGCCGTTTTGGCCTCAGAAACAAGGACACGACCCATGGAAGCCTTTGGCCAGTTTATTCCCCTGATTTTGATCTTCGGGATCATGTATTTCCTTCTGATCCGGCCTCAGCAAAAGAAGGTCAAGGAACATGCCGCCATGGTTGGTGCCCTGCGTCGTGGTGATCAGGTCATCACCCAAGGCGGGCTGATCGGCAAAGTGGTCGAGGTCAAGGACGACAACGAGCTTGAAGTCGAACTGGCCGAAGGCGTCAAAGTGCGCGTCGTTCAGAACACCATCGCCACGGTGCTGTCCAAGACTGAGCCTGCCAAGTAATGCTTCAGATTGACGGTTGGAAACGGGTTCTGATCTGGGCGACCTGCGCCTTGGGTCTGATTTTGGCGCTGCCCAACGGGTTTTATTCCCGTGTTGAGGGGCATAACGACGCCGCGCAAGCGATTGAATTGGGTGCTGATACCCCTGACAATCAGGCGATGCTGTCGCAGTGGCCCACATGGATGCCGTCCGGCCTTGTTAACTTGGGTCTTGATCTGCGCGGCGGTGCGCATTTGTTGGCCGAAGTGCAGGTGGCGGATGTCTATGCCAGCCGGATGGAATCCAGCTGGCCGGAAATCCGCGATGCCTTGCGCCCGGAGCGCGCGACTGTTGGCACCATCCGTTTGCAACCCTCGCCCCCGGACGAATTGCGTGTGCGCATCAGTGAACCCGCTGGCATGCCGCGCGCGTTGCAGATCGTGCGCAGTCTGGCCCAGCCGGTGCAGACCCTGACCGGTGTCGGCGCGAACGATATTGAGGTCCGCGCTGACGGCGAGGACGTGATCGTTGTCACCCTGAGTGACGCTGAAAAGCTTGCCAGTGACGAGCGCACGGTACAGCAATCCCTGGAAATCGTGCGCCGCCGCATCGACGAGGTTGGCACCCGCGAGCCGACCATTCAGCGTCAGGGCGCGCAACGTATCCTGATCCAGGTGCCCGGCATCGGATCGGCGGCCGAGTTGAAAGAGATCATCGGTACCACGGCGCAATTGACATTCAACCCAGTGGTCAGCCGCACATCAGACGGAGCCCAAGCGCCCGGCGTTGGCAACAAGCTGATCCCGTCACTGGACGAACCGGGCCTGTTTTATGTGATCGAAAGCGCCCCGGTCGTCACGGGCGAGGATTTGGTCGACGCCCAACCGTCGTTCGATCAGAATGGCAATCCTGCAGTCAGTTTCCGGTTCAACACGGGCGGTGCGCGCACGTTTGGAGATTACACGGCGGAAAACATCGGGTCGCCCTTTGCCATTGTACTTGATGACGAAGTGGTCAGCGCCCCCGTGATCCAGAGCCATATTCCCGGTGGGTCCGGCATCATTACCGGCAACTTTGGCGTTGAGGAATCAACCAATCTGGCCGTGTTGCTGCGCGCCGGGGCCTTGCCCGCCCAACTGACGTTCCTTGAGGAACGGACCATTGGTCCGGAACTGGGACAGGACAGTATTGATGCGGGCAAGATTGCCACCATTGTCGCCTTTTCCGCTGTGCTGGTGTTCATGTTCCTGAGCTACGGATTGTTCGGCATTTTCGCCAATATCGCGCTGATCGTGAACATTGGTCTGATATTCGGGCTCTTGTCGCTGATCGGTGCCACGCTGACCTTGCCGGGGATTGCGGGCATTGTGTTGACCGTCGGTATGGCGGTGGACGCCAACGTCCTGATCTTTGAGCGCATCCGCGAAGAGTTGAAAACCTCGCGCGGTCCTGCGCGGGCCATTGAACTTGGGTATGAAAAGGCACTGTCTGCCATTCTGGATGCCAACATTACCACGTTCATCACGGCGGTGATTCTGTTTGCCATGGGCTCTGGCCCGGTGCGCGGCTTTGCCATCACGCTGGGGCTGGGCATTTTGACGTCCGTGTTCACGGCCATTTTTGTAACGCGACTGTTGGTGGTGATGTGGTTTGAACGCCGTCGCCCCAAAACGATCGAGGTGTAGGCCATGCGTTTGAAGATGATCCGGGAACAGACGTCGTTCGATTTCTTTTCCCGTTGGAAGTTGTGGTTGGGTATTTCGGCCCTGATGGTTGTGATCGGCTTTGTGTCATTTGCCATTCAAGGTCTGAATTTCGGGATCGATTTCCGAGGTGGCACGACCATCAGAACCGAAAGCACGCAAGCCGTTGATATCGGTGTCTACCGTGATGCCATGACGCCGCTGGGGTTGGGCGACATTTCGATCACCGAGGTGTTTGATCCCACGTTTGATGCCGATCAGAACGTCGCCATGGTGCGTATTCAGGCGCAGGACGGCGAAGAGGCGGTTACGCCTGAAACCATCCGCACGGTCGAGGCGGCCTTGGTTGGGGCTGTGCCGGACATCAAATTTGTCTCTGTGGAATCCGTTGGCCCCAAAGTGTCGGGCGAGTTGATCCAGACGGCTGCGCTGGCGGTGGTTTTGGCGATTGCTGCGGTTCTGGTCTATATCTGGCTGCGGTTTGAGTGGCAGTTCGCCTTGGGGGCTGTTGCGGCCCTTGTGCATGACGTGATCCTGACCATCGGCGTCTTTTCCGAATTGCAGATCAAGTTTGATCTGGCGATCATTGCGGCCTTGCTGACCATTGTTGGCTATAGTCTGAACGACACTGTCGTCGTGTTCGACCGTGTGCGTGAGAACCTGCGTAAGTACAAGAAACGCCCGTTGGCCGAAGTCCTGAACATCTCGATCAACGAGACCCTGAGCCGGACCTTGATGACCTCTGTCACCACGCTGCTCGCGCTGATTTCGCTGTATGTGCTGGGGGGTGATGTGATCCGTGGGTTTGTTTTTGCGATGATCTGGGGCGTGATTGTGGGGACGTACAGTTCCGTCTTTGTCGCCTCGACCTTTCTGTTGTGGCTGGGCGTCAAGCGCAACTGGGACAAGCAGGACCCGACTGCGGGCAATCAATACGCCAACATAGATGCCTGATTTGATCACCACGGCGCTGGCGTTGCCGGGGTTGTGGTGGTTGGTTGCAGCGATTGTCGCCGCAGGGTTGGTTCGCGGATTTACCGGCTTTGGGTCCGCGCTGATTATCATGCCGGTGGCCAGTTCGGTGTTGAACCCGTTTGCCGCCCTTGCGTTTTTGACCGTCGTCGAGTTTTGGGGGCCGCTGCCCAATCTGCCGGCCGCCCTGCGCATCGGTGCCCCGCGCGAAGCTGCGCGGTTGCTGATCGGTGCGGCCGTTGGTTTGCCGCTGGGTCTGTGGGCGCTGTCGATGCTGGACCCGGAGATATTTGGCTGGTCGGTGTCGGTGATCGTTCTGATCATGTTGGCCATGGTGATATCTGGCTGGCGCTATAGCGGGACGTTGCGCCCTGCAGGCGTGGTGGGTGTTGGTTCTGTGGGTGGTTTTCTGGGCGGGATCGCCGGTGTGCCGGGCCCGCCTGTGATCATGCTGTATATGGCCAGTTCCTTGCCCATCGCGGTGATACGTGCGAATTTCCTGCTGTATTTGCTGGGCATTGATCTGTTGATGCTTGGGTGGTTTGTCAGCATGGGTCTGTTGGATGTGCTGGCGATCACGCTGGGCTTGCTGTGTGTGCCGCTTTATATGTGTGCCAACGTGCTGGGCGCGTGGTTGTTTGACCCCAAGGCAGAGCGACTTTTTCGCGCGCTGGCCTATATCGTGATTGCGGCGGCGGCTATTGTCGGCCTGCCGCTATGGAGTTGAAGAGCATGCGACTGAACGAGATCACCTATACCGACGCCAAACCTGTCGAGGGCTATGGCCCCGGATTTTTCCGCATTGGCGGCGAAGTGATTGAGGGTGCGGTGTTGACGGGACCGATGGGCACGGGGCCGTGGGCCGGCTACGCCGACCCCGACGCATTGCTGGCGTTGGCTGGCGTTGTGGATGTGCTGTTCATTGGAACCGGGGCCGAGATTGCCCATATTCCCGCGCCCTTGCGCACCCAGCTGGAGACAGCGGGTATCGGTGTCGAGGTCATGTCATCGCCGTCATCGGCGCGCACCTATAACGTCCTGCTGAGCGAGGGGCGCCGCGTCGCTCTGGCGATGCTGCCTGTCTGAGCGGCGCGAAAATGCGGAGCATTTTGATGGGGGCCAGCCCCCCGGCCTGCGGCCTTTCCTCGGGATTTTTTAAAACACAGACGCGTGGAGCGTGGCAGGGGTTTTCATCTGAGCCCCCTGTGCGTTAGGGCTGTGGTCATGGAATTGACTGTCACTGATCTGGCCGTGGGCCGTGGGGGTGTGCCTGTACTGGCGGGCGTGTCCTTTGGCCTTGTGGGGGGGCGTGCGCTGGTATTGCGTGGCCCCAATGGGTCGGGCAAGACCACGTTGCTGCGTACGGTTGCCGGCCTGCAAGACCCGATGGCGGGATCGGTGCAGGGCGCAGAGGATCAGGTGGCCTATGCGGCCCATGCCGATGGGTTGAAGGCGGCGCTGAGTGTGGCCGAGAACTTGCGGTTCTGGGCGTCGGTGTTTGGGCAGCGCGATATTGATCCGGCCCTGCGCGCCTTTGATCTGGAAGCGCTGGTGGATCGCCGGGCCGGGCAGCTGTCTGCTGGTCAAAAACGCCGTCTGGGTTTGGCTCGCATGGTTGTGACGGCCCGTCCGTTGTGGGTTTTGGATGAACCAACGGTGTCTCTGGACGCGGCATCGGTGGCCTTGTTTGCCGATGCGGTGCGCGCCCATATGGCCCAAGGGGGGGCGGCGTTGATTGCGACGCATATTGATCTGGGCCTTGAGGCCGACATTTTTGATGTGACCCCCTATCGCGCCAAACCCGGGGCCGTGGCCGCATCTGACGAGGCGTTTCTGTGAGGGCGCTGTTTGTGCGCGATCTGGCGCTCGCGTTGCGGGCGGGGGGCGGTTTTGGCCTTGGGCTTGCGTTTTTCCTGATTGTTGTTGTGTTGGTGCCGTTCAGCGTGGGCCCGTCGCCCGAGTTGCTGGCGCGTATCGCGCCCGGCGTGTTGTGGCTGGGCGCGTTGTTGGCGTGCCTGTTGTCGCTGGACCGTTTGCTGGCCGTGGATTGGGAGGACGGGGCGCTGGATTTGCTCGCGACCTCGCCCTTGCCGTTGGAAGGCGTTGTGGCCGTCAAGGCCGGTGCGCATTGGGTGACCACGGGCCTGCCGCTGGTGCTGGTGGCCCCGGTGCTTGGGGTGCTGTTGAACCTTGCCCCTGCGGGATACGCCGTTCTGGTGTTGAGTCTTGCGCTCGGAACCCCGGCGTTGTCGATGATCGGGGCCTTTGGCGCGGCGCTGACGGTGGGGATCAAGCGGGGCGGTTTGTTGATGTCTTTGCTGGTTTTGCCGCTGTATGTGCCCACGCTGATCTTTGGCGCAGAGGCTGCGCGGCGCGCGGCACAAGGCCTTGATCCTGCGACGCCGTTATTGTTTCTGGCGGGCATCACCGGGGGTGTGCTGGCTGTGATGCCATTTGCCGCGGGCGCTGTGCTGCGTGTGAACCTGAGATAACGCGAATTTGGATTGAGATGGGTCGGGCGAGGACGTAGATAGGTTACATGTCATTTTGGGAATATGCCAATCCGGTCAAATTTTTGACCCTCAGCGAACGGGTTCTGCCGTGGTTGTGGGGCAGTGCGGCTGTGTGTCTGGCCGTTGGGCTGATCTGGGGGTTCTTTTTCACGCCGGATGATTTCCGGCAGGGATCGACCGTCAAGATCATCTATCTGCATGTCCCTGCGGCACTTATGGCCATCAATGCGTGGTTCATGATGCTGGTCGCCTCGCTGATCTGGGTGATACGGCGCCATCATGTGTCCGCCCTTGCGGCGCGGGCTGCCGCCCCTGTTGGGGTTGTCATGACGCTGATTGCGCTTTTTACCGGGGCCGTGTGGGGCCAGCCGATGTGGGGAACGTGGTGGGCGTGGGATCCGCGGCTGACATCGTTCTTGATCCTGTTTCTGTTTTACCTTGGCTACATCGCCCTTTGGGAAGCGATCGAAGATCCCGACACGGGCGCTGATCTGACGTCGATTCTGTGCCTTGTGGGCACAGTATTTGCAGTGCTGAGCCGGTATGCCGTGAATTTCTGGAACCAGGGTCTGCATCAGGGCGCGTCGCTGAGCCTTGATAAGGAAGAGAATGTGGCGGACGTGTTCTATCAGCCCCTGCTGGTGTGTATCGCGGGGTTTGTTCTGCTGTTTCTGGCGCTGGTTCTATACCGCACGGGGACGGAAATTCGGGTGCGCCGCACGCGGGCACTGATTGCACGGGAGAGCCGGGTTGCCTGATCTGGGAAAATACGCAGACGCGGTGTTGTCGGCCTATGGGGTGTCGATTGCGCTGTTGGTCATTATCGTCGTGCTGAGCCTGTGGCGCGGTCGGCGTGTGCGCGCGGAAATGCGCGACGTGGAACGGCGGGCCGGGCGCAATGGCTAAACTGTCGCCTCTTATGCTGGCCCCGATCGGAATTTTTGCGGGCTTTGTCGCGCTTTCGGCTGTGGGCATGTTTCGGGACAATCCGAACGAATTGCCTTCGACCCGCGTGGGCGGGCCTGCGCCTGAATTGACCGAAGCAACGTTGGATGCGTTTCCGGGCGTTTCCCCGGAGATGCTGGCCAGTGGTGAGGTTACATTGGTGAACTTCTGGGCATCGTGGTGCCCGCCCTGTCGCGCCGAGCATCCCAGACTGCTTGAAATGGCCGCGGGGGGGATGCCGATCATCGGCGTGAACTTTCGCGACAAGGCCGGGCCTGCCGCTCAGTATCTGACTGACGATGGCAACCCGTTTGTCGCCGTCGCCTTTGATCCGGCCGGACGGTCGGCGATTGAATGGGGGGTCACGGCCCCGCCCGAAACCTTTATCATAGGGCGCGACGGCACGGTTCTGTTTCGCTATATCGGGCCGTTGGTCGGATCGGACTATGAACAGCGGTTTGTGCCAGCCCTGAACGACGCGCTGTCAAATTGAGCGCCTGACGGCGCATTCCATTGTGATCCGCCCCCGTTTCTCTGATTGAAAAAATCCCCGCCAAAGGTTCTGATCTCTTCTGGTGTGCCAGAGGATTTCAGAGCTTTGGTGAGGATTTTTTAACAGAAAGAAGGACCCCGCGCCGTATATGGGCGGGGTCCTTTGTTGTTTCTATCAGGCCGCTTTGGCGAGGTTGCGCAGCACATAGTGCAGCACGCCGCCGTGTTCGATGTATTCGATCTCGATCGCGGTATCGATCCGGCATTTCAGCTGGATGTCCTTGGTCGATCCGTCGGCCATTGTGATTTGGCATGCCACGACTTGCAGCGGCTGGATCGTGTCGAGCCCCGAGATGGACACCGTTTCATCACCCGTCAGGCCCAGCGATTTGCGTGTGTCGCCGTCGGTGAATTCAAACGGGATGACGCCCATGCCCACGAGGTTTGAGCGGTGGATCCGTTCAAAGCTTTCGGCGATCACGGCTTTGACGCCCAGCAGTGCTGTGCCTTTGGCCGCCCAATCGCGCGAGCTGCCTGCACCGTATTGTTCGCCGCCAAAGATCACCAGCGGTGTTCCTGCGCTCTGGTGCGCCATAGCCGCATCAAAGATCGAGGATTGTGCCCCGTCGGGTCCTTTGGTGTAGCCGCCTTCGACGCCATCCAGCATTTCGTTCTTGATCCGGATGTTGGCAAAGGTGCCCCGCATCATGATCTCGTGGTTGCCGCGACGCGATCCATAAGAGTTGAATTCGCGCGGTGCGACCTGGCGGTCCATCAGGTACTGGCCTGCGGGTGTGCTTTCTTTGAACGAGCCTGCGGGGCTGATGTGGTCAGTGGTGATCATGTCACCAAGGATGGCCAACACTTTGGCATCGACGATGTTGCTGATCGTGCCCGGCTCTGCGCCCATCCCTTGGAAGTAGGGTGGGTTTTGCACGTAGGTCGAGGTTGGCGGCCAGTCATAGGTCAACGCATCCGTGGTTTCCACGCCCTGCCATTTTTCGTCGCCTTTGAAGACGTCGGCATATTTGGTCAGGAACGCTTCGCGCGTGACGGTCGCTTCGACCAGTTCTGCGACTTCGGCGCTTGTGGGCCAGATGTCTTTCAGGAAGACGTCATTGCCGTCCTTGTCCTGACCGATCGCATC
>Ga0115562_1000854_pt1 | contig 23100 bp, 18 predicted proteins | sample COGITO_mtgs_1105_6_FD_87200 | JGI IMG/M metagenome (GOLD analysis project Ga0115562, IMG submission 87200) | Pelagic marine microbial communities from North Sea - COGITO_mtgs_110516 | ecosystem: Environmental > Aquatic > Marine > Epipelagic | place: Germany:Helgoland, sampling site Kabeltonne...
AGATGTAAATACGTATCCGGGTAAATTAAAGTTGATTTTATGCGGTTTTCACGAAGCTACATTAATGTGTCAGAGTGCTTATAAGCGTATTTTTCCGAATAAAAGGTATGTAATGAAGTACACCACCGTTGGAGGAGTAGATGGTTTTGATGGCACTAGAAAAGAAGCACCGAAAGCAGTTATTAAGAAGATAGAATAATAAATTCTACTATTTCTGACAGAGTTTTTCCTATATTTGTAAGAACTACGAAATCGATATAGATGTATTTAGAATTACTTATCTTTTTAAAATTCTTAATGAAACGCAACCCTGAATGATCATTTTTTAGGTCCTTTTTTTCAATCTAAAAAAGGAATGCGATACTTCATTTTAAGTATTATTACTCTTATAAATTCATCAAATACATTCATAAAACATGCCTTTTTATCATAAATTAGGACTAATTCCGCCTAAAAGACACACACAATTTCGTAAAAAAGATGGAAGCTTATACTATGAGCAATTGTTTGGAACTATCGGTTTCGAAGGAATGTCAACCAACTCGTATCATGAACATAGGCCTACTATGGTCAAAAAAATAGGGAAACAATATTCTGTAAAACCTAAAATTGCGAAAGCAAACAACCTCCAATCCTATCGTTTTAGAGGGTTTCAAGTTTCACAAGAAAAGGACTATTTAGAGAGTAGAAAAGTAGTTTTAACAAATTCGGACTGTAATATTATTTTATCAGCTCCAAAAGCACCCACCTCTTCGTACTTTTATAAAAACACAGATGCAGATGAAGTGATTTTTATTCATAAAGGGACTGGAAAATTAAGAACGCATCTTGGGAATATTGATTTTAAATATGGAGATTATTTGGTGGTCCCTCGAGGAACTATTTATAAACTAGATTTCGATACTGAAAATAACAGATTGTTTATTGTCGAATCATATTCACCAGTATACACCCCTAAACGTTACAGAAATTGGTTTGGTCAGTTGTTAGAACATGCACCTTTTTGTGAGCGCGATATAAGAAGGCCTCAAGAATTAGAAACACATAATGAGTTGGGAGACTTTCTAATTAAAGTTAAAAAGCAAGATGAAATTATAGAAATGACCTATGCTTCACATCCTTTTGATGTAATTGGATATGATGGGTATAATTTTCCGTATGCATTTTCTATTCACGATTTTGAGCCAATCACAGGAAGAATTCATCAACCCCCACCAGTTCATCAAACTTTCGAAACGAATGCATTTGTGATTTGCAGTTTTGTTCCACGATTATACGATTACCATCCGAATTCAATTCCGGCACCATACAATCATAGCAATATAGATTCAGATGAGGTTTTGTATTATGTAGACGGTGATTTTATGAGTAGAAACGACATTGAACAAGGGCATATTTCTTTGCATCCAGCAGGAATTCCACACGGGCCTCATCCAGGCGCAACAGAACGTAGTATTGGTCATACAAAAACAGAAGAATTAGCAGTAATGGTCGATACTTTTAAGCCTTTACAGGTAACAGAACAAGCAATGAAAATTGCAGACAAAGAGTACTATAAATCTTGGTTAGAGTACTATAAAGTATGAAAGTAAAACATTCCGATGAGTAAAAAAGAAATAAAATCAGTGAACTACAGTTTAGAAAAAATATTTGAAGGAGCTCAAGACTTTCTCCCTTTATTAGGGACAGATTATGTAGAGTTTTATGTAGGAAATGCAAAACAATCGGCACATTTTTATAAAACAGCCTTTGGTTTTCAATCCTATGCCTATAAAGGGTTAGAAACAGGTGCTACAGATGCTGTGAGTTATGTGTTAACGCAAGATAAAATTAAAATTATTTTAACGACCCCCTTGTCTAGTAAATCTCCAATAAATGATCATATAGTAAAACATGGTGATGGGGTAAAAGTAGTGGCTCTTTGGGTAGAGGATGCTCGAAAAGCATACAAAGAAACAACCTCTAGAGGAGCCAAATCTTATCTTTCGCCAATAGTAGAAAAAGATGAGTACGGAGAGGTTGTTAGGGCTGGAATCTATACCTATGGGGAAACGGTTCATATGTTTGTAGAACGAAAAAACTATAAAGGGCCCTTTTTACCGGGGTTTCAAAAGTGGGAATCCGCCTATAATCCGCCAGCAGCAGGGTTGAAATATATTGACCATATGGTTGGGAATGTTGGCTGGAATCAAATGGATATTTGGGTAAAATGGTATGAAGATGTCATGGGGTTCGAAAATTTTTTATCATTTGACGATAAACAAATTCATACAGAATATTCGGCATTAATGAGTAAAGTAATGTCGAATGGAAATGGTCGAATTAAGTTTCCAATCAATGAACCTGCAGAAGGGAAAAAACGGTCTCAAATAGAGGAATATTTAGATTTTTATGAAGGGGCAGGTGTTCAACACATAGCGGTTGCAACAGACGATATCATAAAAACAGTTCATCAATTAAAATCAAATGGAGTCGAGTTTTTGTCAACACCTCCGGAAGCTTACTACAAAGCAGTTCCTGGGCGTTTAGAGGAATTTAGTCACGAGTTAAGAGAAGATCTTGAAAAATTAAAACGTCTTGGAATTATGATTGATGCCGATGAGGAAGGGTATTTGTTGCAAATTTTCACAAAACCCGTCGAAGACCGACCTACCTTATTTTTTGAAGTTATTCAAAGAATGGGAGCTCGAGGTTTTGGTGCAGGAAACTTTAAAGCTTTATTTGAGTCTATAGAGAGAGAACAAGCTAAAAGAGGGACTTTATAAATCTTTAAAATGAAAAGAGAAGAAATTTTAAAAGCAATAGAAGAAAAGTATGATCATCTGGGAGTCCCCGTAGATGCGATGCTAGAGGGGTTGCTTTGGAGCACACCAATTACATATTGGGATTATATTCAAACAGATGCATTGTTAGGATTGCAAACACCTAGAACAACCCAACCCGATGAAATGGTTTTTATCATGTATCACCAGGTTAATGAATTGTTTTTTAAAATGATTTTATGGGAAATTGATCAAGTTGCAAAATCTACCCAAATTACGGCTGATAAATTCACCATACATTTAAATAGAATTAGTCGGTATTTTGATATACTATGTAACTCTTTTTCGGTAATGGCAGAGGGCATGGAAAAAGAACAATATTTAAAATTTAGAAAAACACTAACTCCTGCAAGTGGCTTTCAAAGTGCACAGTATAGAAAAATTGAGTTTGGATCCACTGAGTTAATCAATTTGATTGACGTGCGTTATAGGGATACGATTGATAGAGCATCGTCTTTTAAAAACGCATACAATCATTTGTATTGGCAGGCAGCGGGAAAAAATTATACAACCGGACAAAAATCAACATTATTAACTCTTTTTGAAAAAAAATATTTAGGGGATTTTATTGATTTTATGGAAGATTATAACAACATCAATCTTTCTAAAAAATTCAAAGAATTACCCAAAAAAGTCCAAGAAAATAAGGAGTTGATTAAGGCAATGCGTCAGTATGATTATACCGTGAATGTTAAGTGGGTAATGGCTCATTACAATGCAGCAGGAAAGTATTTAGGGGGAGAAGACAAAGATGTGGAAGCAACTGGAGGATCTACCTGGCGAAAGTACATGCATCCAAAGTACCAAAGAAGAATATTTTATCCCTATTTATGGAGTGAAGAAGAGTTGCAAAACTGGGGATCAGTATAGATTCCAATTCTGGAGCTCTAAAATCTTTGTAAAGTAAGTTTGTAAACTATTTTTTAACTTTTTGCTAAGGGAATTGTCAATCCTTTTTTATAAGTTTGATACTGATGAGAACATACAGTCTACTATTAAGTTTATTTTTTTTAACCCCGATGCTTGGTCAACAAAAACCAACCGTTTTTAAAAGCGGTGAATTGCTTCGATATAAAATGAGTTACAGTGGTTTTCTCAGAGCAGGAACAGCTATTTTAGAACTAAAGGAAAAGGATTTTAACGGCAAGAAAGTATTTTACACAAAAGGTTCTGGATGGACTTCTGGCGCTGTAAAGTGGTTTTTTGAAGTAGATGACCACTACGAATCTTATTTTGACAAAGACACTATTAAGCCTTATCTTTTCAAAAGAAAGATTAATGAAGGAGGGTATAAAAAAAACAGAAATACTTCATTCAATTATACATCTAACAAAGCCTATGTTCAAGACTTTATCTTACAAAAAGATACTTCCATCGTTTTTTCCAAGGTACAAGACATGCTCTCTTCTTTTTATTATTTAAGAAATCGAGACGTTAAAAACATGAAAAAAGGAGAAGAAATCGCAATTGACATGTTTATGGATTCACAGGTATATCCATTCAAATTACGTTTTTTAGGTAGAGAAACCTTAAAAACAAAATTCGGAACTATAAAAACGATGATATTTAGGCCATTAGTTCAGTCGGGAAGAGTTTTTAAAGCGCAAGAAAGTGTTACCCTTTGGATTACTGATGACGCAAACAAAATACCTATAAAACTAAGCGCAGACCTTTCTGTAGGCTCTCTCAGGGCTGAGTTAGAGGCGTACAAAGGTTTGGCGAATCCCTTTTAGACAGGGAACGAAACCGTTTTAGGAACTTCATTAAGATTGAGGCTTGCAAAAACTTTTTTATTTGTATTTTTGAACACTATCTGTAATAGCTCTCATTTTTTGAAAAAAATAATACTCGTTTTACTGTTAATTTCATCCATTTCGTCCTGTGTAAAGGATTCTGATCAGGTTGTTATTTCTACTGAAAAAACAGTTCCGAAACCCGTGTTCAAGTATGGTTATAACTTAGACAAATTTAAAGTAGTGCAAGACACCATAAAAAGTGGAGAAAGTTTTGGGATTATTTTAGATAGACATCATGTTTTTTATCCTAAAATAAACAAAATAGCAAGCACCATAAAAAAAACTTTTGATGTAAGAAGAGTCAGGGCTGGAAAGTTATATACTGTTCTAGCAAGTAAAGATTCCTTGGAAAAAGCACAAGTTTTTATATATAAACACGACAAAATTAATGCGACGATTGTAGATTTTAAAGATTCAATAATTACAGCCGTTCGATATCAAAAGCCAATAAAAACTGTTTTAAAAACAGTTAGTGGAGTCATTAATTCTAGCTTGTCTGTAACCTTGGACAGTTTGCATTTATCTCCCAATCTAACTTGGACGATTGCAGACATCTATGCATGGACCTTAGATTTTTATAAACTTCAAAAAGGAGATTCCTTCAAGTTTATATATGAAGAAAAATTTATAGATGACACTATTTTTGCTGGTTATGGAGAGGTAAAGTCTGCTGTTTTTAAACACAAAGGGAAGAATTTATATGCTTTTAGATACACTGCAGATGCCCTTTTAGGAATTCCAGAGTACTATGATGATAAAGGAAATATGCTTCGTAGTCAGTTTTTAAAATCGCCGATAAAATTTCAGTATAGAATCTCCTCTAGATATAATTTAAGAAGAAAAATCGCGTATTATGGGAACAGAGTCAGACCTCATAGAGGAACCGACTTTGCCGCAAAGATAGGGACGCCTATTCTAGCAACTGCAAGTGGAACCGTTTCAGCTTCTGCAAAAAGGGGTGGGAATGGAAATTATGTTAAAATTAAGCATAACAACACCTATTCTACCCAGTATTTACATATGCAAAGGCGAAATGTCAAAAAAGGACAATATGTTAAACAAGGAGAGGTCATTGGCTGGGTTGGAATGACTGGAAATACTGGTGGGCCTCATGTGTGTTATCGTTTCTGGAAGAACGGTAAAGAAGTAGATCCTTTAAGTCCTCGGTTAAAATTACCTGAAGCAGCTCCTTTAAAGAAAAGTTTAAAACCCGAATATTTAGCGTTTATCAAACCGCTTAAATATCAATTAGATCAAAAACAAATTCAAACCCAACAATCAGAAGTAATTACAGAAATGATTGTTCAAAATTAACAAATGGCTTTAAAAAACATCAACCCAACGAAAACAAATGCTTGGAGTAAATTAACAAATCATTTTAATGATATTCAAAACATCAACATAAAAGATTTAGATAAAGAACCAAATAGAAAAGAGGAATTTTCTTTAAAACTGAATGATTTATCCGTCGATTTTTCTAAAAATAGGATTACTAAAGAGACGCTCAATCTATTGGTTGAATTGGCAAAAGAAGTTGATTTAAAAGACGCCATTGAAAAACAATTTTCAGGGGAGGTGATCAACGTAACTGAGGGCAGGGAAGTTTTACACACTGCTTTGCGAAGCACTTCTGATGAACCGTTGTTGGTTGGTGGTAAAAATATCAAACCACAAATACAGGCTGCTTTAAGAAAAATTAAAAGTTTTAGCAATAAAGTTATTTCTGGAAAATGGAAAGGATATACGGGTAAATCGATTACGGATATTGTAAATATTGGTATTGGAGGTTCGGATCTGGGACCAGACATGGTGGTAGAATCTTTGAAATATTATAAAAACCAATTAACAACTCATTTTGTTTCAAATGTAGATGGAGACCATGTTTCTGAAGTGATTAAAAAATTAGATCCTGAAACTACCTTGTTTGTCATTGTATCAAAGACATTCACAACGCAAGAAACCATTTCAAATGCAGAAACCATTAAAAATTGGTTTTTAAAATCTGCTACTATTTTTGACATTCCAAAACATTTTGTGGCGGTGTCTACAAATTTAGAAGCAGTTGACAATTTTGGAATAGACAAAGCCAATGTGTTTCCAATGTGGAACTGGGTGGGTGGTCGTTTTTCTCTCTGGTCTGCAGTAGGGCTTTCTATCAGTTTGTCTGTTGGGTATGACCACTACAAAGCTCTTTTAGAAGGAGCAGAAGAAATGGATCTTCACTTTAAAAATGAAGATTTTGATACAAACATACCTGTAATTTTAGCACTTTTAAGCATTTGGTATAATAATTTTTATGGGGCAGAAACGGAAGCGGTATTACCTTATTCTCAATACTTATCTAAGCTCCCTGCCTATTTGCAGCAAGCTATTATGGAGAGTAACGGAAAAGGAGTAGATAGAAATGGAGATGCTATTGAGTATCAAACAGGAACGATTGTTTGGGGAAGCACAGGGACAAATATGCAGCATGCATTTATGCAATTGGTTCATCAGGGAACCAAATTGATTCCAGCCGATTTTATTGGATACAAAGAGTCTTTGTACGGGTTGGATGACCATCATAAAAAATTAATGGCCAACTATTATGGGCAAATGGATGCTTTGGCTTTTGGAAAAACGAAAGAAGAGGTTCACCTAGAACTAAAGGTTGCGGGCGATGAAGCAAAGATAGCAACATTACTTCCGTTTAAGGTTTTTGAGGGGAACAGACCCAGTAATGCAATCCTTTTTGAAAAGTTAACACCCCGCTCTATGGGAAAGTTAATTTCATTGTATGAACATAAAATTTTTACACAAGGAGTTTTATGGAACATATACAGTTACGATCAATTTGGTGTAGAACTTGGGAAGGAGTTGGCCAAAAACTTATTAAAAACTCAATAGTGTAGAATTAGGATGCGTTTAAGTATTTCATTTTTGTAGCTTATAAAACAATTTTTGTTAATAACACTGTTGATATATAAAAAAACTTATTTTTAAAGTATTTATTTTATTTTCCTTAATTTAGAGCTCTTAATTTAATGTTAATATTAACATTAAATTAACGCTTTAGAATTTCTAAATTAGGAATTTTGAATAAACACTAAATAACATAAAATTAAACAATGAAAAATTTTAAAAACTTATTATTTGTAGCGGTATTATTTGTATCCGCTTCATTATTAGGACAAGCTAAAATTACTGGGGAGGTTGTTGATGAAACAAATCAGCCATTACCAGGAGCAAGTATTGTTGTCAAAGGGACAGCAAACGGGACGTCAACTGATTTTGACGGAAAATTTTCCTTACAAGCAGGTGCTAGTTCTGGTACAATTGTTATTTCTTTTATTGGATTTCAATCAAAAGAAGTCTCTTTTTCTTCTTCAAACGCGAAACTAGGAACGATTCAGTTGCAAGAAGATGATAGTTTAGATGAAATAATATTAACAGCAACATCATTTGCTATTGATAGAAAAACACCTGTTGCAGTTTCTACAATCAAATCAGCTGATATTGAGAGAAAGTTAGGGTCTCAAGAATTTCCTGAAGTTTTAAAATCTACTCCAGGAGTATATGCAACAAAATCTGGTGGTGGTTTTGGAGATGGGCGTATCAATTTACGTGGGTTCAATTCTGAAAATGTTGCCGTGATGATTAACGGAGTTCCCGTTAATGATATGGAGAACGGAAGAGTGTACTGGTCTAACTGGGCTGGATTGTCAGACGTAACATCTGCGATGCAGGTACAGAGAGGTTTAGGTGCTTCTAAGGTGGCGGTACCATCTATTGGAGGAACTATTAATATTTTATCTAAAACTTCTGATGTTCAAAAGGGAGGAAATATTATCGCTTCAACAGGAAATGATGGGTACCAAAAATATGGTTTTACTTTATCTACAGGGCTTATGGATAATGGATTAGCTGCTACCGTTTCTTTTGCTAAAATTGAAGGAGAAGGATATATAGATGGGACACAATTTAAAGGCTTTAATTATTTTGTAAATCTTTCTAAAGAAATTAACGACAACCATAAATTGTCCTTTACATCATTTGGAGCTCCACAAAGACATGGTCAAAGACAAAACAGAAGTACGATAGATACCTATAGAAATGCAGAGTCTGGAAATCGCTTTAATCCAGATTGGGGTTACAAGAATGGACAAGTTACACATATAGAGGATAATTTCTATCACAAATCTCAGACATCTTTAAATCATTATTGGACAATGAGCGATGTTACTTCTTTATCAACTGCAGTATACGCTTCTTTTGGTACTGGTGGTGGAGGTGGAACCGCAGGGACTAACAGAGATTTGTTTAGTGTTAGATTAGGAGGTTCTGATCAACCAGTAGATTTAGACAATATTGTTGAGATCAACAGAGCAAACGGAGCTTTAGGTTCTGAAGCAATTTTAAGAGCTTCAAGAAATGATCACGAATGGTATGGTCTTTTATCGACATTAAAAACGAAGGTTTCTGACAATTTAGACCTAATTGCTGGTTTGGATTTGAGAACGTATACAGGAAAACATTTTAGAGAAGTTACAGACTTATTAGGAGGACAATATTATTTTGATGATAACAATGTAAATAATCCAAATGCAGCATTATCTGTTGGAGATAAAATGGGTTATAATAACGATGGTCAAGTAGGCTGGTGTGGTTTCTTTGGTCAATTAGAATACGGAACGGATAATTTTAATGCTTTTGTTTCTACTTCTGTTCAAAAAACCTCTTATCAAAGAATTGAATATTTCTTATATGACTTAAGTACAGAGGCTGGTAGAGACCTTGCAACATCTGATAAAATTAACCTAAACGGATATAGTATTAAAGGGGGAGCAAACTTCAAATTGGACGATGTGCAAAATGTTTTTGCGAATATTGGTTATTTTGAAAGACCAGCAATCTTTACAGCTGTATTCAATGGGTACAACAACACAAAGGTCAATGCAGATGCAGAAAACGAAAAAGTTTTCAGTATGGAATTAGGATATGGTCTTAGAGGAGAAAAATTTGCAGCGAATTTAAATTTATACAGAACGCAGTGGAATGACAGAACCTTTACAAGAAACATAAGAGCTACTGAACCTGGAGCTGAGGATTATACAGCCAACCTTTTAGGGGTTAATGCGCTTCACCAAGGGGTAGAGTTTGATTTTACCTACAAGTATTCCAATAAATTAAACTTCACAGGGATGCTATCTTTGGGAGATTGGAAATGGGATAACGACTTAGATGATGTACCTGTTTTTGATGAAAATCAAAATGAGGTAGACAGAATTTCTCTTCCAATTCAGGGCTTGAGAGTTTCTGATGCTGCACAAACGACCGCTGCTTTAGGAATGTTATATAAGTTTTGGGACAAAACAAGTATTACCTTAGATTATAACTATTTCGCAGACTTATATGCTCGAATAGATGTTTTAAATTACGCGAATGCTTCAACTAGACCAACAGATTCATGGAAAGCACCTAATTACAGTACTATGGATGCTAGTTTACGTCATGGCTTTAAAGTTGGTGATTTTGACACAACACTTACGGTCCGTGTAAATAACTTATTAGATACAGATTACATTGCTGATGCTATAGACGCTTCCGACCCACTAGTTTACTTCGGTTTCGGTAGAACATTTAGTTTAAGCGCAAAAATTAAATTTTAAAAACTTACAAATGAAAAAAATATTTTATTCTTTCGCAATACTTTCTTTGTTGTTTACTTCGTGTAATAGTCCAATGGAAGACATTTATGAGGAGATTGATGCAATAGAAACCATAATATCTGGTGAAGCAACAATTACATTAACAGATGCAGATTATGATGCTTTAGACCTAGGTTATGGTAATTTTAGTTCTGTAAATGATGCAAAATCGATGTTGCCTAGTTTTTTATCAGACAAATACCCTGTATGGGGAGCATCCTCTTTAGCTGCAGTAACATTTAAGTTGTATTCTCCAAAGTACGATGAAAAAAGTTTAGAGGTATATACTGTGACTGCTGATGATTATGCAGACAATGGTCATTCCTATGGAAACTTTTCTAAGAGCTCTCATATAAGTGATTTTTTAAATGTTAAATATCCAGATCCTGCAAATAGATTATTGGTTTCTTTAACCTATAAGTATTATTCAGGAAGTGTTTCAACACTTAACAACGGTTTTCTATACGTAAACGGTGCTTGGGAGATGGCAATGGGAATCACCGATGACGAATATACGGCAATGGGAGAAGGGTATTCTAATTTTTCTAGTGAAGATGAGGCGTTAACAAAAGTGCCTGTATTCTTAACAGATAAATTTAAATATACAGACAAATCTGCCGGAGATATAGAAGCGGTTATGTACAAATTGTATAAAGATGGAAGCGTACAAAGTTACATCGCTAATTTCATTTATGACGGTGCTTCTTGGTCAAAATATAACAATGTAATTGATGAAACTATTAAGTTTGGTCATGATGGGACTTCATGGGTACCAGACAATACCATCAAATATACATTGACTGCTGAAGATTATGCCTTGGTTGGGAATGATCGTTATGGGAACTTTGACGTAAGAGCAGGAAAAGACGAAGAGGCTGTCTCAGTACGTGTAGCAAAGATTAGTACAATTCTGTTAAACAACTTTCCTTCAGATGCCGAAGGACAAAAATACATTGTCACTTATAATATCTACAATGGATCAAACGGAGTTTGGTCTCTTGCAGTAGTTAAACAAGGAGGAGAATACGTAGCGCAATAAGCGGTATTATATTTTAAATTAAAAAACCACCTCAAGAGAGGTGGTTTTTTTTGTTTATAAATGATTAACTTTACAGCTAGATAACAAACAACTATCAATCATGAAAGAAATCCATTCATATTGGGCTTATTTAGTCCTTATAATATTAACAGTCGCAGTTATCAATGCAGTTCGAGGAGTCCTTCAGAAAAAAGAGTTTACAGATAGAGATTTACGAATTGGTTTATTTGCATTCATTGTATCCCACATTCAATTATTAATAGGGCTTGGTTGGTATTTTATGTCTCCATGGTTCAAAGCCTTAAAAACAAATGGAGCAGAAGTGATGTCTGATAAAGGGGTAAGGCTATTGGCAATAGAACACCCAATCACCATGATTTTAGCAATTGCACTTATTACAATAGGTTGGTCCAAACACAAAAAAAGGACTACAGACATTGCAAAGTTTAAGACATTTGTTGTTTTCTACGGACTCGCGTTATTATTGATCTTTTCAAGAATTCCTTGGAATAACTGGCTGTAAATAATGAAAGGATTAAGTTACCTACTGTCGCCAATTTTCATTGGAGTGTTTTTCTTAATATTACTCATTTTTCATCCCTTACAATGGGTAAGCTTAAATACTTTTGGTCATAAAGCTCATGGAAAAGTAGTCGATTGCCTAAACTTTTTTTTAGTAAAGTCAATGTTAATAATAGGGGTCCGTATTCGAACAGTAAACGAACACCTACTCCCCGAGAACGCTTCTCTTATTTTTGTTTCTAACCACCAATCTACTTTTGATATTCCCCCAATTGGGTGGTTTTTTAGAAAATATTCTCCTAAGTTTGTTGCAAAAATAGAACTAGGAAGAGGAATCCCAAGTGTTTCCTATAATTTAAAATACGGAGGTGCAGCTCTAATTAACAGGAAAGATCCAAAACAAGCCATCACAGAATTAGTTCGTTTTTCGAAACGAATACATGAAAAAAAATGGGGCGCAATTATTTTTCCTGAAGGGACAAGAAGCAGAGATGGTTCCCCTAGGAAATTCGCTACTAATGGCTTAAAAGTAATAACAAAGTACAATAAAGAGGGATACATTGTACCCTTAACGATTAACAATTCATGGAAAGTTTTTAAGTACGGAAAATTTCCACTAGGTCTTGGAAGTCCAATAACAATTACGACTCACAAACCCATAAAAATTAACTCTTTACCCTTTGAAGAGCTCTTAGAACAAACAGAAACAGCAATAAAAACACACATAAAATAACAATATGTCTATTAAAAACATTAGAAAAGAAGTAATGCTAACTTTAGAAAAAAGCATGGATACCTTTATGGATAAATATCTTATCCCTGCTGAAAAAATTTGGCAACCCACAGATTTTTTACCCAATTCGCAAAAAGACACATTCATTTCTGAAGTAGAAGAAATTCGTGAAATCTCTAAAGAATTACATGACGATTTTTGGGTAGTGTTAGTAGGAGATACCATTACAGAAGAAGCATTACCAACCTATGAATCTTGGTTGTTAGATTTAGATGGTATAAATCAAGACCCAGACAATGGTTGGGCAAAATGGATACGAACCTGGACAGCAGAAGAAAATAGGCATGGAGATGTTCTAAATAAATACTTGTATTTATCTGGGCGTGTAAATATGCGAGAAGTAGAAATTTCTACCCAACATTTAATTGCAGATGGTTTTGATATTGGAACTTCAACAGATCCCTATAAGAACTTTATTTATACCTCTTTTCAAGAATTAGCAACTTATATTTCTCATAATAATGTCGCTAAGATTGCTCGTAAAAAAGGACACAAAGCGCTTGCCAAGATGTCTAAAATTATTGCAGGAGACGAAATGCGTCATCACCAAGCATATACAGAATTTGTAAAAGAAATTTTTAAAATTGATCCAAGTGAAATGATGTTGGCTTTTCAACACATGATGAAACATAAAATTGTGATGCCTGCATTACACTTAAGAGAATCTTTTGCTGAAAAGGGAAGTTTATTTGACGATTTCTCTTCAATTGCTCAAAGAATTGGTGTTTACACAGGGTTTGATTATGTCGATATTTTGAAGAAGTTAAATGTGACTTGGGAAATTGACAAGATTACTAATTTAACACCTGAAGCCGAAAAAGCAAGAGATTATTTAATGAAACTTCCTGATAGAATGTATAGAATTACAGAAAGAATTGTAGTTCCAGATACTGATTTTAAATTCAAGTGGATGATAAATCCAACGTAGTTTTAAAAACAATCTTTGAGGTTCTATTTTTTGGGGGACTCTTCTATTTAGAGTTTAAGGATTTTTATCTAAGGTTTATTTCAAAAAGACATACGGGAGCTTCCTTATAATGTTCGGGTAAACTTGAAGTGTTTTGAAGTGCATACATCCCCAAAAAATCAAATCCTGCATTTTTATAATGCTGAATTAATCTAGTATTGTTACCAAGAGTATCTAATCTTATATATTGTAGATCATTTTTTTCTGCATATATTTTGGCCCAATCCACAATTTTTTGGACAAAATTGTTTCCTCTAAAGTTCGGATTTGTAGCAATTCGATGAATATAGATTGCGCGGTCTTTATTTCTCTCCTCCCAAATTTGAGCGTCACTAAAAGTTATTGCCCAAATACAGACAACTTCATTTTTAATTAACATCTTAAATTGTCTATTTTCAGTAATTTCATTTACAACCATACCTCGATCAAAATTAGGCCAGACAATTACTTTTTTCTTTTCTTTTTGATACTCTGAGGCAATTTTATAAAGCCGAAAGACTTCATCAACATCTATAATAGAAACATTTTTAATGATCATTGTTGTTATTTATAAAATTTTAAAGGCCTCTTTATCATTTAAAAAACCCAATCTTTCTCGAATGCTATTTTGTTCAGTTTTTACTAAAGTAGCTTTTACAATTCCATTTTCATTTTTTTTCAGGGTAGAAAGTTCTTCTCCCATACAATTTAGGATCGAAGAATTTCCCGAATACTCGTACTTATTTGCGTCTATCCCGATCCTATTCACTCCAATAGTAAAGCTCATGTTTTCAATTGCTCGAGCTTTTAAAAGAGTTTTCCATGCTTCAATTCTAGTAACAGGCCAGTTGGCTACATAAATTAACACATCATAGTTTTCTGCATTTCTTGACCAAACAGGAAACCGCAAGTCGTAACAGATTAACGGGCAAATTTTCCACCCTTTAAAGGTTACAATTAGTTTTTCTGATCCAGCGGTATATACTTTTTCTTCTCCAGCTAGGGTAAAAGCGTGTTTTTTATCATACCATTCTGTTTTTCCAGAAGGATGTACAAATAATAACCGATTGTAATAATTTTTGTTTTCTTCTATTATGAGACTTCCTACCAGTGCAATTCGTTGTTTTCTTGCCATTCTTTGCATCCATAAAACAGTCTTTCCTGTCATTTTTTCTGCGATATTTTTGGGATGCATTGTAAACCCAGAAGTAAACATTTCTGGCAGTACAATGAGATCTGCCTCTTTATGAAGCGCATGTATTTTCTCTTCAAAAAAAGCAAGATTTTTTGTTGGGTTTTCCCAAGTTAAGTCTGCTTGAATCCCGACAATATGTAATTTAGTAGGCATTAAAAAAATAGTTGAATGATTAAAGAGGTATAAATGTAAGTTTTTGTAATTTAGAAATCAAAATAGATTCTTAAAAAAATAGATGCAATCTTTCATTTCTCAGACCTTAGATCATATTTTAAAAACAACACCTTCTTTTGAAGATGTTGTAATTATTCTTCCATCACAAAGAGCAAAATTGTTTGTCAAACAGACACTTAAAGATAAAATTAAGGTAGGTTTTTTACCAGAGACTTTAAATATTGAGCAGTTTATCAATCAAATTTCAGGAATACAAAAAGCAGACAGTATCCAATTATTATTTCATTTTTACACCATTTATAAAAGCATAGAAAAAACACCTGTCTCTTTTGATGTATTTGCCTCTTGGGCATATACAGTCATGCAAGACTTTAACGATATAGACCAACATTTAATAGATTCAAACGATATTTTTATTTATTTAAGAGATATTCAAAGATTAAAAAAATGGTCTGTTAAAGGCGAGTTTAAAGAAACGGAATTAATGAAAGATCATTATTCATTTCTAGAAAAACTCACTATTTATTATACTGCTTTTTATGAATTTTTAAAAGAAAAAAAGATTGGATATCAAGGGTTAATTTTTAGAGAATCGTGTAAAAAAATAGACGAATTTTTAGAACAAAATACTCATAAAACATTCTTTTTAATTGGTTTTAATGCCTTAAATAAAGCAGAAGAATTATTGTTCCAGAAAGTTTTAGAAAATGAATGTTCAGAGGTTTATTGGGACATAGACACCGCCTTTTTTAATTCAAATCATCAAGCAGGGAAATTCATTAGAAAATACAAAGCCGAATGGAGTTATTATGAGAAAAATGATGTAAAAATTTTAGGAAGTTCATTTGCTAAACCAAAAAATATTGAGGTTATTGGAGCGTCAAAGAACACCACTCAAATAAAATATGCAGGAGAAATTTTAGAAAATTTTTCGGATTTTAGCAATACGGCATTGATTTTAGCCGACGAAACCTTGTTGCCAATTATGTTAAGCTCTTTACCAAAAAATATTGACGCGATTAACATTACAATGGGATACCCTTTAAAAGACCTACCAACAACCAATTTGATAGCATCAATATTTCAATTATTTCTCTCTCAAGAGAAGCTTCAAAAAACAGGTGTACATGAGTTTTACTATAAGGATGTACTTCGTTTTTTAAAACATGAATCAATTTATAAACTCATCTCCGACATCCATTTTTTTACTGATCAAATTGCCACTCAAAATCAGACATTTATCAATCAAGGTCAACTTGCTAAATTAGTAGAAAATACCGAGGGCGAAATAAGGGTAATGATCAAGTCAATTTTTAATTCGTATGTCTCTGTTGAAGAATTTATTGACAGAATTATACATTTAATCAAGGTCTTAAAAGAAAAAGTAAGTGATTTAGAAAAAGAATATTTATTTCGTTTTTACACTACTTTTACGCAATTAAAAACCCTCCAAAATGAGTACAAATATTTTCCCGATTTAAAAACCTTATCACTATTCTTTAGACAATTAATTTCCGCTGAAAGTTTATCATTTCAAGGAGAACCCTTAAAAGGACTTCAGTTAATGGGCATGTTAGAAACACGTGTTTTAGATTTTGAAAACATAGTCCTCGTTTCGTCAAATGAAAGTGTTTTACCAGTAAGTAGCCAACAAAATTCCTTCATTCCTTTTGACGTCAAGACAGCGTTTGGGATTCCAACCTATAAAGAAAAAGACGCCATTTTTTCATATCACTTTTTTAGATTAATACAAAGAGCAAAAAATATTTTTATTATTTATAATACGGAACATGATGTTTTTGGAAGTGGAGAAAAAAGTAGGTTCGTTAGTCAATTAGAAATGATGAGAACAGATGTTGTACAGAAAATTGTCACTCCAAAAGTCTCCAATCAAAAAGAAAGTTTAAAGAATATACCAAAAAATGAAGCGGTCATAGAACGATTAAAAGAACTTGCAACAAAAGGGATCTCTCCATCTGCATTAACCAATTATTTATACAATCCTATTTCATTTTATAAACAAAAAATACTCAAATTAAAAGAGTTTGAAGTTGTTGAAGAAACCATAGCATATAACACCTTAGGGACTGTCGTTCATGAAACATTAGATGAATTATACACCCCGTTTGTTGGCAAATTTTTATTGATTGATGGCATCGCACAGATGGAGAGAAAAGTAAGAGAATTAGTGGTCAAGCATTTTAGAAATGAATTTAAAAATGGAGACATTACAACAGGTAAAAATCGTTTAATTTTTGAGGTAGCTATTAGGTTTGTGAATAATTTTCTAGCCCAAGAAAAAGAACTATTAACAGACACAAACAATCAATTAAAGATTCTAGCAACAGAAGAAACTCTGGCAACAGAACTCCATATTGAAGGGATTGATTATCCTGTAAAAATTCATGGTCAAGTAGATAGAGTAGACGAATTAAATGGTGTTTTGAGAATTATAGATTATAAGACAGGAATGGTAAGCAGTTCTGATTTACGGGTTGCAGCATTTGAAAGGCTTCGAGAAAAAGAGCAGTACAAAGCGATTCAAGTACTTCTATATGCATACTTATACACCAAAAGTAAAAAATATCATTTCAAGCAACCTTTACAGGCTGGAATTTATTCTTTTAAAAATTTACAGAGTGGGTTTTTAGCAGTTGATTTTTCTTCAAATTACAGAAAGCCACTAGTTGCAATCACTTCTGAAAAATTAGATGAATTTATTACTGAGATTAAAAAATACCTCAAAGAAATTTATACCCTTCAAGAAGATTTTACAGCACCTGCTGATTTAAAATGGTAATGGATCCTTTTTTCACTTGACAGTGCCTTTTTTATGAATTATAGATATGTACCTTTGTTAAAAAAAAGCAATTGGAGACAAATAGTAGTTTTAAAAGGATTAATAAATTAGCAATACCTGCTTTAATAGCAGGTATTGCAGAACCTTTATTGTCTATAACCGATACGGCAATTATTGGTAATATTAACGAGAATGCTACAGAGAGTTTAGCAGCTGTTGGAATCGTTGGGGCATTCATTTCAATGTTAATTTGGGTTTTCGGACAAATTAGAAGCGCAATCTCTTCTATTATTTCTCAATATGTGGGTGCTAATAAATTAGAGGAAGTTAAGACATTACCAGCTCAAGCGATCGCAATAGTTATTTTAGGAAGCTTGTTTATTATCGCAATTTCATATCCGTTTGCAAAACAAATTTTTCAATTTTACAATGCATCAGGAGAGGTTTTAACCTATTGTATATCCTATTTTAAAATACGAATTTTCGGATTTCCATTCTCACTTTTTGTATTTGCTGTTTTTGGGATATTTAGAGGCCTTCAAAACACGTATTACCCAATGATTATCGCAATCATTGGAGCCTTACTAAACATTTTTCTAGACCTTATTTTCGTATACGGAATTGAAGGTTATATCCCTGCAATGCATATTGAAGGAGCAGCATACGCAAGTATAATTGCGCAAATTACAATGGCAGTTTCGGCACTAATTTTACTACTGAAGAAAACAGTTATTTCTTTAAAAATAGCACCTAAATTTCATAAAGAAGTTCCCCGTTTACTTGGTATGATTGGAAACTTATTTATAAGAACAATTGCCTTAAATATCGCATTGTACTTTGCAACGACTTATGCCACTGGTTATGGAAACGAATACATTGCTGCCTATACGATAGGGATCAATATATGGCTTTTGGGGGCTTTTATGATTGATGGATACTCCAGTGCTGGAAATATTTTGGCAGGCAAATTTCTTGGAGCAAAGGATTATAAATCCTTGGTAATGTTGAGTAATAAACTATTTAAATACGGACTATTAACAGGAACAAGTATTGCATTATTAGGAGCTGTTTTTTATAATTTTATTGGACAGGTTTTTACAAAAGATGTTGCTGTTTTAGAACAATTTTACAGTGTTTTTTGGATTATTTTAGTCTCTCAGCCTATTAGTGCCGTCACGTTTATTTTTGATGGAATGTTCAAAGGAATGGGAGAAATGAAATACCTTAGAAATCTTTTAATTTTTTCAACAGGATTCGTTTTTATTCCAATATTATTAATTTTTGATGCTTTTGATTTAAAGTTAACCGCCATTTGGATTGCTTTTACACTCTGGATTATTGCAAGAGGAATCCCGTTATTATTTAAATTTAGAAAAACTTTTTTACCCCTTGCAAGAGACGCAACTTTTTCGGGGCATTAAATATTTTCATAAAACCAATGAAGGCTTCTTACGGAACTAAAAAGTCTTATTTTGAAATATAATTCAAGATAAAAACTTATTTTTACGAAAAGAATCCTTTATGATGACTCCAAAACCCACTGGTAGTTTGTTTACAACCATTCAAAACAATATTGCAACGATTACGTTTGGTCATCCTGCAAGTAATTCTTTTCCGAGTGAATTATTAGAGAGACTCACGAACGAACTAATTTCTGTCGGAAAGAACGCTTCGGTTGCCATTATTATTTTAAAATCTCAAGGAGAGAAGGCTTTTTGTGCTGGAGCGTCCTTTGATGAATTAATGGCGATATCAAATTTAAAAGAGGGGACCCAATTCTTTTTAGGGTTTGCAAATGTGATCAATGCAATGCGAACTTGCGAAAAATTAATAATTGGCTGTCTTCAAGGGAAAACTGTTGGAGGAGGTGTCGGTTTAGCTGCAGCGTGTGACTATGTATTGGCCACCAATCAAGCGGCAATTAAACTTTCAGAATTTACAATTGGGATTGGGCCTTTTGTGATCGAACCTGCTGTAAAACGTAAAATAGGTGTTTCAGGAGTTGCTGAACTTACCTTAGATGCAACCGAATGGAAAACAGCTAATTGGGCAAAAGAAAAAGGCTTGTATGCAAGGGTGTTTGAAACAATGAACGAGTTGGATGCTGCTTTAGAAACCCTTTCTTTACAACTCGCTTCTTACAATCCAGAGGCATTGCTAAAAATGAAAAAAACCCTGTGGCAAGGGACTGAAAACTGGAACACTTTGTTAGCGGAAAGAGCTGCAGTTTCTGGAGAATTAGTGGTGTCTGAATTTACAAAAAAAGCATTGCTAAAATTTAAAAAATAGCGCTATTATACCTTTGAAATTATAAAATCTTAGTGATAAAAATGAGAATCATTTCAACAAATATTGGTGCTCGCAAAGAAATTGATTGGAAAGGCAAAATCGTAACTACAGGAATTTTCAAATTTCCTGTTACACATTCTATTTTTTTAGATGTTGGATCCGTTATGGGAGATGAGATTTCTGATAAAAAGCACCATGGAGGAATTTTGCAGGCAGTGTATGGATATTCTTACAAACATTACGAATATTGGGAATCTCTATACCCAAAAGTAAATTTTCAAAAGGGAATATTTGGAGAAAACTTAACAATCGATGATTTAGATGAAACCGATATTCATCAAGGAGATACTTTTAAAGTAGGGGAAGCTATTATAGAAGCGACCGTTCAAAGGAACCCTTGTATGAAATTAGGAGTTCGTTTTGATGATATGAGTATTGTAAAGCAATTTTGGAACACTACTTTTTGTGGAGTCTATTTTAAGGTACTTCAAACAGGGCATGTAAGTTCTGGAGATCAACTTATTCCAATTAAAAGCTGTCCCGAAAATCCAACAATCGCTCAGTTGTATGAGGCCAAGAGAATTTCAAAAGGGATTTAAATTTCGATTACAATTTTTTTAAAAAAGGAGGTATAATTAACAATCAAACGCTTTCTTCTTTTTGATGTAAAAACCGAGTTAGTTTCATCGACAGGTCCAATAAAATAATTTTTGCATTTCCATTTCTTTCGATGTGATAGATAGCGTCATTCAATTCTTTTTCAATGGCTAGAATATTCCCAGCATGAACGAAGGGTGCAAACTTAGAAAGGTCAAACCCTGTTTTGGTTTCCATAAAAACCAACTGATTGGATTTATAGTTTAGTAAGAGCGATTGTCTAAAAAACTGTAAACAATAGGCTAAAAAACGTTTTTGAGTTTCTCGTCCTGTTTTTGCAATTGTTTCAGACCATTCAATTAATCGTTGCACAACAGCTACATTTCCTTTCGCTTTAAAAGCAGTTCTAATCCAGGAAACAAACCATTCTTCGAAAACCAGATCATCAGCATCTTCTTCAATCAAATGCAATGCTTTGTTGAAATTTCCTTCTGCTTGATGCGCAATTTTGGACGCTTTATTGTCAGGAATTTGATAGTTTACAATTAATGAATTGGAGATGTCTTGTTCGCTCAAAGCAGGGAAATAAAGTGCCTGGCATCGGGACCTTATTGTATTAATGAGCAGTTCTTCATTTTCAGCAACTAATAGGAAAACAGTTTTTTGAGGAGGTTCTTCAATGAGTTTTAGTAATTTATTAGCAGCAGCAATATTCATTTTTTCTGCCATCCAAATAATCATTACTTTAAACCCACCTTCATAACTTTTTAAGGTCAGTTTTTTTACAATTTCTTCCGCCTCATCAACACCAATAATTCCTTGTTTTTTTTCTACCCCGATGTGTTGTAGCCAATTAAATAAGTTCCCATAAGGCTGCGTTGCAACAAAGCTTCTCCATTCCTCTAAAAACAAACTGCTTACAGGGTGTTTTTTTACCTTTTCATTTGAGGTAACAGGAAATGCAAAATGCAAATCTGGATGTTGTAATTTTTCACATTTTAAGTCGCAGATTTCAACGTTATCAGAAAAATTACAGAGCAAAAACTGGGCATATGCGATGGCCATTGGTAAAGCACCGCTTCCTTCTTTTCCTACAAATAATTGCGCATGCGGAATTCTACCGTTTTCAGCAGAAATTTTCAAGTGTTTTTTTAGGTATTCTTGACCGATAATTTGGTTGAAAAGCATGTACAAATATAAGTGAATAATTACGCAAACGATGTATTAATTTTTAGGTTTTCCATTCTAAAAAAACTAAATAAAAAGGTATTTTTGTTCGAAATACATTTAACAAAAGATGAAAACACTAAAAGATTTTAATTTTAAGAACAAAAAAGCATTAATTCGTGTAGATTTTAATGTGCCTTTAAATGACCAGTTTGAGGTGACAGATGCGACAAGAATTCAAGCTGCAAAATCTACAATTACATCCATTCTAGCCCAAGAAGGGAGTTGTGTGTTAATGTCACATTTAGGTCGTCCAAAGGGATTTCAAGAAGAATTTTCTTTAGGTCATATTGTGAATGTTGCTTCTGAAATTTTAGGAGTTCAAGTAAAATTTGTTGCAGATTGTATTGGCCCTAAAGTAGAAGAGGCAGTGGCTAATTTAAAAGCTGGGGAAATCTTATTATTAGAAAATTTACGTTTTTACGAAGAAGAGAAAAAAGGGGCTATTGATTTTTCTGAAAAGTTATCAAAATTTGGAGATATTTATGTTAACGATGCCTTTGGTACTGCACATAGAGCCCACGCATCAACCACAATTATTGCCCAATTTTTTCAAGAGGAAAAATGTTTTGGAAACCTATTAGCAAGAGAAATTGAGAGTATAGATAAGGTTCTAAATAATTCTGAAAAACCAGTATTGGCAATTTTAGGAGGAGCAAAAGTTTCTTCAAAAATAACGGTTATTGAAAATATTTTAGACAAAGTAGATCACCTAATAATTGGAGGTGGAATGAGTTTTACATTCATTAAGGCACAAGGAGGTCAAATAGGAAATTCTATTTGTGAAGATGACAAGATGGAGTTGGCTTTAGATATTTTAGAACAAGCAAAAGCAAAAGGAGTAGCAGTTCATATTCCTGTAGATGTTGTTGCAGCAGATGACTTTTCTAATGATGCAAATACACAAACGATCGATATCACCGAAATTCCTAATGGTTGGGAAGGTGTTGATGCGGGACCAAAATCAAGAGCAAATTTTGATGCTGTTGTCAACCAATGTAAAACCATATTGTGGAATGGCCCTCTAGGTGTTTTTGAAATGGAATCTTTTGCAGGAGGAACTATTGCACTTGGAAACTCAATAGATAACGCGACAAAAAACGGAGCATTTTCTCTAGTTGGAGGAGGAGATTCTGTAGCCGCAGTGAAGCAGTTTGGTTTTGCAGATAAGGTGAGTTATGTTTCTACAGGAGGTGGCGCAATGTTAGAAATG
>Ga0115562_1000861_pt1 | contig 23036 bp, 17 predicted proteins | sample COGITO_mtgs_1105_6_FD_87200 | JGI IMG/M metagenome (GOLD analysis project Ga0115562, IMG submission 87200) | Pelagic marine microbial communities from North Sea - COGITO_mtgs_110516 | ecosystem: Environmental > Aquatic > Marine > Epipelagic | place: Germany:Helgoland, sampling site Kabeltonne...
CCCTCTTCAGCAATCAGTACTAATGATGCAGAAAAGTTAAGTAGTATGTTAAAGATAGATCCTAGTATTAAGTTGTTTTTAAAACAAAATTGTCGTCAACTGAAAGATGTATTATCCTATAATGTAATTGGAGAGATTAAAGGGTCAGAGTTTCCAAATGAAATTATAACAGTTGGGGGTCATTTAGATTCCTGGGATTTAGGCGATGGTTCTCATGACGATGGAGCAGGCTGTGTGCAATCAATGGATGTTTTGAGATTACTTCAAAATTCTGGAATCAAACCAAAGCGTACTATTAGAGTGGTTTTATTTATGAATGAAGAAAACGGATTAAGAGGTGGTACCGCCTATGCCAAAGAGGCGACACGCAAAGGGGAGAATCATATCTTTGCATTAGAAAGTGATTCTGGAGGATTTACGCCACGTGGTTTTACGTTTGATGGTCCAGACTACAAAGTAGATCAAATCTTTGAATGGAAGCCTTTGTTTGAGCCTTATCTAATTCATTATTTTAAAAAGGGTGGGAGTGGTGCAGATATAGGCCCACTAAAGAAAAGTACAAATGTATTGGCAGGTTTACGTCCAGATTCTCAGCGTTATTTTGACCACCATCATGCGGCAAATGACACTTTTGATGCTGTTAATAAACGAGAGTTAGAGCTTGGTGCCGCGACTATGACTTCTTTAGTTTATTTGATTGATAAGTATGGGTTTAAGTCCATAGTCCCGTCTCCAAAATTAAAAGATTAGTACCGTTACTTAACGAGTTGAAAGATATATCCAAAAGATATATTTCTTTGAAAAAAGAAAAACTCTTGAGAGGCCGAGTCTGCGGATGATGTCGTTGTTCGGATATCAGACATATTAATATAGCCTGTTTTTATTTCTCCTTGAATAAAGAAATTGTCAAAAATGGTTAGATTAACTCCCCCTTTGAAAGAGATTCCAAATCCTGAAACATGATACGCATCATAGCGCTCTTTAGTTAATAAAGTGGTGTTCGTTTTCGGGTATAGAATTCCTCCGCCAAAAGCTTCCAGAATATTTAGCTGTATTTTTTTAGAGTCCCATTTGAAAAAATCACCTAAATTATCAACTCTCGACACTTCAATATTTATAAAGTTAAGACCGTCGGTATGTTCAAATTGTAAAAAATCTTCATTAATCATTAAGGGTGTATTATCATACACACCATTAAATTGTGATAATGGATCTTGTAGATCGATGTAGCCATCAATAGTCACAGCTTGAGTGCCAACCATTACATATTTCATGTGATCAACTCCTAAAGAGAGGTTCCAGTTGTCATGAAAATAATATCCAATACGTGCTACTGTTTGTGGAATTGTCATAGTACCAGGATTTAAATACACCCCGGGGTCCCATGTTGTTTGACGATCTTGTGCCGCTACGTCGTACAGAGTGAAGTTGTAGTCGTCTCCTTTAAATTGAATATCTGAATAACTGTATTGCGCTTTGTTCCATCCCCAGTACAAATAAAACTTACCCTTATTCTGAGTTTTAAAGTTAATTTCAGTTGGGGTCGTCTCAATTTGTTTTTCCTGAGAATAACCACTGCTGCCAATAGCAATTAATATGCAAACAAGTAATGCTTTGTACATGAATTTAAAGGGAATTAACTGTACGTCTAATTGTCGTAAGGTTAGTTAGTAATTTTTCTAAATGGTCTAAATGTAGCATATTAGCACCATCACTTTTGGCATTGGAAGGATCAAAATGGGTTTCAATAAATAAACCGTCTACATTATTAACAATACCTGCTCTGGCAATAGTTTCAATCATATCTGGACGCCCTCCAGTAACTCCACTAGACTGGTTTGGTTGTTGAAGCGAGTGTGTTACATCTAAAACGGTTGGTGCAAATTCTCGCATTGTTGGAATGCCACGAAAATCAACAATCATATCTTGGTAGCCAAACATGGTACCTCGGTCTGTGATCCAAGCATTGTCATTGCCAGCATCTTTTACTTTTTGAACCGCATGTTTCATCGCTTCAGGACTCATAAATTGTCCTTTTTTTAGGTTCACCACTTTTCCGGTCTTCGCTGCAGCAACTACCAAATCGGTTTGTCGTACTAAAAAAGCAGGGATTTGAAGTACATCAACGTATTGAGCAGCTAAAGCAGCATCAGATACTTCATGAATGTCTGTAACTGTAGGGATATCAAAGGTTTCAGAAACTTTCCTTAGAATTTTGAGGGCTTTTTCATCTCCTATACCTGTAAAACTATCAATCCTACTGCGATTAGCTTTTTTAAAACTCCCTTTGAATATGTATGGAATTTTTAAATTATCTGTGATTTCACACACTTTTTCGGCAATTTGAAGAGCCATTTTTTCTCCCTCTATAGCACAGGGGCCCGAGAGTAAGAAAAAATTACCCGAATCGGTATGTTTTAGTTTTGGGATATCGTTAAGATTCATAGCTTTAAATTTATGCTGCAAATATAATCAAAATTAAAAGGTGTTATAAAATTAATAAGCTGCATTAAAGTCAGAAAATTAAATGTAACTTTGCACGCTTAAAACAAGGCACTTATGGCTAATGTAAAAAACATCGCAATTATTGCACACGTCGATCACGGAAAAACAACGTTGGTTGATAAAATCATGTATCACTGTCAACTTTTTCGTGAAAACCAAAACACAGGTGATTTAATTTTAGACAACAATGATCTAGAACGTGAAAGAGGAATTACGATTACAGCTAAAAATGTATCCGTAATTTATAAGGATACTAAAATCAACATTATTGATACGCCTGGTCACGCCGATTTTGGTGGTGAAGTAGAGCGTGTATTAAATATGGCTGATGGAGTACTGTTGTTGGTGGATGCTTTTGAAGGACCAATGCCTCAAACGCGATTTGTATTACAAAAAGCAATTGACCTTGGTTTAAAGCCATGTGTTGTTATCAATAAAGTTGATAAAGAAAACTGTACTCCAGACGAAGTACACGAAAAAGTGTTTGATTTAATGTTTGAATTAGGTGCTGAGGAATGGCAATTAGATTTTCCAACCGTATACGGATCAGCCAAAAACAATTGGATGCATCACGATTGGAAAGACGAAATAGATAATATCGAGCCATTGTTAGATATGGTGATTGAGCATATTCCATCGCCTACAATCGAGGAAGGAAATACACAAATGTTAATCACATCTTTAGATTTCTCATCTTTTACAGGACGAATTGCTATTGGTAGACTAACACGTGGGAGTTTGAAAACAGGACAGCAAATTTCGCTTGTTAAACGTGATGGAAGCATCATGAAATCAAAAATAAAAGAGCTTCATGTATTTGAAGGCTTAGGAAGAAAAAAGATAGAAGAAGTACAAACGGGTGATATCTGTGCCATAGTAGGCTTAGAAGGCTTTGAAATTGGGGATACAGTAGCAGACTTGGAAAACCCTGAAGGACTTAAAACGATTGCTATTGATGAGCCAACAATGAGTATGTTGTTTACAATTAATGATTCTCCTTTCTTTGGAAAGGATGGTAAGTTTGTAACCTCAAGACATATTAAGGAGCGCCTGGATAAAGAATTAGAAAAGAATTTAGCATTACGCGTTAATGCGACTGATAGTGCTGATAAGTTTATGGTATTTGGTAGAGGTGTTTTACACTTATCTGTATTAATTGAAACGATGCGTCGTGAAGGTTATGAGATGCAGATAGGCCAGCCACAAGTAATTATAAAAGTTATAGACGGGGTTAAATGTGAGCCTGTTGAAGAAATGACTATTGATTTACCAGAATCTGTTTCGGGTAAAGCCATTGAAATGGTAACCATGCGTAAAGGTGAAATGCTGAGTATGGAAGCAAAAGGTGAGCGAATGGTTTGTGAGTTTATGATTCCTTCAAGAGGAATTATAGGAATGCGAAATCAATTACTCACTGCGACGGCAGGTGAGGCTATTATGGCACACCGATTCAAAGAATATCAGCCTCTTAAAGGCGGTATTCCAGAACGTCAAAATGGTTCTTTAGTCTCAATGGAATTAGGTCAAGCTATACCTTATTCTATTGATAAGTTACAAGACAGAGGTAAGTTTTTTGTAGATCCAGGAGAAAGTATTTATGAAGGTCAAGTGATTGGAGAAAATTCTCGTGGTGACGATATGGCTATTAATATTACAAAAACTAAAAAGTTAAGTAATGTACGTAGTTCTGGAGCTGATGATAAAGCAAAAATTGTTCCTGCAATTAAATTTTCTTTAGAAGAAGCTTTAGAATATATCCAAAAGGATGAGTATGTTGAAGTAACTCCTAAGTCCCTAAGGTTACGAAAAATATATCTTACTGAAGTAGACCGGAAGCGAAACAAGATTTTATAATGAATCTTGTTTTATTTGTTCATACGACTGAATTAGTTGGTTACGCTGCAATGTTGGTGCTATTGGTCTCTTTTTTAATGAAAGATATTCGTCGCTTGAGGACGCTTAACACAATAGCCTGTGCTTTATTTGTTGTCTACGGATTTTTGTTAGAGACTTCTTGGCCTATCATAATATCTAATGCCTCCATTTTTGGAATCAATTTGTATTACCTCTTTTTGAAGAAAAATTAGTATTTTCACGTTATTAACCAACTAGATATTTAATTTGTAGCAACTATTCTTTGCATTACTGTTTTTTTTTGTTGGTTTCTATAGTGATATTAATAGTTCTAAAAAGTTGAAGTGAAGCTACCTAAATTCATAAGTAATAATTTAATTCTTAAGATTACCTCACTAAATTCCTTGGTGGTTGGAGTTCGTCTTCTTATGTCTTTGGTTGTTCAAAACTTCTTAGCACAGTATACTGGACAAGCTGGTATTGCCAAAGTAGGACAGTTGAGAAACATCTCGTCAATGCTAATGAGTCTCACATCCCTTGGGACATTTAACGGCGTTGTGAAGTATGTTTCAGAGTATAAGTCAGATCAAAAAACGTTACTGAAATTATTTTCAACCTTATATGTATTTAGTTTTATAGCTAGCATTGTATCGTTTTGTGTCTTATTTTTTTGGGCCTCATATTTTTCAAACAAATTATTTTTCTCCGACACTTATGTTGTTGTTTTTAAGGTGATTGCTGTTGCCGTCCCTTTTATCTCAATGAACCGTATTTTTAGTGGAGTTATAAACGGGATTTCTGACTATAAGAAGCATACTAAGATTGAGTTTGTTTCTCATTTTCTTGCGGCTATTTTGTTATTAGCTAGTCTTTATTTTTATTCCATAAAGGGGGTACTAATCGCTATAGCACTGACTCCCATAATACAGTTTACGGTACTTCTAATGATCTTCGGAAAACTATTGAAAGATTATATCGATTTTAATTCAATCTCTTTTAAAATTCCTTTTCTAAAGCAACTCTTAGGCTTTACACTGATGTCTTTTGTGGCTACTGTACTGTCCAACTATATAGAAATTGATTTAAGAACACTAATCACTGATAAAATTAGTGAAGCCGAAGCAGGGTCATGGACGGCTATGAATTCAATTTCAAAAATTTATATGCAATTTTTAATTGCAATTTTCTCTCTTTACATATTACCTAAATATGCAGCTATTAATACATTATTTGAGTTCAGAACAGAGATAAAGAAGGTGTATAAGTCATTGGTTCCACTAGTTTTTATTGGGATGCTACTGGTTTTTGCCTTTAGAAAGATATTAATTGAGTTTATTTTTACGGAAGCCTTTTTAGGAATGGCTATTTTGTTTAAATGGCAATTAGCTGGAGACTTTATCCGATTTATAGCGAATGTGATGTCTTATTATTTTTTAGCAAAAAAACAAATCAATTATTTTGTTTCTACCCAACTAATAGGTTTGTCGATGTATTATATTTTTAGTAGATTATACTTGCCTTCTTTTGGAACAGAAGGGGTAGTAATGGCTCTTTTTATTAGTAATTTAATATATTTCGCTAGTGTGCTTTTTATACTTAGGAAGACCTTTTTTGGAGGAGATAAACGGATATAGATCTTAAAGTTTAAATAAATATAAATGACAAATTTTAAAATTATACAACGAGTTTTTTATCAGTTTTTGATTGTCATTTCCCTTGCCTTAATTTTTGAGTTTATTTACAATGGTTTAAAAGTCTCAACAGTATATAACACTGTAGAAAATATTTTATTTTCTGTACTATTGGTAAGTCCTCTTTTTCTTATTCCGTATCGTAAAATTCAAATAGCTTACATTTCAGTAGCCTATGTATTATTTTGTTTATCAATATTTTTTGAAGCTGTCTATTATTACTTTTTTGAAGCTTTTTTAAGTGCCTCCTCATTATTTGTGTCGTTTGATTCAAATAGATCAGAAGCCACAGAGTTCCTTAATTTCTATTTGGATACTAATGTCATTGTCTTTTCTGTTTTAATGTTTATAATTATAGTCTTATCGGTCTACAAGTTAACGACATCGCTCAGCTCTTTTAAAAAACAATCAAAGCTTCCTGTGACTAAGGTTTCAGTCTGTGTGTTAATTATTTTGACATTTCTTAAGTTCTCTACATTGATCGTTTTTAACCTTCCGTATTTAATATTTAAATCTACTATTGAGTATGTCTCTGAGTCTTCTAAGCTTGGAGATTATAAGACTAATAAAATTGGAAATTTCTCCAATGTTTCTCGCCCTGAAAATAATGAAGATGAAGTATACATTGTTATTTTAGGAGAGTCTACATCGCGTGCTCATTTTGGATTGTATAATTATTCAAGAGCGACTACACCAGAATTAAATTCTATCAAAGAAGAATTAAATATTTATACGGATGTTATTAGTCCACATCCGCATTCAATTTCTTCAATTACCAAGTTACTTACACTTGGGAATTATGAGGGTCCAAATAAAATAGGTGACGGTTCTATTATTCAACTTGCCAACAGTGCTAACTTTGAAACTTTTTGGTTGTCTAACCAGAGACCAATTGGTATTTATGAGAGTTTGGTTACTAAAATTGCTTTATCATCTACCAAAAGTAAATTTTTAACAACAACTTTTGGTGTTCACAACAAAGTTATGGATGGCGCTCTTTTACCAGAATTAGAAACAATTCTGATGGACGATTCTGCTTCAAAAAAGATCATTTTCATTCATTTAATGGGAACACATCTTAGCTATTCAAATAGATACCCAGAAGATTTTAATACATTTAAAGATATACCTTTTAGTAATTATAAATCTGATGATAACTTTAAAATAATTAATGATTATGATAATGCAGTGTTGTATTCGGATTATGTGATTTCACAAATCATTAAAAAAACAAAAGCGTTAAATAAAAAAAGTTTCGTCTTATATTTTTCCGATCATGGAGAAGAATTGTTCAAAGACTATAACATGGCAGGTCACAATGAGGACATCTCAACCAAGGACATGTATGATGTTCCATTCTTGTTGTGGCAGTCAGATAGATTTAAACAAGATAGGCAGCTAACAACTGCTCTTGACAGGCCTTATATGCTTGATGACTTGTTTCATAGCTTAGCTGATTTGTTAGAGATTTCAGCTCAAGAAGTTGACGTTGAGAGAAGTATTTTTAGTTCTAAATTTAATAATCGAAAAAGAATTATTTTAGAGAATTTAGAATATGACACGTATTTTAATTTAGATTAAATTTGAACTAATTATTAACTTCAATAAAATTCTATTTATAATTTGAGTAATCTAGAAAAGACTAAAATAAAGGTATGTATTGTTACTTCCTCACTAGGTAAAGGTGGGGCCCAAAAATCCTCGGCCGTATTATCGATTTTGTTAGACAGTTTAGGTTGCGAAGTTCATATAGTGAGTATTCTTGATACCATAGATTATGTGTACAAAGGAACCTTACTTAACTTAGGGGTTCTGAAAAATAAAGACGATTCTGTTTTTGGGAAAGTAAAACGGTTCTATGTTTTTTTTAAATATCTTAAATCACAAAAATTTGACTTTATAATTGATAGTCGTTCTAGACCAACTATCCTCAAGCAATTCGTAATTAATAAACTCCTCTATGTCAATCAAAAAGTGATTTTTATAGTTCATAGTTTTTTCTTGAGTAATTACATCCCTGAAAACAAGTTTGTAGCTCAGTTTTTATATAATAAGACCTTTAAATTTGTGACAGTATCCAAAGCTATAAAGTCTAATTTAGTTTCTAAGTATCAATTTAATAATGTGCATGTTATTAATAACGCAGTAAGTGAAATTCCAGCTAATTCTGTAACAGATATATCAGTGCCTGCTGATAATTATATTTTGTTTTTTGGGAGAATTGAAGATTCGATAAAAAATTTAACGTTATTAATTGAAAGCTACAAGCGCTCAATTTTAAAAGATAAAAACATTAGACTCGTCATCCTAGGTGAGGGGAGTGATAAGATAAAATTAATACAGAAAGTTCAAATGATGGGTATGAAATCGGACATTTTGTTTTTCCCGTATACCAAAAACCCATATCCGATGGTCAGAGGAGCTATGTTTTCGGTACTCACAAGTAAATATGAAGGGTTCCCCACAATGTTAGTTGAAAGTTTAGCTCAAGGTACCCCAGTGATATCTGTAAACTGTCAATCCGGTCCTTCAGAAATTATTTCAGATACCCAAAACGGTTTATTGGTGCCTAACAATAACCCTGACTTACTGTCACAGGCTATGAATCGTTTTGTGACTGATAATGAACTTTATAAGCTTTGTAAGCATAATGCTAAAAAAAGTATCGAAAAATTTCATACAGAAAATATTTCCAAGGATTGGAAGCAACTTATTGAAAGCGTTTGATTTTAGTGAACCTTCCTTATTTGAATGGAGATAAGTAAATGTTACATCGCAATAAGGTATTTTGTAATCGTTTAAGTAATCCAATCAAAATAGAAGGCATGTTAAGGATTATACGTTGCTTAAAATTAAGGTTTAAAGGGTCTATTCCATTTCTAAGCCTTCTGTAATTAATATAATCTTTTGCTATCTTTCTTTCAATAGCTACAGAAAACCGATTTAAATCCATGTATTTTTTGAAAGAAGTAGTAGGCAGTTCTACAGCTTTAAATTTCTCAAAAAGTTTTAGTCGGTCAATTCTATTTGTTGAATATGATAAATGGTATTTAGGCGCTAAAATAATTTTGTTAGAACTTGCTATTGACGAAAACGCTATAGAGTCTTTAAGTGCAATCCGAATCCACAAATCAGTGTCCTGTCCCGAACGCATTTCTTCGTCAAACACACCAACTTTCCTAAACGTTTTCATAGGGATTAAAACGGCTGAGGTCCAGGCTATACTATCTTTAATTGAAGCCGAGAAATAATCTTCGATAATCCCAAAATATTCTTTAGCTAATCCATTATAGCTTGCTTTTATTTTTTCACCATTAAAATATTTCTTGTTATAGGCTGTAGCATATAATCCACAATCTGGAAATTTCTCATATAAGTTGTAAAGATTTTCCAAGTGGTTTGGCTCCCACAAGTCATCTCCGTCTAACAACGCAATTAGATCAGAGTTAGCCTTAGATATTCCAAAGTTTCTGGCATGAGAAACGCCTTTATTTTGGTTTGATAAAACAGTGATTCGTTGATCTTCAATAGCGTTCACAATAAAAACACTACTGTCGGTGGATCCATCATTAACTATGATGATTTCATAATCTGTAAAAGATTGATTAAAGACGCTGTCTAACGTTTCTTTTATGAAGCGTTCTTTGTTATACAGAGGAATTACTATTGAAATTAAAGGCATTAATTTATTTCTTACAAAAGTGATAAAATTTATAGAAGTCTAAAGTAATTAGTGGAGATTTAAAGTTAATTAACATCCAAGACATTAAAGGATTTAAAAGCCTTCCTTTTAGTTCTATTACTTTTGTCAAATGTAGTTTTTCTATGAATTTGTAAGTCCACACTAATTTACTGTGTCTTGAGCTAATCAAATTTTGGTCATACAAATGTCGTATTGTTTTTGAAGCCTCTTTCGATTTCAAAAGAAAGGTGCTGTTGTCCTCAATCCCCATGTGATTTGTATAGTTGTCAAGGTGTTTAAAAGCAATGTTTTGGCATTCTAGTTCACGACTAAATGCCAAGTCTAGTCCATAACGGTTATCAAGTGCTATGTTTGTAAGCTCAAAGCTTTCTCGATAAATTAACATGTTTCCTGAGTAGATGTTTCTGTAGGGGTTATTTTTGCGGTCTTTCGCAGATTTAAATTCTCTACTCATACCATACCTGAATCTTAATCGTTCCTTGTGAGGGTAATGCTTTGAATAGGAATACCCACCAAAAAAGGCTTTAATGTGTGGGTTTTTTGTTAGGTTCTCTATATATTTTTTAATGTAATTTTTTTCACTTGGAAGCATGTCCGAGTCAATATACAACAGCCAGTTGTATTTTGCTTTCTTGCTTAATAGTCTTCGCATTTCAGTTCGACCTACAGAGGCGGAGCTGCGATGTAGTTTAATGAGCTCTGAGTTTATTAAGTTAGAGGAATTATAAATCGTTTGATTTGAAAAATCATCTCCAATAATAATTTCGAAATCTATCTGACAATCAGTTGCCTGCTGGTGCAGTTCAGCTACTAATGCTTCAACATTGTAATTATATGTTGGGATAAGTATAGAAAGCATGGTTAGTTTTTTCGTTGAACTACCTCAAAAACTTTAGAGTCTTCGCATTTGAGTGTTTTACTTGGATATTTCAATATCAAAGCATAGTCGTGAGTTGCCATGAAAATAGTATGACCTTTTTTATTAAGTTCAAGCAGGACCTGCATGACTTCTACACTAGTTTGTGGGTCTAAATTTCCTGTAGGTTCATCAGCTAAAATTAATTTAGGGTCATTTAATAAGGCTCTCGCTATAGCAACGCGTTGTTGCTCACCACCAGAAAGTTCATAAGGAAACTTATGGCCTTTTGTATGCATGTTAACCTTTTTCAGAACCTCTTCAACCTTAGCCATTATTAGCTCTTTTTGTTTCCATCCAGTCGCTTTTAAGACAAACTCTAGATTTCCATTAATAGTTAGTTCATTCAATAATTTAAAATCTTGAAATACCACCCCAAGCTTGCGCCTCAAAAAAGGGATATCCTTTTCTTTCATCGTTTTTAAATCCATGTCAACAATTGAGCCACTACCATTGGTTAATTTTAGGTCTCCATATAGTGTTTTTAATAAACTACTCTTTCCAGAACCTGTTTTTCCAATAAGATATACGAACTCACCTTCCTTAACATCAATATTTATCTGATTCAAGATTAAATTGCTGTTTTGTGAAATAGAAACGTCTTGTAATTTTAATACTGAATTTGACATTGGTTTTTTGTAAAAATATTTTTATAAAAGTATTACTATTTGATTCAATTATCAAACATCACTTTATATTAAACGCTTAGGTTCTGATTTAATTACATTTAGTGTATAATTTAGACCTATTTTTCTCGTTATCATATGTATATATTTTATATTTGAATGAATAAATTTTTATATCTATGAACACTATGAAATTACTATTTCAACTTTTTTTTGTGTTTTTCTCCTCCCTTTGTGTGGCTCAGAAATCAGCCATTTATTCCAATGAATCGGTAAGTTATAGTTCAGCACTTTCGCTATATAATGCAGAGCAATTTCAGTCTGCTCAGCTTATTTTTAAATCTGTAGAAACCCATACATCAGATTCTTTTTTAAAATCCAATGCAAGTTATTATATAGCCAATTGCGCCGTTAGGCTTAACCAGTCAAATGCAGAATTTCTTGTGGAGTCTTTTGTAAGAGATTACCCATCTAGTACCAAGCGTAATTCAGCATATTTTGATATAGCAAATTATTATTTTGATAATGCCAAATATGCCTATGCTCGTAAGTGGTATAAAAAGGTAGACATAAGCTCTCTTGGTAAATCAAATATGGATTCTTTTCATTTCAATTACGGGTACAGCCTTTATAACCTTAAGAAGTATGAAAAAGCCAAATTAAATCTTCAAAAGGTTGAGTTAACTCAATCTTATGGCGTACAAGCCAAATATTATATTGGATTTATGGCCTATGAAACAGATGATTATAGTCAAGCATCAGTCTACTTTGACCAACTAGAAAATAACGAAGCCTACAAAGACAACCTATCCTATTACAAAGCAGACTTAAATTTTAAATTAGGTAAGTTTGAAATGGCAATTGAATTAGCGTTAGCAATCATTGAAAAAGGGGGTAGGAAGAAAGCTTCTGAGCTTTCCAAAATTATTGGTGAAAGTTACTTCAATCTTCAGATGTATGCTAAAGCAATTCCTTATTTAGAAGCCTATAAGGGGCAAAAGGGACGCTGGAGTCACACTGACTTTTATCAATTAGGTTATGCGTTTTACAAACAGAATGATTACCTAAAATCCATAAATGAATTTAATAAAATAATTGACGGTTCCAATTCCATTGCTCAAAATGCATATTACCACTTAGCGGAATGTTATATCAATTTGAATAAAAAACAAGCAGCATTAAATGCTTTTAAAAATGCTTCTGAAATGGATTTCATTCCCAATATTAAAGAAGATGCTTGGCTAAATTACGCCAAATTAAGCTATGAGATTGGCAACCCGTACCAGTCTATTCCCGAAGTTTTATCTCGATTTTTAAAACTATTTCCTAAATCAGCGTTTAAAACAGAAGTAGAATCGTTACTAATTGACTCTTATATTAGTTCCAACAATTATAAAGAAGCTTTGTTGCTATTGACTAATAAATCTAAACCTGTTCATAAAGCAGCTTATCAGAAAGTTACATTTTTCAGAGCATTAGAATTATATAATGAAGCTAATTACTCAGAATCTATTGCCCTATTGGATAGTTCGCTTACAGTTTCTTTAGATCCAATTATTTATGCAAGAGCCATATATTGGAGTGCTGAAGTAGCGTATCAATTATTAAATTACAACATGGCTCTTGAAAATTTCAAAGATTTTAATCAACTGCCAATAAGTGGTCAACTAGAAGAATACACAAACTTAAACTATAATATAGCATATACTTATTTCAAGCAAAAGCAGTACGAGAATTCTATTAAGTATTTCAAGTTATTTATAAACGACAAGCCATCAGATGTGGTTGTTCTTAGCGATGCGTTCTTAAGAACGGCTGACTGTTATTTCGTGACTGCTAAATATAGCTTAGCTATTGAGGCCTACCAATCAGCTTTAGATATAAATAAAATTGAATTAGACTATGCGACTTTTCAAATAGCCGTTAGTAATGGGTTCCTTGGTAAAACAGAAAATAAAATTAAAGGGTTAAACAAAGTGATGGACTACAAATCGTCATATTTAAAAGATCAAGCACTTTTTGAATTAGCTAACTCATATGCAAATCAATCAAACCCTGTTAAAGCCATACAGAAGTATCAAGAATTAATCTCTAGCTATTCTTCCAGTACTTTAGTTTCTAAGGCTTTGTTACGTAAGGGGTTGATAGAGTACAATCAAAACAATACTACAGCTGCTCTTAGTAGTTTTAATACTGTGGCAGTTGGATATCCTTCAACAGCAGAAGCTTTCCAGGCCATTAGTTCGTCACGGTCTATTTATATAGACCTTGGTCAGGTCGATTCCTATGCGATTTGGGTAAAGTCGTTAGATTATGCACGTGTTACTGACTCTGAGTTAGAATCAGCGACCTACCAGGCTGCAGAAAAACAATATTTAGACAGCAATACCAATAAAGCTATAAAATTATTTAATGGGTATATAGTTAGTTTTCCAAATGGTAAACAGCTTTTAAAAGCTCATTTTCACCTTGCAGAATTGTACTACAAGGCTACTTTGTCTGCCAATGCTCTCCCACACTATCAATATGTGTGTAGTCAAGCCCCTAGTGAGTTTACAGAAACAGCACTATTTAAAACATCAGAAATCTTATTAGAGTCAGAAGCTTTTGATGAAGCATTAGTTATTTTACTAAGATTAGACACAGAAGCAAGAAATCCTCAAAATAGATTGTATGCGCAATCCAACTTAATGAAAGTCAATTTTCGATTTAATGATTTTGACGCAGCTATTCGTTATGCAGAAATGATTCTTAAAAACTCTAAAACAGACTCTTACATTAAAAGCGATGCCTATATTATTATAGCCAGAGCAGCAATGCAAACTAATGAAGAAATGAAAGCTCGAGCGGCTTACCAACAGGTTAAGTCAATAGCCACTGGCGAAATGGGAGCAGAAGCACAGTATTATGAGGCGTATTTTAGCTACATAGATGGTGCTTTTGAAGCGTCTAACCAAAGTGTTCAAATATTGATTAAAAACTTTTCTAGTCATAAGTATTTTGCCTCTAAAGGTCTTATTGTTATGGCCAAGAATTTTCATGCTCTTGGAGACGATTTCCAAGCGACTTATATTTTAGAAAATATAAGTCAAAATTTCGCAGACTTCAAGGAAGTCGTAGACGAAGCGCAACTAGAGCTTGAGCGTATTAAATTAGAAGTAGCTAAGACAAACTCATCATTAGAAACGAGTATAGAAAATGAAAACTAGAATTATGAATACTAAATTCAAATATTATTTAAGTCTATTATTTGTTTTGATCGTTATGTTTTCGTTTCAAAACATAGAATCACAAACGTCACAGTCTCGCTCACAAGATTCTATAGATACACAGGTAGTAACTATTGTCAAACCATATACCCCCAAAATATCAGATGCTTTTAAATTAAAGCAATCTCCGGAAATGAGTATTTCTGATAAATCTCTAAAAAGTGTCAAATACACAATTTTCTCCATTCCTGTAGCTTCTACATTCATCCCTGCAAAAGGAAATTCTTTAGGGATAGTAAGAGCTAGGAAAAATAAATTATTTCAGAATTATGCTTCGTTAGGGATTGGGAATTACGGTACTGTGTTAGGAAACTTATACCTCAATCACAAAATTAGTAGAGGAGAGGCTTTAGGAGGCTATATGGAGCACCACTCGTCGCAAGGCGGTATTGACGGTATACAGCTGGAAGATACGTTTTCAAATAATAAGGTTCAGGTTAATTATACCAAAGCATTAAAGGCTTTTGTTTGGAATACAGATGTTGCCTATGAACGACAATCAATTAATTGGTATGGACTCCCATTCATAACATTGGTCCCGATAGATTCTAAGCAAGTTTATTCTGCGTTGTCTTTATCCAGTGACGTACAGTTTACAAAAGGGGTTTTTCAAACGGGAGGGATTGATTTTCAACGATTTTCAGATGCCTATAGTTCTCAAGAATATCGACTTAAGGCAGAATCAAGCCTACAATTTAATGTGTTCAACCAATCGATTACTTCTGATCTAAGTATTGATTATTTAAATGGAAAATTTAATCAGAGCGACCTGATTCCCGAGCGGAATAATTATGGGAACACCCTCTTTTCAGTAACGCCATCCTACAAATACTTTCAAGGAGATTTAGCTGTTTCATTTGGGCTTAGAGCGGCTTTCTTAACAGATCCCAACAGAGATGTAAATAAATTTTATATTTATCCCAATATAGAAGCTAGCTTTTCTGTGGTCAATTCTATTTTGATAGCTTATGCCAGCCTTAAAGGAGGCTTGAATCAAAACTCGTATTCTGATTTCGCACAAATTAATCCATTTATATCTCCTACTCTTGAGATCCGTTCAAGCTCAACTACTTATGAGTTAATCATTGGGGCTAAAGGGAAATTGTCTCAATCCATAGCATACGACCTAAACGGAAGTTATTCTAAACAAAATAATAAAGCGCTTTTTCGTTCCAATACCATTATGAACCTTTCATCACTTACTAACTACAATCAAGGGAATTCCTTTGGAATAGTATATGATGATATTGATATTTTTAACGCTTCAGGAACTTTAGAGTTTGATATGACCCAAAAATTAAATATGAGATTGAAAGGGAATCTCTATAAGTATACAAGTGATTTGGAGCCAACAGCTTGGAATTTACCTGATTTTGAAGCGTCTCTGTTTTTAGATTATAAAATTTCTGATAAATGGTTATTTGGTGGGAATCTATTTTATTATGGCTCTAGACAAGATACGACCCATTTTGAGGGTCTATTAATTCCAGGTACGATTACAGCAAATCAATCTTTAGATGCTTTTTTAGATGCAAATGTGCAATTAGATTACCAAATCTCAACCCAGTGGGGTGCCTTTCTGAAAGTCAATAATATGACTAATGCAAACTATAAACGTTGGAATCATTATTCAGTTCAGGGATTTCAGATTTTGGGAGGTGCCAGTTATAAATTTGACTTTTAAGCCAAGGTTAGTTTTGCTAGAAAGTCAAAATGAGGACCTTCTTCTACTAATTCGCATTTTAACCCGACCTGATCACATGCTATTCTTAGGTTTTCGAAATCAAGATACATCCAGCTAAAGGTTACTTCTTGGTCTTTATAACGAATTGTATATTCTAGTTCGCCGTAATAGTCTTTGGTAGTATCCATCCAGTAACTTCCATCTTCTTCTTCGTACATGTATTTAATGTCAGAAGAATCAATTAGAATTTGCCCATCAGGATTTAAAAGAGTTTTTAAATGGCTTAAAACAAAAGGAGTATGTGCTAAGGACTGGAAAATTCCAGACCCATTCATTAACAACAATAAGGTATCAAAGGTGTTTGTTTCGTCCATCACATCTAACAAATATGCTTGGGTTATTCCGCGCAAACGACAGGCTTCAATAGCCCCTTGTGAGATGTCAATTGATTTCACTTCTAAACTCTTTGATTTTAAATATAGGCTATGGCTTCCGGCTCCACAACCAATATCAAGTACAGCACCTTTAGATAGCTTTAAGGCTGTTTGCTCAAGTGAAGGCATGTCTGAATAGTTTCTAAATAAATAGGGAATAGGCAAAGTATCTGATACAGAAATGCTAGTTGAGGTTACTAAGTCTTCAGAGTAGTTTCCGAGTTGATAATCTAAAATGGCAGTTCCAAATACATCTTTCATTATACTGAGCTATTTATTCTTAGTTTTGCAGTATGCAAGACCAATTAAAATCCCTTTCCAAGGAAGCCAAAGATAAGCAAAAGGAGCATAAAGCCTTTTTTATTAGGCTTAGAAAAAAAACTCCTAAAAAACTCGATTCCATTATGGAGGAACTCCACGAATCGGAGTTTAAAAAATCAGACTGTCTTAAGTGTGCTAACTGTTGTAAAACAACCAGTCCGATTTTTACTAATAAAGATATAGAGCGTATTTCAAAATCCTTTAGAGTCAAAACAAGGCAATTTATTGATACCTATCTTAATTTAGACGCCGATGCGGATTATGTTTTAAAATCATCCCCTTGCACTTTCTTAGCTTCGGATAACAGCTGCAATATTTACGACATCCGGCCTAAAGCATGTCGAGAATACCCACATACCAATCGTAAAAACTTTGAAAAAATAGCAGACCTTACTCTTAAAAATGTATCAATCTGTCCAGCTACATTTAATATAGTCGAAGCGTTAAGAGCAAAACTAAAATAAGTATATTTATATAATATAGAGGCGCTTATGGAACAGATTATTAATTATTTCGAAACAATTCCATCTTTACACCGTAGTGGAATACTTGTTGGGGGATTAACGTTTTTTTGGATCCTAGAGGGGTCTTTGCCACTGTTTAGGTTTAGCTATAACAAATGGAGACATGCGTTTCCAAACCTATTTTTCACACTTACCACCATTATAATTAATTTTATGTTAGCTTTTTTATTGCTTAGTACAGCCGATTGGGTATCGGTTAATGATTTTGGTGTTCTAAACTGGCTTCCTGATATACCATTTTGGTTGTATATTTTTTTAGGAGTTCTCCTCATGGATTTTGTAGGTGCGTATTTACCTCATTTTACAGAACATAAAGTGCCACCACTTTGGATGGTTCATTTGGTTCATCATTCAGATCATAAGGTAGACACCACAACAGCAAACCGTCACCATCCTTTGGAGAGTGTCATTCGTTATGTATTTACGCTCGCTGGAGTTTTTATTATTGGTGCCCCTATAGGTATTGTGATGCTATACCAGTCAATATCTCTTGTAGCCACTCAGTTTAGCCATGCTAACATCAAGCTGCCAAAGAAATTAGATTATGTGCTAAGTTTTATCTTTATATCTCCAGATATGCATAAGATTCATCACCATTATCAATTGCCCTATACAGATGCTAATTATGGAAATATTTTTTCTATTTGGGATCGTTTGTTGGGAACCTATATGTACATGGAGCGAGAACATATAGTGTATGGAGTTGATACCTTTCCAAATGAAGCGGAAAACAATAACTTAATGCAATTGTTGAGACAGCCATTTCAGGGGTTTAGAAAGCCTACAACGGGTATAGTAGGTAAGGAGCTCTAATTAGTTTATAATGTTCTAAATCGCTTTTCCAACTCGCTCTAATTTCTTGAGCAGTCCAGCCACTTTCAATTTTTTTTTGTAGTAACTCTTGACCAGCCAGTTTGGTAAAAAAGGGATTAAAAAACACTGTTTTGTCAGAAGTGTTTTGGTAAGCATCAACAAGCCATTTGAGTTCAATAAAATCTAATCGAGCTAGATTTTGAAGATTGAGTCCTTTGCAAATTTCTCCTTTGTGAACCGGGTACTTTGCGCCAATATTAGGAATAGGTGTAAAACTATAATTATATAAGTCGCCTTTCAAATAAGGACTTCCAATAACTTGAAATTGATTTTCTGTTCCCCGCCCCATACTCATATTAGTACCTTCAAAAAAGCATAAACTTGGGTATAAGTTGATTGCTTTTGAGTTTGGAAGATTAGGGGATGGGTTGATAGGAAGTTGGTACGTTGTTGAGTGGGTGTAGTTATGAAGAGGAATCACCTTTAAGTCACATTTTACGCCTTCTTTTAGCCAACCTTCTCCATTAATCATTTGGGCATATTCTCCGACTGTCAGTCCATGCACAACAGGGACAGGGTGCACTCCTACAAAACTAGTATGTTGAAGATCCAAAGTAGGACCGTCTACATAGTGGCCGTTTGGGTTTGGACGGTCCAATACCAAGACAGTAATACCTAAATTAGCGCATGTTTCCATCATGTAATGAAGGGTAGATAAAAACGTATAGAAACGAGCCCCTACATCTTGAATATCAAAAATAACGATATCTAAGTCGGATAAAATAGCTGCATCAGGAATTTTATTTTCGCCGTATAAAGAGACAATAGGAATGCCAGTTCCAGCATCTATTCCATCTTTTATATACTCACCTGCATCGGCTGTGCCTCTAAAACCATGCTCAGGAGCAAAAACTTTTTTAACCTTTATATTTAATTTTAGTAATGAATCTACCAAATGAGTGTGGCCTATAGCCTTAAAAATAACAGAGGTTTGATTGGCCACAATTCCTATGTTTTTATTTTTTAAAATCGGTAGGTAGCGTTCTGTTTGTTGAGCTCCTAAAATGATGGGAGACTCATTAACCTCTAAAGATTGTGAGTTAGAAGTGTTTCTACATGAAAGAAGTGTCAAAACAAATAATAAAACAGTATTTTTGATAAAATTTAAATGCATTTATAAATTTTGAATTACGAGTATTTTTAGCCAAACGTATTATAGGAAATAAGTCCTATAAAAGTAGTGTATCGGCACCAATAATAAAAATTGGAATTGCAGCAATTGCAATTAGTATTATTGTGATGTTGATTGCTATTGCTACTGGAATTGGTTTGGAGCGGAAAATCCGCGACAAAGCAGTGGCTTTTAATGGACATATAAGTATTTCTAATTTTGATAGTAATGAATCTGAGGGGGCCCAAGTGCCTATTTCAATAAACCAAGATTTTTATCCTGAATTTACTACGGTTGCTGGCGTATCACACATACAAGCAGTTGCCAATAAATTTGGAATAATTAGAACCAATACAGATTTCGAAGGTTTGTTTTTAAAAGGCGTTGGATCTGACTATGACTGGCGTTACTTTAAAGACTTCTTAGTTGAGGGGCGTCTCCCCGTTTATACTCAAAAATATAGTAGTGAGGTTTTAATTTCAACGTATTTAGCGGATCGTTTGGGCTTTGTTGTTGGAGATAGTTTTCAGATGTATTTCATGAAATCAGACTCTAGTAAAGCGCCAAGCATCATGAAATACTCGATCGTAGGTGTCTTTAATTCAGGCTTTGAAGAGTTAGATAAAACCTATATTATTGGCGACATCAATCATGTGCAGCGTTTAAATAGATGGTCAAAAGATCAAATCGGTAATTTTGAAGTTTTTATTTCGAATTATAATGACTTAGATCGGCTAGGGAATGAGGTGTATGCTCAAACCCCTTCTACACTTAATACGTTGACTGTTAAGCAAAAGTATGCTACCATTTTTGAGTGGATTCCTATTTTTACAACCAATATATACATCATCTTAGCTATTATGATTTTTGTAGGAGCTATTAATATGATTACAGCCTTATTGGTTTTAATATTAGAGCGGACTCAAATGATAGGTATTTTGAAAGCTCTAGGAAGTAGTAATGTGAGTATTAGAAAGTTGTTTTTATATAATGCTTCTTACCTTATTTTTTGCGGATTATTTTGGGGAAATTTAATTGGTTTAGGTGTTTTATTTCTTCAGAAACAGTTTCAATTTTTAACCTTAGATCCGTCGGTTTATTATGTGACTGTGGCTCCAGTTTATTTAGACTGGACGTACGTAGTCCTACTTAACGTAATGACTTTCGTTTTATGTATTCTAATGTTATTAATTCCTTCATTTATCATCAGTAAAATATCTCCGATTAAAGCCATTAAGTTCAATTAAAAGTTCTTAATCACGCATTTGTAAGCCCAGAAATTTAATGTAATTTTACATCAAATTTACAGCTATGAAATACGCCGAAAATATATTAGGAACAATAGGGAATACGCCTTTAGTTAAAATGAATGTGCTAACTAAAGATTTGCCTTGTTTGGTGTTGGCTAAGTATGAAACTTTTAACCCTGGTAATTCTGTCAAAGACAGAATGGCATTACAGATGATAGAAGATGCAGAAGCCGATGGTCGACTTCAGCCAGGAGGTACCATTATTGAGGGGACTTCTGGTAATACAGGAATGGGACTCGCTTTGGCTGGAATTATTAAAGGGTATAAGTGTATTTTTGTCTTAGCTGATAAGCAGTCAAAAGAAAAAATGGACATTTTACGTGCAGTTGGTGCTGAGGTGGTTGTCTGTCCAACTTCAGTTGAGCCAGAAGATCCACGTTCCTACTATTCAGTCTCCAAGCGTTTGTCTGAAGAAACACCAAACTCTTGGTATGTTAATCAGTATGATAATCCCAGTAATTGTAAGGCACATTTTTTAAGTACAGGTCCAGAAATATGGGAACAAACAGATGGTAAAATAACTCATTTTGTAGTAGGAGTTGGTACTGGAGGAACAATTTCAGGGGTTGGAAGTTATCTGAAAATGAAAAACCCGAATGTTAAAATATGGGGTATTGATACTTATGGAAGTGTTTTTAAAAAATACCATGAAACGGGAATCTTTGATGAAAATGAGATTTACCCTTATGTCACAGAAGGTATTGGCGAAGATATCCTCCCAATGAATGTTAATTTTGGAGTGATTGACGGATTTACAAAAGTAACAGATAAAGATGCTGCTGTTTATACACAGCGTTTAGCTAAAGAAGAAGGGATGTTTTTAGGGAACTCTGCTGGAGCGGCTGTTAAAGGGCTTCTTCAGTTAAAATCACATTTCAAACCTGAAGACGTCGTGGTCGTTTTATTTCATGATCATGGAACTCGCTATGTTGGTAAAATGTTTAATGATGATTGGATGCGCGAAATGGGATATATAGATTAATATATTTCTTATTAAAAGTAGGGATCTTAAAAACTAATTCCTACATTGTATGAATGCAAGAAGACTTCCTACACTATGTCTGGCAGCATAAAAAAATGACCCTCAAATCGTTAAAAACAACTACTAAGGAGCCTATAACTCTTAAAGCAGTTGGCTTGCCGAATTTAAATTCTGGGCCCGATTTTTTTAATGCACTGCTTACTATAGATACCCAACTTTGGGCTGGTAACGTTGAAATACACGTCAAGTCTTCCGACTGGTATGTTCATAATCACGAAACAGATGCTGCTTATGACAATGTCATTTTACATGTAGTTTGGGATCACAATATAGAGGTTTTTAGAAAGGATAACACGCCCATTCCAACGCTGGAACTAAAACACTTCATCCTTCCCCATACATTACGTAACTACAAAGCTTTAATCCATGAAAAAAAGAAATGGATACCCTGTGAGGATTCTATTACTACAGTGGATGCTTTTACTATTAACCATTGGATGGAACGTTTGTACTTAGAACGCTTAGAGGCAAAGTATCTAGGGGTTGAAAGTCAGCTTTCAGATTCTAAATACAATTGGGAGGCGGTTTTGTTTTGGCAATTAGCCAAAAGTTTTGGGCTAAAGGTAAATGGAGAGGCATTTTTAAATATATCTAAATCAATTGATTTTTCGGTAATTCAAAAAGTTAAACATGACCCTCATTCTTTGGAGGCATTGCTGTTAGGTCAGTCAGGGCTTCTTGAAACAACTGCTGAACACACATATGTTTCAGAACTTAAAAGAGTTTATGCGTTTCTAAAAAATAAATTTTCATTACCAACTAAAGGAGTTTTCCCTGTACGTTTTTTTCGACTTCGTCCCCCTAATTTCCCAACCATAAGATTAGCTCAATTAGCCAATTTGTACAGTAGACATTCAAATTTATTCTCAAAAATTATTGAGGCTAGAACTTTAGAGGAATTACATACTATTTTTGAAGGATCAACATCTGAGTTTTGGAAGACACATTATACTTTTGAAAAAACATCCAAACCGGTCATCAAAAGTTTGACAAGGCCATTTATTAATTTGCTAATTATTAACAGCATTGTCCCTCTTAAATTTGCCTTTAATAAAATTAATCGACAGTCACAATTAGAAGATGTTATTGCAGTTGTTCAAAAGATTCCTATGGAGCAAAACAGTGTTGTAAATAGGTTTCATTTACTTTACAAGTTTAGAAAAACAGCTTTAG